>Ga0209603_1004823_pt1 | contig 11074 bp, 11 predicted proteins | sample COGITO_mtgs_1206_FD_184812 | JGI IMG/M metagenome (GOLD analysis project Ga0209603, IMG submission 184812) | Pelagic marine microbial communities from North Sea - COGITO_mtgs_120607 (SPAdes) (version 2) | ecosystem: Environmental > Aquatic > Marine > Epipelagic ... | reverse complement strand
ATAACCACGTATCTAATATTGTTAATCAAGATACTGAAAGAGTAGAAACACATACTGCTTCTGTAAAGACCTCACAAGAGGGTAATGTTACAAACATAGATACAACAAGAACTATTAATAATTAAACTAAATTTTATGATTAAAAACACAAGCTTTAATGTTAGACCAGATAGACATACGTCTGCTGAGATAGCATTATTAAAGCCAGAAGAAAGTGTTATTGTTTACGACACTGATGAAAAAGTAAACAAGTTCTGGAACGGAACTGAATGGGTTAGCACAGATGGTGCTGGAGGTCAATCAGGTTATTCTCATACAGGAGCTTTTGCTGATAAACCTACATCTAATAACTTTGTATGGCAATCAGGAGCAGGTATAAACTATACTCAAGCAGATGTTAACGCAGGTGCTTATAAAGTATTATCCCTAAGTAGAACAGTACACGATGCAGTAGATAACCCTTATTGGTCTATACCAACACCAAGTGGTGTTTCAGGTATTGGTTTGTTTCAAGGTGCTAATTTACCAGATGGTGTTAGTACTTTATTTGATTATGATTTTGACTATGATACAGCTTATCCAGCTAGTTCAGGAACAGGTTTTGAAGGAAGTACAGGTAGAATTAAATTAAACGACTTAAAATACGGAGACCAATTAAGAGTGCGTTTTGATTTTAATATCATACCTCAAATAGCCAATACAACTGTAGAACCTGCTTTATGGTATTCTAACAGAGATGATAGTGATAATATTACATTTACGTTTCCTCTTACTACACAACCTATATTTTATGGTGGTGGTACTGTAGGTAATACATATTTAAATAGGGTAGAGATTTCTGCTTGGATAACTTCTAACGAAGATGTCAATGCTTTAACACTTCCAGCAATAAAATCAGATAACCCTGTAATAATTCAACCTTTAGGACTTTTAACCACTATAATAAGATAATAATATGGCAATAAGAATAGCAAGAAACGAACAGGGAAACTGTATAAACTTTTATGGTTCTAGTAACCCTACACACTGGAACGCTTGTTTAAGTGGTCAAGTAGATGCTCAAAATAGCACGTTAGTAAACATAGTAAATGACATAACAACTTCACAATCAGGTGTTACTCAATACGAGTTCTTTAATATACCTTATACTGAGTTTTTAGATGAAGATAGTAATTCTTTTGCTAACGCTCAAGAGGTAGCTGATTATGTTACTTTAAAAGGTAATGTAACTATAGGTACTGGTGTAAGCTATAAAGGTATATGGAATCCTGATACTAACACTCCTGATATAACTACTGATGTAAGCGGTGTGGCTAATGGAGACTTTTACAATGTAATATCTAACGGAACACACGATTTAGGTAGTGGAGATGTAGATTTTATAAACGGAGATGAAGTTATATTTGATGGCACTGATTGGCAACGTAAGCCTTATGCAGGTGCTTTAATAGAATATGATAGTACTTCTGTATTATTAAATAATAATGCTGCCGTATATGCTGATGGTTCTCAAGGATTAGAAGAGCCTAATGGTGCTGAAGATGGTTGGTATTTTAAGAATGATGAAGCAGGAAAAAAGATTAACTGGTATTTCTTAGGTAATGAGAATGCAGGTTATCAAATGAATAAAGCTACTTTGCAAGGTGGTTATGCTAGAATAAAGGTATTAACTGCTATGGGTAGTGATAGTCCTTTTATGAGTTTATATACTACACCTAAAGGAGATGGATTTGATGCATTTTGGTTTAGAAGTAGATATTCTTATATTGGAGACTTTACAGGAATTGCTGTTAATCAAGAAGTTATAGTGTATTGGGGAGAAGACCCTTCTGTACATCCTGAATTAACAAGAGTACAATTATCTTTAGATTCTTTTAGTACTTTACTTTCTACTGCTCCAGATATTTCTAACGATGCTATTTATACAATGGCATTAGGAACTAACTCTTCTGCAACTGTAGATTCAATAGAGTTTATTGCTAAAGAATTAGGATATAAGAATCAACAATACCTAAGAAGCTATTTATTAGAAGCTAAATTAGAGAATATAGTTGTGCCTCAGAATGATAATGATTTAACAGGAGAAGTAATAGACTTTAAACTAGATGCTACTTCTACTTCTATTATGTTAGATAATGGATATGCTTATGGTGTGAATACAATCAAAGCTGTAGATACTGGAGACGGTTTAATAACTATAAAGTCAATACAAGGCGATTTAAAGCATTGGATTAAGTTAGACCATACAAATGTAACTGTAAATGGAGATAGTGTCTCAGGAGGCTTAAATGACGTTATAAATACGTTAAATGAGTTATATACTGTAGGTGCATTTGAATCTGTAGTAATATCTGACCCTTACTCAACTATGGTAGCTGATGTAGACGGTGTAGCAACAACCGAATTAACTGCCGCTCAAGGTACTGCTATTGAAACAGGTACTGATGAATATGGTTCTACTACGGCAGGCTACAATGCAGGTGGGTATAAAACACCAGAGACGATTAATCAAGCAGGAGAATACTTCACATTCGATATTAGAAATGAAGGTATGATTGGATTTGGTTTAGTGCCTAGTGATGCTGACTACGCTAATGGAGATTATAATGGTAACTCAACTTACGCAGACCCTTCTACATTCTGTAATGGGCTTAATAGTGGTCACTACGGATATCAATTCTCACATTGGTTTCATCCTTCTCCTAATGGTTCTTGGACTAACTACGGAGCTAACACAAGTTACTCTATGCGTAGTGGGTGGAGTAGTTTCCCACAAAGTGATGAAGGAGCGGATTGGATTGCAGGAAATCCTACTAAGATAAAGGTAGGTATTGACGCTAACAACTTTATAGAGATAGCTTATTACGATGCTTCTGAAGGTTTATTTATACCTATGGCAAGAACATCTTATCCTGTGCCAAATGGTAACGAATATCATTTAGGTATTAAGTTTGGAGATACTACAGTAAGATTAGTAGGGCTGCCTAAGATTCACGAACTAGAAGACTTAGCACCTACTATGAATTTCAGATATATTGAAAGTCCTGATGGAGTGTATAACTATCCTGTATTTGCTACTGAAGAGGAAGCTAATTATTATGACTTACAAGAAGGTGGTACGGGTACAAGTCATACGCATACTTATGATGATGACCCTACTAACACAACTTGGTATATGCCAGATACAAATAGTACTATGACTGCTACAGTTGTTCCTACTAATGCTCAAACATTTATGGGTAACGCTATTAATTGGACTGAAGTAACATCTTTAACTAACTCTGATTTAACTCCACCTCAATTTAGCATTTTAGACATTTCTCAAGAAGAAGGCACTGCTGTAAATATTCAAGTAACTCCCGCAGGTGCATCTTGGTCTACAAGTGTATCTATTAGTCCTAGTGGAAGTGGTTTAGTGTATGATAACTACTCTGTTATTCAAGGTACTTTAGCTGATGTAGGAGCAGACACTATTTATACGGTAACTGTAACAAGAGCAAACTCTTATGGTAGCTCTGTAGGTACTTTTGATATACAAGCTACTGATGTAGCTCCAGTTCAAACTAACGATACACCTTGGACTAAAGCTTTAGATTTTAATGGTGGTAATGAACACTTAAAACAAGTAGGTAGTTATTATACAGTAAACCCTTTAAGGATGAATGACTATGCTACGAACATTGCACCACCTACTACGGCAGGTAATACTGCTTATGGTAGTAGTGTTAGACCTTGGGCTACTGCAGTAGTATTTCAATCTAAGAATGTTACTAGCAACCAACACATTTGGAATCAAGGTGAAGGAGCTGGTACTACTGATGATAATATCTATTTAAGAGTGACAGGTACTAATGGTAACTTGTACTTTGGATGGGGTAGACAAGGGGAGGTTAATGAATGTTTAATTGGCAATATTGGTGGAGTTTCAAACGCTAGTCATTGGTGGGGAATTTATATAGCTTCTAATGGTACTAGATTAAGTGCTGCTAACGCTACTGCTGCTAATTTGGCTGCTGCTTTTGATATTAGACTTATGGGTTCAAATGACACCACTGCTTGGGGTGCTGTATATGATGTAGGTACAGAAGCTGATTGGACTGCGGGTTCAATAGGGGCTAGAATGGATAGAAGTTATACAGGAGATTTTACTATTGGTGGTAGAGGTTCTAACAGAAACTTTCACGGAAAAGTAGCTTCTATGGTAGTAACCACATTAAGAATTGGTCAACCTATGCCTACTGATGCTGAAATTGAGATTATGATAACTGACCCTAAAAAGTGGTTAGATGATTACAAAGTTGGCGAACTATTTAGACCTAATTACACAGCAGGAGACTTTGGAAACTTTGCTATTGGTACTGAAACCTGCTATCGTGCTACTCAAGTATGGCTGATGGGAGACGGTACTTATGATTCTTATGCTAATGGTATTCGAAACCAAGCAGGTCCTGAAGACCAAAACAACACTAAGCTACAGCTTAATAGTATGGTATCTAATGATATAGAGACGGTAAATATTAACGGATTAACATAACAAACTACAAGCCAGAGGGTTATTAAGTTAACTCTCTGGTTATTAGTGTTATATACCTGAAAATAAAACAGTTAAAATAAAAATAGTTATATTAATATATTAAAATCAATCAATTATGAACAGTAAAGAAATTCTTACAAGCATCAAAGAATTAGTAGGTTTATCGAAAGAGGAAGTTACTACAGAAGTTGAGGCTACAGAAGAGGTTGTCTTATCTACAGAAGAAGTTGTTGAGGAAGTTATCGAAGAAAAAGTTGAAGAAGTAGAATTATCTACAGAAGAAACTAAAGAAGAGGTAATTGAAGAAACAGTTGAATTAGCTGAAGAAAAAGAAGAGCCTAAGAAAGAAGCTGCACCTGCAGTAGAAGCACCAGTTCAAATGAACTTTGCAACACAAGAAGAACTATCTCAAGTTAAACAAGAATTGTTATCTATGATTAAAGCAATGATGGAAGACAAATCTGATTATGCTGAGGCTGATGTTCCTGCTAAATTATCTGCTGAAGAAAAAGAAGCTGTAGAGCTTTCTGAAGAAGTAGAAGAAGAAGTAGTACATTCTCCTGAGAGTGTAACTGAGACTAGACAGAAAAATTTTAACAATAAAGGAATGACTGCTGCCGAACGAGTGTGGTCAATGATTAATAATTAATTAAATTAAATTTAAAATTCGCTAAAATTATGGCAACAAGTACAAGTATTACTACTACCTATGCTGGAGAAAGTGCTGGGAAATACATCTCGGCAGCTTTATTAGCTGGTAACACAATCGCTAACGGAGGTTTAACTATTAGACCAAACGTTAAATTTAAAGAAGTTGTAAAAAGATTAGAATTAGACGGTATCGTAAAAGATGGTACTTGTGATTTCGCTGACACTTCTACATTAACACTTACTGAAAGAATCCTTCAACCAGAAGAATTTCAAGTAAACTTAGAATTATGTAAGAAAGATTTCCGTTCTGACTGGGATGCTATCTCAATGGGATATTCTGCTTTCGATAACTTACCTTCTTCTTTCCAAGACTATTTAATCGGTCACGTTGCTGCTAAGGTAGCACAGAAACAAGAAATCAATGTATGGAGAGGAGCTAACGCTACTGCTGGAGAGTATGATGGTTTTTCTACTTTATTAGCTGCTGATGCTGATTTACCTGCTGCAAACGAAGTTGCTGGTACTTCTGTAGATGCTTCTAACGTTGTAGCTGAATTAGGAAAAGTTGTAGATGCTATTCCTGCTGCTTTATACGGAAGAGATGACTTAATGATTTATGTTGCTCAAAACGTATTTAGAGCTTACAAGAGAGCTTTAGGTGGTTTCCAATCTGGAGGTCAAGGAGCTGCTGGTTTCCAAGATAAAGGAAACAATCAGAATATCAATATCGAGAGCTTTGATGGTGTAAAAATCTTTATGGCTAACGGACTTGCTTCTGATACTATGATTGCTACTACTAAAGATAACTTACATTTCGGTACAGGATTAATGTCTGACCAAAACGAAGTTAAGATTTTAGATATGGCTGACTTAGATGGTTCACAAAATGTAAGAATCATTATGAGGTTTACTGCTGGTGTACAGTATGGAATTGTTGAAGATATCGTAACTTACGGAATCGTTAACGCTGCTAACTAAGATTAGTATAATATAAACTAAAAAGGGTAGGTAGTTAATCTGCTTACCCTTTTTTATTAACTTTAAAAATATAAATATAATGAGTTGTGATATTTCAAGAGGTCGTTTAGAGCCTTGTAAAGATTCAGTTGGTGGATTAAACGCTGTTTATTTCGTTAACAAAGGAGACTTAGGTGCTGTTACCTATGATTCTACCGACACAGATGTTATTGATGCTGTTGCAGGAACACCTTCTGCATACAAGTTTGACATCAAAGGAGCTTCTACTTATACGGAGAACATTACTTCTTCTCGTGAGAATGGAACTACTACTTTCGAACAAGTTTTAGAGCTTCAATTAACTAAATTAACCAAAGAAGACCATAAGACAGTTAAGTTATTAGCTTTCGGAAGTCCTACTATTTTAGTAGAAGACAATAACGGAAACGTATTTGTTGCTGGTTTAGAACACGGATTAGATGTATCTGGTGGTACTATCGTATCTGGAGCTTCTATGGGAGATATGAGTGGATATACTTTAACATTCTCAGGAATGGAGAAAGCACCTGCTAACTTCTTAGGAGATACTATTTCTGCTGTAGGATTTACAGTTACTGAAGGAGTATAATAAAGAATACCTTAAATACTAATTAAAGCCTTGCATTATGTGAGGCTTTTTTTATTATAAAACAAAATAATTAAAAATAGTTATCTTAGTATGATAATATTACAACCAAACACATCAACTCAAACTATATCTATTATGCCTAGAATGGTATTAGTAGGTAGTGGCTCTGTTGTTTTAAAGATAAGAAGAGATGGGGATGGATTGTCTGAAAGTGTAACACCTTTAGATGTATCTAGCAATGGTAATTTTACAGACCTAAACATCTCTAGCACTATACTATCTGAAGGTTCAACATATTTCATAGAGGTTACTTTAGATGGTGCATTAGCATATAGAGATAAAGTTTACGCTACAAGTCAAAATGACTATAGTATTAAACACGTTGTATCTCAAACTAATTACACACCATATAGCAGTACAGACGATAACACATATATTATATAATGGAAGATAAGAAAAATCAACAAAACGTAAGGGTACTTAGTTTATCATCTTACGAAGCACCAGAAGTAAAAGAAGTACACAATAGAGATTGGGTTTCTTGGGGAGACGATAATAACTACTTTGGTAGACTTATTGACTTAGATACTTCTAGTCCAACTAACGCTAGATGTAATAATGGTATTGCTGATATGGTATTTGGTAGAGGTATAGAATCTACTAACTCTGAGTTGTTACCAGAACATTATGTAAGAATGAAAAAGCTATTAAGACCTAGAGAAATCAAAAAGGTAGTAATAGATAGAAAGAAATTAGGACAAGGTGCAATTAAACTTACCTACAATAGAAACAAGACTAAGATATTAAAAGTATCTCACTTTCCTATGGAGACTTTAAGAGCTGAGAAAGCTAACTCTAAAGGAATTATACAAGCATACTACTATCATCCTAAGTGGTCTGACGCTAAACCTAGTGACAAGCCTAAAAGAATACCTTGTTTCAAACACGGAAGTAAATCACAAAGAGAAGAGATATATGTAATTAAGCCTTATAGAAGTGGGTTTTACTACTACTCTACTCCTGATTACCAAGCTTGTTTACAGTATGCTGATTTAGAATGTGAAGTAAGTAATTACCATATATCTAATATACAAAATGGTTTAGCTCCTAGTTTATTTATTAACTTTAACAATGGTATTCCTAACGAAGAAACTCAAGGTGCTATTGAAAGAAAGATTAATGATAAGTTTGCAGGTAGCTCTAATAGTGGTAAGACAATCATTGCATTTAACGAGTCTTCTGAAACACAAGCGAATATAGAAGCTATACACTTACCTGATGCTCACGCTCAATATCAATTCTTATCTGATGAAGCTAGAGAAAAGATTATGTTAGGTCACGGTATTGTATCTCCTATCTTATTAGGTATTAAAGATAATACAGGGTTTGGTAACAATGCAGAAGAATTAAGAACAGCATCTGTATTAATGGATAACGTTATTATTAGACCATTCCAAGATGAGATTAAATATTGTTTAGAAGATATATTAGACTTTAATGGTATCGTACAAGACTTATACTTTGTAACATTACAACCTATCGAGTTTACAGAACTAGATAACATATCTACTAAGATTAGAAAAGAAGAAGAAACTGGAGAGAAATTATCTTCACAATCTAACGAAGACTTTTCTGAAGAGCAAGGAGATGATATGCTAGAGCAATTAGAGGGTCTAGGAGAGGTTCTAAGCGATGATTGGGAAGTTGTTCATAGTGAAAGATATGAAGAAGACTTAAGTGACGTTAAAATGGCTGAAATCAAGTCTAGTAATAAATCATCTAAAGAAGATAGTGATATCTACAAGATTAGATATGCTTATATGCCTGTAAGAAGTAATCCTAATAGTAGAGATTTCTGTAAGAAGATGGAAACGTTTACTTCTAGGAATATAGTATTTAGAAAAGAAGATATTAATATGATGTCTTTTAGAGGAGTAAATAGTAAGTTAGGGCATAATGGTCAAAACTATAGTTTACTAAAATTTAAGGGAGGTAAGAACTGTCATCATTTCTGGGAACTTAGAGTATTTAAACTAAAAGGAGATAAGAGAGTAGACCCTAATTCAGCTTACGAGAAAGGTTTAAGCGAGCCTAACAATCCAAGTGAGATGGGAGAGAGAATGATTGATAGAGACGACAACGGAGCATACAGAAGCACATTAAGTAAAATTAAAAATATACTAGGACTATGAAAGCATTATTCATAACAATAGCAGACTTAAAAGCTAAGTCTATAATAGATGGTAATACAGATGCAGATAAGCTAATTCATCAAATTGAGGTAGCACAAGATATGCATATCCAAAACTATTTAGGTGGTAAACTATATGATAAGCTACAGGACTTAATTATATCAGGAGATATAGACTTACCTGCTAATAGTGATTATAAAGCTCTTAGAGACGTTTATATTAAACCTATGCTAATCTGGTTCACTCAACTAGAGTACTTACCATTTGCTATGTTTAAAATAGATAATGGAGGTATAAACAAGCATAGAGGACAAGAGTCAGATACAGTAGACTTTAGGGATGTAGATAGAATGCAAAGTAAGATTACAGATAGAGCTGAGTTCTATACTAAAAGATTTATAGATTATATCTGCTTCAATAGTCAGAAGTTTCCAGAATATAATAGTAATAGTAATGGAGATATGTACCCTGATAAGGATGCAGATAGCTTTTCAAGTTTTGTACTATAATGAGTGTGAAGGCAAAATATAAAACAAAAGTAAAGAATATAATTAAGCTAGAAGCTTTTTATAATAAAATTAATAAACAAACAATAAAGAAAGATGGCAAACGAAATATATCCAGTTAGTTGGTGGGGTAGTCCAGTGAAGAATGGTTGGGGTGGTATTTACTACGACTACGCAGAGACTTTATCTCCTACTGTTTCTCAATATAGACAAAGAGTTTTAGATGATGGAGGAATTATAGAGGCTATAGAATGTGTTGAATCTAATTTAAACTTATAAAATAAATAAAAATGGCAATACCAAGTTTAGCAATGATACCTTCAGGGTATAAAGATGGGAAAGTATATAGTGTACTTCCTAGCAATGGAGATGGAGACTTTACGTTCTCTAGAGGCTCTAATGCAACAAGAGTAAATAAAGATGGTCTAATAGAAACTACAACAGGAGATACACCTAGACTGGACTACTCAGATGGTTCTTGTCCTAGTTTATTATTAGAGCCACAGAGTACTAATTTGGTAACTTATAGCGAGGATTTTAGTAATTCTGATTGGACAAATACTAATGTAAGTCTAACGAGTGGATTTGCTTCTCCAAGTGGAGATTTAAACGCTTTTAAATTAATAAATAATTCTACTGCATCTGTAAATAAATACATTCGCACAATACCATCAGCTACAAGCGGAATAGATTATAGTTTAAGCGTTTTTGCTAAAAAAGGAGAATATGACAATTTAAGAATAGAGGATGGTAATAATTCACGAGGTGCTTGGTTTGATTTGTCAAACGGAACTTTTAGCGCAGTTGGAACTACAGTTGTTGCTAAAATAGAAGATTATGGTAATGGTTGGTATAAATGCTCTGTTTCAAAACCAAGTGTTACAACAAGTGTTTTTTTCATTATATCTGGTAGTAATTCGCAAAGCCTACAAGTAGGAGATGGAACTTCTGGTGTCTACATCTACGGAGCACAAATAGAACAAGGTTCTTTTCCAACCTCATATATTCCCACCAACGGAGCTACAGCAACTAGACTAGCAGATGTATGTAATAGTGCAGGTACTTCAGATACGTTTAATGATTCAGAGGGTGTTTTGTTTGTTGATTCTGCTACTCTTGTAGAGGGAGAAGATATTAGGATAATTGGTTTGTCTGATGGTAGTACAGATAACAGAATAAGTATAACATATCATTCAACAGAAAACAGAGTACAAATATTCGGTTCTAAAAATGGGACAACAGTATTTAACCTTGAATACTTAAATACTATAAAAACAGATTATAATAAAATAGCAGTAAAATATAATACTTCTTCTGTTGATTTTTATTACAATGGTTTTTTAGTAGATACAGAAGTTCCAAGTGATATGTTTGATGCTAATATTCTTAATTCATTAAATTTCGATAGAATTGATAATAACAATAATTTCTATGGAAAAACTAAACAAGTACAGTACTACAATTCAGCATTAACAGATAGCGAAATAGAAGAATTAACATCTTGGGAGTCATTTTTAGAAATGGCAGCAGGACAAAATTATACAATTAAATAGATATGAGTAATACATTAAAATTCGGAAACGGACAATGGGCAACAAAGGAAGGA
>Ga0209603_1004818_pt1 | contig 11078 bp, 9 predicted proteins | sample COGITO_mtgs_1206_FD_184812 | JGI IMG/M metagenome (GOLD analysis project Ga0209603, IMG submission 184812) | Pelagic marine microbial communities from North Sea - COGITO_mtgs_120607 (SPAdes) (version 2) | ecosystem: Environmental > Aquatic > Marine > Epipelagic ... | reverse complement strand
ACCAGCACACATCGGGCCGTGCACGCCCCGAAGACCGCTCGCCACCGCAACCGCCGCCGGCGATTTGACGAGGCAGACGGCGACGTATCGGCTGATCAGTAGCGCCGCATCACCGTGACTACTTTGCCAAATAGTTCAACGTCGTCCGCGTGGAACTCCATTGGTTCCATCGACGGATTGGCTGGGAGCAGCGTCACGTTCGCTCCCGAGCGCTCGTAGGTCTTGACCGTTGCCTCGCCGCCCGGGATGCCCGCCACGACGATGTCGCCATTGTTTGGATGTTCGACCTGTGTTGCGACCACGTAGTCGCCGTGCATGATCCCCATATCGATCATCGATTCACCACGGACACGCAGCATGAATAGTTCGCCCTCGCCTGCGAAGTCGATCGGAACGGGAAGGAGTTCCTCGACGTTCTCCTCAGCGAGAACATCGGTCCCTGCGGCGACGTCGCCGACGAGCGGGACATAGCGCACAGGACGACGGTCCATTACGGCGCCGCTGTTGGGATCGAAACGCACCTCAATGGCGCGTGGCTTGTCAGGGTCGCGACGCAGGTATCCGAGTCGCTGCAGCGTGTTCAGGTGACTGTGCACGGTGGAAGGTGAAGTGAGCCCGACTGCCTCCCCGATTTCTCGCACTGAGGGCGGAAAGCCGCGTACGCGCATTTGCTCTTCGATGAAGTCGAGAATCGCACGCTGGCGCTTGCTGATCTTTGGAGCCATGGGAACAGAGTAGGGCTAGCAGGCCTTCGAGTCAAACACCTGTACGGCAACAGGTGTTCGAGAAATGTGTGTTTTAGAGTTGACAACGATGTTCGGTTGCTGCTGTAATATCGAACATACGTTGCATCTAGGCAAATCAGCCGAACAGGCAGCGAACAGTTCTGTTGGGGAGACGCCATGACCACCACCACCACCACCACCGCAGTTGGCGCCACTATCATCAATTCTCGGACCTACGATCATCGTACGTCTTCGACGCAGTGGGGCGGGTGTGCCAGTCGCTACCAACGCCCGGCACGGCGTCGTGTCGCCGCTCCGATTGACCAACCGAACTACGCAGCGCGTCGGCTGGGAGCGTTGATTGTGGCGTTCGGTTCGGTTGTGGTGGTGGCGTCGTTGATCAACGGTTTGCTAACGGATCTCGGTGGCAGCCCCGCCATTGCCGCCGAAACAGCATCATCGGCAGGTGGCGTGCAAGTTACCCGGCTCGGTGGCGCCACCGTGCAGCACGTTGCTCGGCCGGGTGACTCACTGTGGTCGATTGCGGACGAACACCGTGGTGTAGTGGACCGTGATCGCTACGTCGACGAATTGATCAACCTCAACGGGTCAACATCGATCGTGGTCGGGCAGGCTATTCGCCTGCCGTGATCCAAGCTTGCGGGGGCGTTACAATTAGGACGTGCAGTGCCCGTCATGCCGTGGTGACGACAGTAAGGTCGTCGACTCACGCATTGCTGAGGGTGGCGTAGCGATCCGGCGGCGGCGACAATGTCTAAGCTGCTCACGTCGATTCACAACGTTCGAGCGCGTGGACCACGTGCCGTTGACGGTGGTCAAGTCGTCTGGCGAAATCGTTCCCTTCGATCGGGCAAAGGTTATTGCGGGGCTTTATGCCGCAACAACGGGACGCAGCGTGTCCGACGAATCGCTCCAGCAGATGGCGAACAGCGTCGAGGATGCTGTCCGCATGAACGGCAGCGAGGTGTCGACTGCGGTCGTGGGCCTGACGGTGCTCGACGAATTACGCCTTGTCGACGACGTGAGTTATCTTCGCTTCGCCAGCGTCTACAAGAATTTCGATGCGGCCGCAGACTTCCATCGCGAACTCGAACTCATGGAGAAGTCTGTACCGCACGACGGCGCCAACGGCTGAACAGAAACGACTCGTCATCGACCACGAGTTGGGCAAGGTCGTAGCGATGTGAGTGGTCTCCACCGCCGTGAAAGAGGCGCGGGCCGCTCCCCCCGATCGTGGCGGGTGACGTCGTGATGTTCAATTCGTCGAAGATGTCGGCATCGGCGAGCGCAGCATTGAGCGTGGCGCCACCTTCGGCCTGAACGAAGGTGGCGCCGGGGCAGAAGTCGGAGAGCTGCTCGAGCGCAGCGCAGAGGTCGACCTTGTCAGTGCCGGCCCGCAGAACGTCCACACGATCGTCGTCGACTTCGGTCTGCTCCGTAGTGATGATGAATCCGGACCCGGACTGGAACAGTTCACTCGTGGTGTCGATCGAGCCGCTCCGGGTGACGACGCCGATTCGCTGGCCTCTCTTCCTCGGCGCCCCGTATCCTTCGCCGCGCGCGGTACCCGCTCCCACGATGAGTGCGTCGGCGACAGAACGGAGCCGCAGTAGCACGCTGGAGTCATTGTCGCTGGAGAGCCCGGCCGACACGCCGTCGACCACTGTCGACCCGTCGATTGATGTCACCATGCACATCGCGACCCAGGGCCGGTCGGCACGCTGTCCAAGCGGAGCGGCGTAGGCCTCATCGATCGTGATCGGTCCGTCGGGAACAGGAAGAAGTCGTCGAAGTGGAACGTGCATCGCAGTCGATCGTGTCAGGTCTGCTTACATCGGACCATGACTGAGACGACATCCGAGATGAGAACAGCGACGCGGACGTGCCCCCTGTGCGAGGCAGGATGTGGTCTCGAGATCACTATTGCTCGCGACGAGGACGGCTTTGAACGCGTGCAGCGGATCCGTGGCGACATGGACGATGTGTTCTCGCATGGCTTTATTTGCCCAAAAGGGTCGACGCTCAAACAACTTCACGACGACCCTGACCGGTTGCGCACGCCAATGATCAAACGTGACGGCGTTCACGTTGCAGTGACGTGGGTCGAGGCGTGGGAAGAAATTGCCGCTCGACTCCCCGACGTGATCGACGGTCACGGACGCGAATCGATCGGTGTGTTTATCGGCAACCCAGGCGCTCACAGTCTGTCGGCAATGACTTTCTCGCGTGCGCTGCTCACCGGGCTGGGGACCCGCGCGCGATTCAGCGCCTCAACGGTCGACCAGATGCCGCGCCATGTGGCTGCCGGGCACGTGTTTGGTTCAGCGGTCGCCGTTCCCGTTCCCGATCTTGACCGCACCGACCACCTCGGCGCCAACCCCTATGCATCGAATGGATCCCTGTGCACTGCACCCGATTTCCCTGGCCGCCTTGAGGCGATTCAGGGGCGCGGGGGCAAGGTGGTCGTCGTTGATCCCCGTCGTTCGCGTACGGCGGATCACGCTGATGAATGGATCAGCATTCGGCCCGGCACCGATGCGTTACTGCTCGCCGCAATCGCTCAAGTGCTGATCGGCGATGGGCTCGCGGACGTCGGTGATCATGTCCGTGCATACGTCGGCGGCCTTGAGCGCCTCGGTTCTGCGTTCGCACCGTTCACGCCGGAGGCGGTCGCCAGTCCCACCGGGGTCGCCGCGGCGACGATTCGGAAGATGGCGCAGGATCTCGCAGCCGCCCCAACGGCTGCCGTCTACGGCCGGATTGGAACCACGACCACCGAGTTCGGTTCGACTACGTCCTGGCTTGTCGACGTTGTCAACACCCTTTCGGGCAATCTCGACCGACCCGGCGGTTCGATGTTCGCCACGCCGGTCGCCGGGGGCGCAACGACCCGCGGGCGGCCGGGCTCAGGAAAGGGCTTCCAGGTTGGGCGCGGACACTCCCGGGTCAGCGGCCACCCAGAGGTCATGGGGGAGTATCCGGTCGGTTCACTCGCCGAAGAGATCACCACGCCGGGAGCCGGCCGACTTAGGGCGCTTGTTACGCTCGCAGGGAATCCGGTCCTGTCGACGCCGAATAGCAATCAGCTCGCTAGCGCCCTCGACGAACTCGAATTCATGGTCTCGATTGACCTGTACCTCAACGAGACGACACGACATGCCGATGTGATCCTGCCGGTCCCGTCGCAGCTCGAACGAAGTCACTACGACCTGCTCCTACTCCAGTTCGCGATCCGGAACGTCGCCAACTACTCCGAGCCGGTGCTTCCTCTCGCCGATGGTCAGCCGGATGAATGGGAGGTAATCTCGAAACTGTCGCTCATCGCTCAGGGGTTAGGGCCCGACGCGGATCCAGCGATCATCGACGACATGGTCATCGACGGAATGATCGAGAATGCGGTGAAGGACGAGTTCTCTAACGTGTTCGGGCGCGAGCCCTACGAGTTGCGTGGCGAGCTCGATGCGATGGGTCGTCGTGGGCCCGAACGGATGATCGACTTCATGCTGCGGACCGGCCCCTTCGGTGACGGGTTCGGAGCAAACCTGGACGGCACGTCGATGGACGACCTACTGGATTATCCGCACGGGCGCGACTTCGGTGCGTTGGTCCCGCGGATTCCCGCCATTTTACGAACGCCTACCGGCCGGATCGAACTCGCTCCGGACGTCTTCGTTGACGACCTCGGTCGACTTGCAGCCGCGGTGCCGGCGTTGACCGAGCGAGACTTCGTGTTGGTCGGGCGGCGACACCTGCGGAGCAACAACTCTTGGATGCACAACATCGACGTGCTCGTGAAGGGCCGACAGCGGTGCACATTGCAGGTGCACCCTGACGACGCCCACGCGCTTGGATTGAACGATGGGGGGGTGGTGCGCGTTACGTCGCGTGTGGGTGAGCTCGTTGCGCCCATCGAGGTGACCGATGCCATCCGCCCAGGCGTCGTGAGCCTGCCTCATGGGTGGGGACACGATCTGCCGGGAACCCAGATGCGGGTGGCGGCCGAGCATGCGGGCGTGAATGCGAACGTGTTGACAGACGATCAGGCGCTTGACCCGCTGTCTGGGACGTCGGTGCTCAACGGTATCCCTGTCTCGCTCGAACCGGCCTGACCGCACGTGTCGCTGTCCGTCCACATTGAACCACACTGATCCACAGCTTCGACCTGGTCATCCACATGAAAATTCACAGGGTTTTCCCTCTTCCTCTCCACAGCTGTGCGCCTCTAGATTGACAACTCGTTGCCGACCTGCGGCGTGCACGCGGATGCTTGGGGTTGCCCTGCGGGGAACTTGCCCTTGACCTGTGATGTTCGCCGCGGTCGGCACGGTTCGTTGCTCGGGTCTACGCTTTGATCATGGACGACGCGATCACCGACGAAGAGTTGACCGAACTCGCCCTGTTAGCTGATCCGGCACCCGACATCGACGACGATGCGGTGCCGTTCGTTGTTGTCCCCGCCGGTGCCTCTCTGCTCCCGAGTTGGTACATGCCGGTGCCGATGTCGACCGGCGGGCCTCATCGCAGACGTCGAGCGTGGGTCATCAGCAGCGTCGTCGCGGCCATGGTCATCGTGAATGGGTTTGGGCTGTGCGTCACGTACGGCATCCCCGAGGTTGGCGACCGCATCGTTCCGTTCTGGTGACATCACCGCCTGGTTGTTTCCAGATCGAACAGGTGTGCGGTCAGGGGTGCGGTTGGCTACGTTGTCCCCATGGCAATTGCATGCGCGTATTGCGGGGGTGAGCATGACCGGCCGGCCGCCGTGCGAGCGTGCTGGAAGAAAAATGGTGAACAGGACATCGCAGCGAACGGAGATGTTCCGCTCCATGAGAACGCATCGCAGAGCGGTTCGTCCACCCTGAGCCCTCAGGGCACACTAAGCGGTGCCGAGCGCCGACCTGGAACCGCTCCGAAGACCGCACCCGCTCCGGTGGATATCGCCCGGCATATCGCGGCCGCGTCCGCAGGCCCTGATCGCCTCGGCCGTCACGCGCTTGCTGATGAGCATACGCCGGTGCCCGAGCCCTGGGCGCAGGCCGAACGACTGCGACTGGGGTCCGACATGCTCACTTCGTCTGCCGGGGCGCTCGGCAGGCTCCGGTCCGCGGCAGCGGCCGGCACCCGGCTTCTCATTGAAGTCGATCCGCTGTTCACTGAAGAGTTCGATCGACGCTTCGGGGTTGCGCGAATCCCGATGCTGATGACTGAGGCCGCCCCATTTGAGGTCGGCGCCGACTTTGAGTTCATCGGTGACGAGCTCCACCACCTGTTGTGGGCTAACACGATTGATCTCCGCAATGACCGAGCGTCGTGGGACGCACTCGATCGGGCCGTCGCTGCGGGGCTCACCCCGATCGAGGTTGGCGATCCTGGCGACGTTCGCTTGGCGGACGGAACTGCGGTCTGGCTCGACGCCGGACCGCTCCGCTTTGTTGCGCCCATCGACGGGGTTCCGGTCTTGCACGCCGTCACCGTCGAGCACGGCAACATGGTGATCCCGGTGACCAACGAGTCGACCGCCGAGCTGGCTCCTGATCAACTCGAGGCTGTGACGCATGCAGGTGGCGCAGCGCGAATCATAGCTCCGGCTGGGTCGGGCAAGACGCGTGTTCTTACCGAGCGGGCACGTCACCTGCTCACGAACTGGCGGCTTCCATCCAGCGCCGTCAGCCTCGTCGCATTCAACAAGCGAGCCCAGGAAGAGATGCAGGAGCGCACTCCCGACCTGGTGGGTCTTCATGTGCGCACGCTCAACGCAATCGCATTGGCCATCGTCAACGGCACTGCGCCGTTCGCGCCGCAGCCAGCTTCGTGGCGTACCATCAACGAGGTCGACGTCCGCCGCATCATCGGCGATCTTGTATCGTTTCCGAAACGGCGGAACAGCGACCCGGTTGCGCCGTGGATCGAGGCGTTGAGCCTCGTTCGGCTTGGCCTCGTCGCTCCGGAGGAGACTGAAGCCCGTTACGAGGGCGATGTCGACGGCTTTGCTGCGTTCTGGCCGAGCTACCGGGCGTTGCTGGAGCGTCAGCACATCGTTGACTTTGACGAGCAGATCTACCGGGCGTTGCTTATTCTGCTGTCCGACCCAACTGCTCGCCGGACCGCTCAGCGAGCGTGTCGCGCGATGCTGATCGACGAGTTCCAGGACCTCACACCCGCTCACCTGCTGCTGGTTCGGCTACTCGCCGCACCGGGGGGAGCGGTGTTCGGTGTCGGCGACGACGACCAGACCATCTACGGCTACAACGGCGCTGACCCGGCCTGGCTGATTAACTTCGGAGAGTTGTTCCCGGGCGCTGGGGCGCATCCGCTTGAAGTCAACTATCGCTGCCCGGGTGGGATCGTCGACATCGCCGACCGGTTGCTCCGCCACAACCAGCGCCGAGTGGTCAAGACCATCCGCGCCCATTCGACCGACCCCGGAGGCTGGAGCATCGACACGGGGGTTGACCCGGTCGCCGCCACGACCGCTGCTGTCCGCGCATCACTTGCAGCGGGCGCCGAACCGCGAGACGTTGCGGTGCTTACCAGGGTCAATGTCGTGCTTGCTCCCGTGCAGGTCGCTCTCGCCGCGGAGGGAATTCCGGTCTCGGGCGGCGTCGGGCTTGAGTTCGTCGATCGAACGGCCGTGCGCAGCGTCCTCTCGTGGCTTCGCCTGGCATCGACCAGTGAGCGCGACCGGTTCCTTTCGGCTGATCTAAGTGAGGCGCTCCGGCGTCCGTCCCGATCGTTTCATCCGCGAATCAACTCATGGATCGCCGAGCAGGGAACCATGGTTGAACTGTTCAAGCTTGCTGGGCGTCTGAATAACGAACGCGACTCTGACCGACTGATGGAGTTCGCAGCCGATATTCAAACGATGCAGGCGGTTTACCGATCGGGTGCCGCCACCTCCGACGTTGTGATCACGTTGATCGACAAAATCGGTCTCGCCGGATCGGTGTCGGGGCTCGATTCGACCCGTCGGGGGATGAACCGGTCGGCGCAGGGTGACGATCTGACGGCGATTCTTCACCTTGCTGCTCTTCACGATGACGTCGCAACATTTGACGCGTGGTTGCGTGACCGGCTCGCGACGACGCGGTCCTCCGATGGTGTGGTCCTATCAACCGTTCACCGAGTCAAGGGTCAGGAGTGGCCGCATGTGGTTGTTCATCACGTCGATGCCCAGCAGTATCCGCACCGGCTTGCCGAGGACGTCGAGGAAGAGCGGCGGTTGTTCCACGTGGCGATCACACGTGCGAGCACGCACGCATCGGTGGTCGTTGGTCCGGACCCCAGCCCCTTTGTGAAGGAATTGACGAGCGAACCATCACCGCAACGGGTGGTGTCATCGCTCCGTCGCGAGCCGGTTGCAACGAGGTCGGCAGCTGCGAAAAAGACGGACCCGGTCGCCGATCTCGATGCAGTAGCGTCTGCCCGATTCGATCGATTGAAGATGTTGCGGACCGAACTTGCTGCCGGAAAGCCTGCCTACGTGGTCTTTGACAACAAAACCCTTGCGGCCATTGCGCGCGTTGCGCCGACCACCAAGCATGAGTTCTCACGTATCCCCGGGGTCGGGCCGGCGAAGCTCGACAAGTACGGCGATGCGTTCGTTGAATTGATCTCCGCGCTGGTGTGATGTTCGACCGCGTGGTTGTCGTCGACTGGAGTGCTAGTTCTCGGCCAGTGCGAGGGCGCGACTCGATTTGGATCGCCACAGCCGATGCGGGATCGGGTGACATTCGCACGACGAATCCCGCCACCCGATCGGATGCCTGTGGCGAACTCGACGAACTCTGCAGACGCCCCGGAACCACTCTGCTTGGTGTCGACTTTTCGCTTGGATATCCGGCCGGAACAGCGAGGGCGCTTCGCCTCAACGGAACCCCTTGGCGGGCCATGTGGTCGCTTCTCGCCGAACTCGTCATCGACGCCGATGACAATGCCAACAACCGTTTCGAGGTCGCCGCCGAACTCAATCGGCGGATCGGCGCAGGGCCTGGACCGTTTTGGGGGTGTCCGCCGCAACGGTGCTCTCCGACACTGACGAAGACAAAGGTTCTTGCTGATTCGCTTGCAGAGTGGCGGATTGTCGAAAACCAGCTTCGTAGGGCGGGTCGCCGCCCATTCTCAGGATGGCAGTTGCTGGGTGCCGGAAGCGTGGGAAGCCAGAGCCTTGTCGGAATCCCGCGTCTCTTGCAGTTGGAACGCTCGCTGAGCGCTGCGGGCAGAACTGTTGAGGTATGGCCGTTCGGCTCTTGGGAAGGTGTCTTGCCTGTACCCGATGTGGTCATTGCCGAGGTCTGGCCATCCCTGTATGTGCTTCCGGAGCTGCACGGCCGCGTGCGCGATGAGGTGCAGGTAATCGAGACTGCGCGCAGATTGAAGGAGGTCGCCGCCGTGGAATTTGGTGCGCAGGTCACCGATGAACTGGCGCAACTTGTGCGAGATGAAGAGGGGTGGGTACTGGGAGCGTAAAGACGTAGCTGTGATTCGGTCCTCGTCTCGACGTCGACGCAGTCGACACGACCGGAGTGAAGCGTGGCGCATACGACAAGGGAATGGTGCGTCGCTTGACACCACTCTGTTCGGGATCAATCAGTGCGGTCAGTTGACCGTCCAGGTCCCGTTCGAGGCCAGCAGCGTGTTGAGGTCACCGGGGCCGTTCGCTTCGCTTGCTGCGAGTACCTGGTCGCTCACGGACTTGGTGTACTCAGCTCGCTCGATGTTGCGGAACACACCGAATGGTGTCGGCGAATGATCGTCCGAATTGAGTCGTGCCAGAGCGAACGCTAGGGAGGGATGCTCGTTCTTCTCGTCGTGGACCAGGATTCGATCGAGTCCAACATCGGCAACCTCGACGATGTGTAGGAACCCATCAGTACCTTGCATTACACCGCGCTGGTTCTCGTTCCCGAACAGAATCGGTTCGCCGTGCGCCAGGTCGATCATCATTTCGTCACGACTGGCCTTCTTGGTGACGCCGTCGAATTGACCGTCGTTGAACACGTTGCAGTTCTGATAGATCTCGACGAACGAGGCACCCTGGTGGGCGTGGGCTGCCTTGAACGTTTCCTGCATGTGTTTGCGATCAAGGTCGTGAGTGCGGGCAACGAAACTCGCTTCGGCGCCGAGTGCAACCGACAGCGGGTTGAATGGGGCGTCAACCGAGCCCATGGGTGTGGACTTGGTCACCTTTCCCACCTCGGATGTGGGGGAGTACTGGCCCTTGGTCAGCCCGTAGATTCGGTTGTTGAACAGCAAGATGTTGAGGTTGACGTTGCGGCGCAGGGCATGAATTAAATGGTTGCCGCCAATCGATAGACCGTCGCCGTCACCGGTGATCACCCAAACATCGAGATCCGGTCGCGCGGTTGCGACACCCGTTGCAATCGCCGGTGCCCGACCGTGGATTGAGTGCATGCCGTAGGTGTTCATGTAGTACGGGAAGCGGCTGGAGCAGCCGATCCCGGAGACGAACACGGTGTTTTCTGGGGCAACACCGAGTTCCGGCATCAGCTGCTGGACGGCCAGGAGAATGCCGTAGTCGCCGCAGCCGGGGCACCAGCGAACCTCCTGGCTGCTGGTCCAGTCCTTCTTGGTGGTGACGGCGACCTGTTCGGTGCTCACGATGTGGCTCCCCTCTGATCATCACTGAGATTTGTAACGGCGGTGTCGATAGCGTCTTCAATCTCGCGTGACTTGAAAGGCAGACCCTGCACCTTAGATACTGACGTGATGTCGATCAGGTAGGTGCCGCGCAAGTGATGGGCGAGTTGCCCTCGATTGAGCTCGGGAAGGATGACGCGTTCGTAGCGTCGCAGGAGATCACCGAGGTCAGGCGGGAGCGGGCTGAGGTGTGTGATGTGCGCCTTGGCGACCTTGACTCCGGCGCGGCGGCGGCGCTGCACGGCAGCATCGATCGCCGCCCACGTGGAGCCCCACCCCAGCACGAGAACATCGGCGTCCAAATCACCGCTTACCTCGGTCGGCGGGATATCGGCAGCAACCGCAGCGACCTTCGCCGCGCGCAGCTCGGTCATGTGTTCGTGGTTCTCGGGGGTGTAGTCGATGTTGCCGGTTCCGTCGGCTTTCTCGAGTCCTCCGACTCGGTGCATGAGACCAGGCGTGCCGGGAATCGCCCAGGGCCGAGCGAGCGTCTCGGGGTCGCGCAGGTACGGCCAGAAATCTTCGGTACCGTCTGCCGTCACGTGGTTTGGCTCAGTGGTGAAGGGAACAGAGATGTCGGGCAGCGAGCCGACATCGGGCAGCTTCCAAGGCTCTGACCCGTTGGCGAGGTATCCGTCGCTCAGCAGAATCACGGGGGTGCGGTACTTAAGTGCG
>Ga0209603_1004817_pt1 | contig 11079 bp, 9 predicted proteins | sample COGITO_mtgs_1206_FD_184812 | JGI IMG/M metagenome (GOLD analysis project Ga0209603, IMG submission 184812) | Pelagic marine microbial communities from North Sea - COGITO_mtgs_120607 (SPAdes) (version 2) | ecosystem: Environmental > Aquatic > Marine > Epipelagic ... | reverse complement strand
GCTCTGCCATCAGAAGTGGGAGGCATGCTGTGGATCCTGTTCTATCCACATGTGTAATACACACACAGACAATGGTTAGCGGAGATGACGTGTTTGTATCACACATGATACACCGGTCCTGTAAGGGTTAAGATAGTGAAGATGTCGAAGATGCCGGCCCGCTAGATAATGCTATAGCAAAGACCGCATCCGCGGTGTTTTCAGTTAATGCATACCATCCCGCGAACCTTGACGCCCACATCTGGTTCGTCACTCCAGAAGTCGAGCTTGCTGGTGACCCAAGCTCCGATGTCGTCCATGACGTCATCGCGGTCTTCCACCTCATCGTCGGAGTCTCCTTCTTCTGCTACCTCGCCCCGGTGGTCTTTGACGTCGCTCTTCTTGGTAGAGTCGAACAGGTCGTCGTTCTCGTCGCCCACGTCTAGAGTGATTTCTAGTCGTGCGATGCGCTTGCCAGTTCCAACCGCACTGGAAGGACGAGCCTGCTGTCGCTTGTTCGTCAGGGCAGTCGCAATCAAGGGGTGGAGCTGTCCCCACGCAACGACGTACGCGTTCGGGTGCGAGTTGTGGCAGCTGAAGTAGCTGATGATAGCGACTTCTTCTCCCTCGGTCCAGGAATATGCCTCCGGTGCCGCCTGCTTCGCCTTCTTGGAGGACCCAATCTCCTTGCCACCCTTACCGCGGCCGCTCATGGTTGTCGGAAACTGCTTTTGGTTGTGAGTAGCGCGTCGGTCCTGGCCCCGTTGGTATTCTTGCCCAAACGAGACATGGCGCCGGAACATGACTCGAGCGTCGTCACCGCTAATCCATCGCTGAAAAGTAATCGTCTCTCCTGGCAAGCCCCGCATGAACGACCCCGGCTCTCCCACCGCCTCCGAGGCGCCGCCGCCTACCACTGGCCAGTCCCACTCGGCCTCGTCGCTACACGCTCACCCGCTGTGGCAGCAGGCTGCGGGCAGAGGGCGTGGGTCCTCGTCGTCGATGCCACCGCCCCCCGCTCGCGGCCGCGGTCGCGGAAGGGGTGCGCAACCACCACTCGATCCCGACAGCGGTGCAAGGTACGAGCGCATCTCCCTGTTGGCCGTCGAGCTCCAGCAGGGAGCAACCGGAGGGGACGGTGCCGACTCTGCTCTCCTGTCGTCGGACGACGAGGACGGCCCCGGGGCATGGAGTTCGAGCAAAAAAAAGAAGCCGACTGATCAAGACGACGACGCCGGGGAAGAGGAAGAATACGACTACGACGAATATGATGTTGAGCGGCTCAGTGTCGCCGGATCGACGGACGAGCATGTCCACCCCAGGAAGGATGCGCACCGCAAGGCACCCGCAAAGACTACAAAGGTCCCGCCCAATCCTGCCGACATGATGGCGGCCACGGCGTTCGGAGGCACCCAAGACCTCTTTGGAGACACATCGGACAGTGAGTCCGCTGTATCGCGCACCAGTTCCAAGCGCAAACGCGATACATACAAACAAGCCTTCCCTGTCAGAGGAATGACGTGTGTCGGATGTGCGCTGGCAAACCGCATCGCGCCAGTAGAGCGCTTTGTCAACAACAACGTATGTAGGATGTCCGAAACAAATCTGTGGAAGATGTCGGCGCTCACCTGGAAACTGGAGGTTGTCGAACCGGCCAAGCGCGAGGGCGTCACCGTCGTCGATTGGGCGTGGCGCGACGTGGCAAACCACTTTCGTCTGCACACGACCAACCCTATCGTTGGGCGGACGCACATGATCCAGTCCCTCACAGCGATGCGCTGCCAGGTCGAGCAGCGGCTGGTGCGGGTCGAAAACGGCGAGCGCGAGCTCGACAAGACCAATGCGGACCTATGTCTTAAGGCAAGCAACATTCTGCTTGAACAAACGAACATTGAACGTGTGCTTACAGTGATGTTGCTGCGCGTTTTGCATCGCAGATCGTGGCGGCCGAGTCCCGCGAGCGCAGCCTTCTCGCGGCTAGCATTCTGGGCCCCACCGGGGGCAGGGGAGGAAAGGGTGGCTCGCGCCCGGCAGGAGAGGAATGAAGCTTAACCCTTACAGGACTAGACCTCTAACGGGTTCTGACCATACAAAAGCTAAGGTACGCCCTTAGGCATTGGTGCCGAGCCATTTCTTGAGGCGCGCCTTGATGCTTGGCGTCTGCATCTCCTCCTTGGTCCGGATCGCGCCGCTCTCCTTGACCGCCTCGAGCACCTGCATCTGCATGTCTGCCAGGGGAATATTCGTTTTGGATACCGTCCACGTCTTGTTAGTGACCTTGTTCGTCCTTCCATCTCTCGCGGACAGCTTGATGTATACCTTTCGGTCCTCCACGATCACCAAAAGATCAAAGTCTCGAATGCCTGGTGCGGGGATGCCGCCCCAGGGGGTGACCTGCTCTGCCGGGCCCTGAAATAGTTCATTGCTGTCGGTGTTGTGCGGGTCCTTGAATGTATTCTCGTATGCTAAATACACCATTTCTTTGATGCCCCGTACCACCGCAAAATCGTTTTCCAATGACGTGTACAGTGCCAAGGCTGCCACCATGTCTTCAAACGCATTTTTCTGCGCCTCAAGGCTGTCTCCCTCCAAGGTCTTCCTGTAGGTGAGGACCTTGACAGTCATGTCGGCGAGAGCATCTCCTAAGGTGCCATCCTCCTTCTCCTCCATGACCGCGTACTTTGCCATCGCACTTGCCATTTCGCTGAACGCCTTATCCTGGTCCTCACGGCTGCTCGCCTTAAGAGCCTCCTTGTAGACTTTGATCTTGTTGTTCCTCTCCACTAGTGCAGACTCGAGCTCGCGATCCTCATCCTCCGCATCCATGGCGTATTCCATCGATTTAACGCCCTTGTAGTTCTCACGGAGGGACTGGAGCACGCCGGACTCCTCGTCAATCTTGACCTCGTCGTCGCCAACTAGTTGCAGGTCATTCTTGGACTGTGCCGATCTGGCGCCAGACTCGCTCCTCAATGTCCTTCGATGTTTTGACGGTTCAGTCGATGGGCCGGAGCCCGGTTTGCTCCGCTTCATCTCTATGGGCTCCGGCTTGATGCTCAGCATCTGAAACCCTACCGCCAACACATACTCAAAACGAGACGCTACGCCCCCTCCTGGAGGGGGCGTAGGAGGAAGTCTCGCCCGCAGCGACATTGCTGCGGAGACCCCTTATCTATCAGGGGCAGGTAGATATTTATGGTATTCTATCTTGCTCTTGCGGACAAGGGTGCTGCACCCTTGTATCGCTAAGGACCACTGGGACGCCGTCAAAAGACGCCATACAATCGCAAGGACAGATACGACATTCAAAAATACGTCGAGCAGCGCATGACAGAAGCGCGCGACCTCGTACGCGTCAGCGCAACCCAGGATTGAGGAGACACCGGCAACATTCAGGCATTTGACGCACTCCTGCCGCTAGGAGCCCACGACTCGGGCTTATATGACGTTACAAAACAACACTACAGCGCTTGCACTGGGATCATGAACTCCACCCATGCAACGATCACATCCATGAAAAAGGTACATGGGTACTACTTTGTGATACCCAACGACACCCTTTATAGGATCGGTATCACTGAAGACATAGTGGCTTCCTTGTGGAGCGGTGTGTTGGCGGGGGCGGTTTTAGTTGCTGCGTGTGGTGTATGTGCAATTCTCTTCTGCTCGAGCTACCGTAAGAGAACCGCAATGCAACCGGCGTACGAAGGGTTGCCTCTGACTAAAGTCAAAACGATGCGACGCTGACCGCGGAATACCCTTCAAATACTTTTTGCACAAACGGTGCACAAAGAATGCTTATCACGCCTGTAAAAAATTGAACACTGCGTCGTTGCTTGGTGGTCCATCTACAGACGAAAACGTGGTTGAAACGTGGTTATCGGGGTCTTTGAATAGTCGAACCGTCGAAGCCATATCAGACTGAATGTTGAAGTTCCACATTGCGTGAAATCCGCGCGCAAACTCTGGTTTCTTGTTGATGTCCACCATCATGTCGCCAAACCAGCCAGGAATCGGAAGGTCCTCCTTGAAGTACGGTGCAATGCCCCCCTTGAACGACAGTGTTAGCTCTCGAAGCGATAGCACATGCCGACCATTTGCATACGGTGTGTGGTTCGCGCCCTCTGTCGGATAACGACGGCCATGGCTTCGGTGGCTGAAACTCCCAAACCGACATTTGCCAGCACCGACTTGTGCGTGTTATGTTTAACCCTTACATAACCGGTGTATCATATGTAATACAAAGCAAGAGCTACGTTGACACTCTCAGCAGAAACTGTCCCGACCCCTCGTTCTCGACGACCTTGCATCTCCTGAAGGTACCCGGACACTAAATATTAAAACAATATGCGGTCACACGAAGTCAGGATCGCCGCCAAACGGCATCACGAACCCAAACTCTTCCATAGAACCTTTGAACTCACATGAGTTCCAGTAGCACAAGAGCCACGCCGTGCGCTTCACAAGCACGTCGTCTAGGTTGCGCAGATATGGGACGCAGTCCTTCTTGATGCGCGGTATGTCCAGCAGGCGCGATGCACATGCCATTGCCAGTGCGCGAATCGGCTGATAGAGCTCTTTGACCTGGTCGCGTCGCCCCGACCAGGCATACTTTGTGTTTTCGATGGCGTTTGGAATTGTCTTTACGACGGTGCCGATGCTGTCAAACACCACGTCGGAGCGCATGCCCTTGAACTCCACAAAGTCGCAGCCGCACAGGGCCCACCCGGCGCACATGAGGGTCATGGCAGCGTGTCGGTCGGCAGGGCTGGGTGAGCGCGACACCCCCCACATGCTCCGCTGTAACAGGGCGTGCAGGAGGGTGACGTCGCAGCACAAGTAAAACGGATCCTTGTCGTCGTCCAGGCCGCGCTTGCGGGCTCGCTCGCGCATGCAGAGCAGCGTGTTGAACGCTCGTGGCGAGTCCGAGTCTTTGCACCTCTTGGCCTCCTCGATTAGCTCTATGGCAAAGCTGTCGGTGTCGATTGTCGTGCAGAGCGACAGCTTGATGGATTTCAAGTCCGGGTCGTCCGAAAGCGACAGGCTGCGCACGCGGCGTCCGAGTTCGGCCAGCTTTAGGTCGCCTTCTCCAATGTCTATGGAGCGCTCAAAGAGGCTTACCAGTCTGTCGCAGGAGCCGATCATGCGGGCATCGCGCGCGTCTCCGATGGACCGGTCCGCCCCGCGCGGATCAATTCCGTCGAGCAGAACGTGGCCTCCGGTATGACCCGACTCGTTCCAACGCTTAACCTGCTGATTCAGTCTGTAGAGGACCCTGACGGCAACCTCGTCAAAGAAGCGGTTTCTCGTGCGTCTGTTGTCGCGGAGGGCCTGCACATTGGTCGAGTCCACGATATACTGCTTATCGTATTTGTCGTCGGTGGGAGCGGCGGAGGCGATGTCGGAACTGCAGCACACGGTGGTCGAGGCCTTTGCGGCGTCGCGCTTCATCTGCTCCTGTCTCTTTGCCTCTGTGATGCAGTCGGGGTTGTCAAACACGACAACCGTGACAAAAGACGTTGCGATGGCGCGTTTCAGACTGGACGTGACGATGGCAACATAGTCGTCCAGCGTCTGGGCGCCTTGGGGGACAGACATCATCAAAACGTTTCCGTCGATGCAAGCGAATGTCTCGTCCCTCTTTGCCATGGACGCGTTTCTCGCGTCCACCAAATCCTTAAACTCCTTAAAAGCTTGGGGAAAGCGCGTGCGTAGCTGTGACTTTACACCATGTGTTTTGTCCGATTTGAGACCCATACTTTCTACGAGTTTCGGCTCGGACACTGTCCACACCGGTGCTCGTACGATCCGACATTAGCGGCACCAACGCCGATACACACACACCGGAACCGGCCAAACCATTACCGTTTCCCTTCCACCAACCAACGCTGTAAAGCCCAAGACATCTACTCCGAGGACGACACCCACGCGCATGCGCCCGCCCGTGTCATATTCGCGGCGCTCCTCCAATCACCGCAGCCATACAGTCCGCTTCATGACCCGTCCCGGCATGTCTCCCTGGAAAAGCGTGCTCAAGATACGGATGTGCACAGCCCGATAGGAAACTCACACCCTGGCGAAGAGATCTTTTTACGCGCGACGAGAACCACCCGGCCGCGCCTTTGCGGCGCTGCTTGCATCGCTTTTCGGGACATGGAAGGCTGACGCAGCAGCACTTTCAGGTCCAGACGCGGCAGCGGGCTCGGTGCGGGAGCGGACGCGACGCGTGCTGTCCATGGGAGGGATGAAGTGGCCAGTGTCGGGCTCGCCAGAAACGGCAATCCTCGGTTCGTCTAAGCTTCCCTGATCGGAGGCGGCGGGCACGGCGTCCACGTCCTCTTCGGGATTGGAAAGTTTTTTCCCCGCGCTGTCGATGTCGCGCTTCATGCCACGCATCATCACCAAGCCTCCGGCGTCGTGATAGTGCTTGTAAAGCTTGTCGCCGCTCCACCACTGAACGTTCACGTTGATGTTTATGGCCATGCTAGTCGGGTGGCTCTTCACGGTCTGGAAGCCGATCGTTGAGCGAGAGGCGGCCGAGTCGATGACGGTACCGATGCACCACCCGCCGACGATGACATCGCGAACCTGGGTGAAGTTTCCATCTCCACCGACGATCGGTCCCATCTTCAGCTTCAGACGCGATTGCTCGTCTCCCGGTTTGTAGTAAGAGTAGTTGGACATGTGGGACGACGTTGTCCGCATCAGCCTGAAGTTGGTGAGGTTGGCCTTTGATACGGCCTTGAGGTTCGTTCGCAGAGCCGTGGACCGGGCGCGGATTATGGTGACGTCACTGTTGGTTGGCATAGCCCACAACGTATCAAGTTTGGCATTTGCGTCTTCAATAGCAGCCTTCAAATTTGCAATGTCTTTGGGAGACGCTTTGGCTTGGACAGCACTGTCGAGGTTTCTCTGTGCAGTATTGATATCCTTTACTGCCAATTCGTACGCAGGCTCATCGCCGGCTTCGATTGTGTCTGCAAATTCTGTTCCTGCAGACGCGGCATCAGTTTGTGCTTTTTCAAGGACTGTTTTGGATGCATCAATCGTGGACTGTTCACCGTCCTTCACGGCTTGGTTGTGCTTTAAGAGCGCTTTTAAAACGGCCTGCTGCGCAATGCGAAGCGCTTTGAATTTGTCGTTACCGTCACTGTTGACTCGGTAGCTGAGAGTGGCAACCACGACAACAAACACCTTGTCCATAGGCTGCACCTCGAGGCGGAAGTTCTTGACGTCGCTGGTCCACGACTTTGTAATGGAAGGGCCCTGGATTCCGATGTTGAAGAGCTGCGCTTGCCGAGCGTCGATCTCCGTCGACTTCATGGGTTCGTCCGTAGGGGACTCGAGCTTGGACAGCACGATGCCGTCGGGAGTCCAGTCCATGATGTTGCGACGACGAAGCTCAGTCTCGAAGACAGAGATCGAGACGGCGTCACCCTGGTTGCGAGCCATGTCTTCTGGGGTGGTCGATCCGACGACTTCATGTTCGTCAAAACGAACGATCTTGCTGTCCACCTGGGTTCCACGGAGGAACGGCGACGTGTCCACCAGATTGATGCCCTGAGCGCGACGCCCCTCGTTTATCCCGAAGTTACCCGTATAACCGACGGCTGCGAGCGCCTTGGGCTTGTCCTCGAGATTCGCGCGCCACCAAGCAATGTCGGGGCAGTTGAGGATACTGGCCCCCGCGAGGTACTTTTCAAACTGGAGGGAATTAGAATCCATCGCCTTGGCGTATGCTGAGTCGAGTCGGATTTTGTGGAGCTTGATGCTCGCTTTGCCAAGACGCTCCGTAAAGAGCGACTCCACCCAGCCAGTGGAGGCCAGGCGCTGCATGCGATCGACACCGCTTCCAAGCCCTGCGAAAGCCTGGTGGGCGTAGCGCTCCATCTCCGTGAACTCCGATATTCCAAAGGCGGTCGTACCCTGGCTTTCGTCAACGGCACTCTTAAATCGGCGACCAAGGACCCAGGCGAGCTCTCCCTGGTGCAGACCGTCGTACTCGAGCTGAGGCGCGCCGTTCACCACCAGAAGGCGCTTGTCTTTGATGTTAGAGGTTGCACCGCGGCGCTGCTCGAGCGCAGCCGACTGCACGTTCTCGCGGCTGTGCATCGGTACCAGCCTGCACACAGGTTGAGACAAGTGGTTCGTTATGTGCAATACGTGCAGGAAGTAAAAGCCACAACGCAAGTGGACGAGGTGGTTTGCTTACCGAGCGTACGGAACTTGAACATTTGAGCCCTTGTTGTTGCGCGCTTCAATGATGCCCGAACTCGGAACGCCGGGCGGGGTGCCCGCGGCCGTGCCGGGAGAAGCAAACGAGCCTCCCACGGCGGTGGGGCGGCCAGCGGTTGACAGCACACCCCCTCCGAACCCGTTGCTTGTTGGGTTGACGGCGGCGATCATAGTGCTTTCAGATGGTTCTTTAGACCACTTTGTGTAAAGACGACCGTTAGCGAGGCCTTCTGTCAGTTTGGTGGAGTAGCACACTTATTTAGCACGCAGCTAAAACGCATTTGGGGCAGCTACGCCACCCTTCAAACACGCACATACACTCTCAATCTATTTCGGCCCAACACGACTCGTCGAACGCCACGCGCAGCATCTGGATACAGTAGGCCGCGGTGTGATTGAATGTATCGACGCTCATGCGCCTGGCACCGCCCTGTAGGTACTCCACACTGACTGCCGTTTTCATCTCGATCTGAGTGTGTCGTTTTCCTCCCGGATCGCGGATCTCCACCAGCCTGTCTTCTGCCTCGACACTATGTTCCACCATGTCGACAAGCTTTGGGGCAATCACCATCTTCAGCCCTTGCTCGGGATCGTACACAAATGCGGCCGGCACAGAGAGCCCGATCTCGGGTGAAAGAATGCAGTCGGTCTCGTGGTACGCCGCGCACGAGAGTGCCCGGTTGAGGGCCTCTTGTTGCGTGGCTTGCCCCATTCGCGCCAGCGCAAAGTGGGAGCACAGCGCGCCGGTGTACTGGTACGTAGCGTTATAGAACTTGCAAGGTGGTGACCCATCTTCCTCATACTCTTCCCACGGCGAAAGAAACGCCCCGTCCGTGTTCACCTTAATCACCAGAGGTGGTGTGTTTCCCCACATGCGCGTAGTCGCTGCCACTAGCAAGCTCGCCACCCCAGTTGCCGACACACCCGCAGTCGGCATTTCCGTGTGCAGTGCTTCACGCAACGTCTACAGACTCTCTACGCACAACACATCACATGGTCCACTATTATTTAGCGAATGAGTGACACCCTCCCGCACTGGCGATCTTGCACGAGCGATCGCCAAGCTCGCGCAGCCTGTAAGAAAGCTGTACATAACCGTCCTGGTTCTAATACTCTTCGTCGCTTTCCTCCTCGGCGTACTCCCGCTCTTCGCCATCCTCCATAGGCACGTCCTCATCGGCGGCCTCCTTGTCGTCGTCGTCGTCCGAGTCCATGCCCGGGATCATGGCGCTTGGAGAGCCGGGGTCCGCGAGTACGTGCGAGAGGTTCGGCCTGTGGCGCGCCCCCCCCCCCGATGAGCTAGAGAAGCTCGCGAATGGAGACCCGGAGTCGGTGGACGGCCCCGGGTCTGGAAGCTTGATCGCTCCGGACTCGAGCTTGTCCAGGAGATCCAGGTAGTCGTCGATGCCGTGCTTGTGGTCGCTGACAAGCTTGCGGATCTTTGCCTCCAGCTCCTTTGGATTGGCATGGGGCGCGGGCTTGCCGTTGATCTTCTGAGACTTAATCTTATCCGTACGAATCAACTTTTCAATGAACTTGTGAGCTTCATTCTGATTCCAACGCGCGACCTCGTCGTGGTACAGGAAGAACTTTCCCGGACCGACGTAATCGCGAAAGTAGCGCGGGTACCGAGAGCCCTTGCCGTGCGAGTTCTTGGTGTTGGCCTGGTCCAGGATCAGCAGGCACTCGAAGTGGTCCACCATGGCCTCCGGGTCGTTGAGGTCGTCTTCCGTAGCAAAGTTGTTGTGCTTGGCCATGAGCGTGAAAATCTTATTCATGCGCTGGTCGTTCATTTCCACCTTAACCGACTCCATTCCGCAGACCTGGTAGCGCACCTTGCCTCCTGGCTTGAGTGGCGCGAGCTTCCGTTTATTGATCGTGTACGACGCAAACTTGCCGACCTGCTTGCCGACCTGCTTGCCGACCTGCTTGCCGACCTGCTTGCCGACCTGCTTGTCGTGTCCATGCTTTGTGACCTTATCCTTGCAGCGCGCGGGGACGGACGTGAAAGAGGCGACGCGGTTGCCAGAGGCACCGACAGTGCTGTCGCCGCCGTCCCCATCGTCGTCTTCGTCGTCCCACCCCCCCTCCTCCCGTGGCTTGTAGTCGAGGTCGAGCTCCTCCGCGCGCAGCTGGTCTGCCTGCTCTCGGTAGATGTCAATTCCGTCTACCGAGATGGAATTGAACTGATCCACACTGTTGGCCCTGCGTTCGTCTTGGTCAGCGACGTCGAGTGTGCTCTCTCTGAGGGAGGCGTGGAAAGACAGGTCTGTGTTGCAGTGCGGACAGTAGGCGTTCTCGATCTCCGCGTCGTGGATCGGGCCATCGCACACAACGCATTTCTCCAACTGGGAAAGGTCGCTTGTGAGTTGCTCCACCGGCTTTGCCATCCTGCGGGCATGACACGACAGGAGGCAGGGGTCACTCGTTTGAATGCATAGCGAGGATCCGGCGCCACGAACAACTCAGGAGCGGGTCACACCCGAAAATTGACGAATGGCAGTTGGCAGCGCGGCAGCGCGCCGACCGCGAGGCTGGTGTATCTTCAGGAGATATCGCGTTAGTCTATTATTTCAATGGGCACGCAAGCAGTGGCGCCGGGAGTCCGAGCATATTCAGGCCTGGGGTATGTCTGGTAACGTGCCGGGCGACCGGCACTCCACCGGACGTACATTTACCCCCCTTTGTACATTTAGGGGGTCGGGGTGCCGGTGAAGTGCCGGTTTGGCCGCACAAACCGGCACTAAAGTGGGGGTTAAAAAATCGGAGTTCCGGTAACGTGCCGGTTGCCGGCACTCCACCGGAAGTGTAACCGTCGGCACCGGCTTCCTAATTTGGGTACGACGGTTACACTTCCGGTGGAGT
>Ga0209603_1004814_pt1 | contig 11083 bp, 5 predicted proteins | sample COGITO_mtgs_1206_FD_184812 | JGI IMG/M metagenome (GOLD analysis project Ga0209603, IMG submission 184812) | Pelagic marine microbial communities from North Sea - COGITO_mtgs_120607 (SPAdes) (version 2) | ecosystem: Environmental > Aquatic > Marine > Epipelagic ... | reverse complement strand
AATACTAAGAGTTGAGTTGGGATCTAAAGTTGATTCAATGAGTTCTAAAGAACTAAAAAGAGATTTATTATTGTTTGCTAGAAATAATCCTGCATTGTTTATTAACTTAGCTAACGATGAAAATGTTATGTTACGTAATTTTGCAATTAGAGCTTCTGAAGCCGGAATTATAAAGTTATCTCAAGATCAAAGAACATTTACATGGGGATCAAATGGTAGAAAACTAATGAACGTTCCGTTTGACGAAAACCCTTATTCTGCATTTGCGGCTTTCTTAAAGACTGACGAAGGCGTAGAAATCTATAAGTCTATAGATAAAAAACTATAAAAACAAGTAATACTAATATAATGGAGGCTACGCAAGTGGTCTCCAATATATTATAATAAAAAATAAAAAATGGCGGTAAACATAAATACGGTATATCAAACAGTCTTATTTATATTAAATAAAGAACAAAGAGGTTATGTTCCACCTGGTGAATTTAATAGTTTAGCTGCTCAAGTTCAAAGAGAAATATTTGAGTCATATTTTCCTGATGGAAATCAAATAAATAGAGCTAACCAAAATAATACTCAAAATAATACTGAGTTTTTTAATATATCTGAAGATATACAAGATAAAATAACGCCTTTTGAGGAAGAAGTACAATTAAGTTTAGGTCCTAACTCTACATTTACTAGACCTCAAGTGTCAGACACTGGTTCTGCAAACAGAAGTATACGCAAATTTGGATCTGTAATTTCTACATACGTAGGTCAACCAACCTATAATTCTATAACTCAATTAACTACAAAAAGCGATTACGATAAAATAACTAGGTCAAAACTAACTGCACCTACTAAACAAAACCCAATATATTACTCATACAAAGGAACGTCTACAAGTCCTTATTTAAAAATAAACCCTCTTCCGGACTCTGTTTTAGCAAATTGCTTAGTATATCCATCTAATCCATTTTGGAATTTTTCACCTGGTTCTTCTGGGCAATATATATACAGCTCTTTTAACTCTGTGGATTTTGAGTTAGACAGTTCAGAACAAACTAATATAATAATGCACATATTGAAGTATTGTGGAGTAATAATAAATAACCCTACTGTTATACAGACAGCTGCTCAAGATATTCAACAAACTACAATTAACGAAAAAAGCTAATAAATGAGTTTAATAACTGAAACAAACCAGCAATATTATCAAGGCGCTCAAGGCTTTAGAGGTGATGGCACTACGCTAACTTTTCCAACTACGTTTGATACAGATTTGGTTTTAGGAAATTTTGATCCTAACAATATTAATTACGCTTTAAATAATTTTAAACTATACACAAGTTCTACTGGATTACCTGGATCTTACTCAGAATATATTACAACGTTTACAGTTGTAGATAACGCAGTAACATTTCCTGTAGCTCCAGATACTGGTCTTTATATAGTTGTTCAGTTAAAAAAACTAGACGGTGGATTATATGGTAGTACAGAAGCTGAAAAAGCATACGGCCAAATAGTTGAAGATAATTATGGTAGTTACTCATATATTACCCTTAACGATGCTATAGATAACTTTATGGTTGGTTACGTTGGAGATGGAAAACTTATACAAACAGCTAAAAGATCAGATGTATTATTTTTTGCTAAAAGAGGTTTACAAGAGTTTAGCTACGATACTTTAAAAAGTGTTAAATCAGCTGAATTAACAATACCAGCTAGTTTAACATTAGCTTTACCGCAAGACTACGTTAACTATGTTAGAGCTTCTTGGATTGATCAGCTAGGTGTTAAACATATTATTTATCCTACAAACAATTTAACAATAAGTCCTTACTACACTCAAATACAAGACGAAAAGGGAATTCCAACACAGGATAACTTTGGGTCAGACATTGAAGGTACATCGATCACTCAAGAAAGATGGCACGGAGGTAACGCTCAAGATTTTTTATTAGACAACGCAGGTTTATCTGGTATAAATGATTTCGCTTTTAACTGGAACCAAAACGGTGAGTGGATTGGTTATAGAAATTATGGTGAGCTATATGGACTAGACCCTCAATACTCACAAATGAACGGTTGGTTTAATTTAAACGAACGTGAAGGCAAAATGTCTTTTTCTAGTCACTTAGTAAACCGTTTAATTACACTAGAGTATATATCTGATGGCTTAGCATATGATACAGATACTAAGATACCAAAGATGGCAGAGGAAGCTTTATATGCACACATATTGCATGCTATAATATCTACACGTGCTAATCAACCTGAGTATGTAGTTCAAAGACTCAAGAGAGAAAGATCTGCTAAGTTAAGAAATGCTAAAATAAGATTATCTAATATCAAGACTGATGAAATTACTCAAGTAATGAGAGGTAAGTCTAAATGGATTAAACACTAAAATTAAATGGCTAAAGCTATAAATACTTTTTTAAAGTCTAAGATGAATAAAGACTTAGACGCCCGTTTAGTACCAAACGGAGAATATAGAGATGCTTATAACATACAAGTTAGTAGATCAGACGGAGATGGAGTTGGTACTGTTGAAAATATTTTAGGTAACTATCCTGTTTTTGACTTTGAAGCTATAACAGGTGTTAGTAACTTGTATTGTATTGGTCACTTAGAAGATGATAATTCTAATACTGTTTTTTTATTTTTAACAGATAATCCAGATCCAAGCAGACCAAAGCTAGATTATTACCCATCAGGTGTTGGTTCTAATCATTTTGTATTCGCGTGCAACCCAAGCTCAGATCAACCAGTTTGTTTGGTTAAAGGAGCTTTTTTAAATTTTTCTCAAAAAAACCCTATATATGGTGTTAATCTTTTAGAAAAGTTATTGTTTTGGACTGATAATAGAAATCAACCTAGAAAAATAAATATAGATTTAGCAAATCCAACAGGTTTTTTTTCAGCGGCTACATACTACACGACAGAAGATCAAATATCTGTTGCTAAGTATAATCCTTACGCATGTATGGAGCTTTATGAAGAAAGTTACTTATCTATCGTAGACGGCGAATATGAAAGTACTATGTATGACGTTAGCTCATTATACTATCCAAATGGAGGAGCAGGTAATGTTTTGAGTAGAGAAAGTGACACAGTTGTAAGGGTAACATCTTTTAAAGGTGATATACAGACAACCGCAACAACAGTATATGACTCTGGCGCTACAGTATCTGTTCTTGGTAACCCAGTTTCTGGAGATGGATTAACACCAGTTGCTGGGGCTAAAGTCCAGTCAGCTACGTATGATGATGCAGATCCTAATAATCCATTCTGGGAGATAACAATAACTGGAGGAGTATTTCCACCAACGCTTAGTACTGACGAGAAAATAGTATTAAATCCAAATCCTTATTATGATATAAATTTTTCAGGAGATGATGATTTTTTAGAAGATAAATTTGTTAGATTTTCTTACAGATTCAGATTTGATGATAATGAATATTCTGTATTTGCTCCTTTTACTCAAATAGCATTTATACCAAAGCAAGATGGTTATTTCATGTATGTGAAAGAAGCCACGCCCAGTTTAAATTTGCAAGAGCTAGATAATCAAGCTGATGCCTATAGAAGTACAGTTGTTTACTTTGTTGAAAACAAAATTGATAAAATAAAACTTAGAATACCTTTACCTTTTTTAAATTATAATTTAGAAAATAGTTTAAAAATAAAAGAAGTAGATATATTATACAAAGAGTCGGACTCTTTAGCGGTTAAGGTTGTTGATACAGTTACTATAAATGATGTTAGTAATTCAGCTGGAAGCTTTACAGTTAATGGAGCTGTTACAGACGACGACACTATTATTATAGACAACTTGCAAGGAGGTATAAATGTTGGAGACATTATATCAGGTACTGGAATAGTTGGTCAACCAAAAGTTTCAACCTACACTCCAACTGATGTAAACAATCCTTCTCTTGGCGGCACTATAATTTTAGATACAAATCAAACCTTAGAAGACAACGCTAATTTACAAGCCGGTGAACCTAGCTATTATGTTTACAATTATTTATCTAAAAAACCTTTTAAAACTTTACCAGAAAAAGATTTAACTAGAGTTTATGATAAAATACCAGTAAGATCACTTTCTCAAGAAGTTACTGGTAATAGAGTTATATATGGAAACTATCAAGATAAGCACACTCCACCTAAAGCGTTAAACTACAATGTATCTGTGTCTAATAAATCTAGTTTTTTACTAAATGAAGATGAAGGAACTTACGACGATGGAGCTGCAACAATAACTCCTGGAGAGCCTATAAACATAGACATGGGTCCTAAAAGTACTCTTTTTCCTGGAAAAGTTATATCTTCTGATACTCCTGGCGTTACTATACCTCCTAACACTTTAGTATCTTCCACAAACAACAATGGTGAAGGGGTTTCTGTCTCTGGTAACTCTACATTCGCTTCAGGTGGAACAGCTACTATTTTGGTAAATAATCTAAATGGATTTATACCTGTTGGCGCTACTGTTTCTAGTGACACAGGTGTCCCAGTAGGTACTACTGTCGTGTCTATTCAATCGCAGACTCAATCTGAAGCCTCTTTAACTGTTAGCCAACTAATTTCTTTTACTACAGGCGAAGGTTTTACTTTCACTTCAACCTCACAAACTGAAACTATCATATCTCTTAGCAACGAAGTAACATTTCCTGCTGGAGTTGTTAATTTAGATTTTAAACCAGAGTCAAGTGTAGTTGATTATACTAGCATTATAGAATATCCAAACAGTTCTTTAAAACAAAATAGAAACTATCAAGCGGGAGTTGTTTTGTCAGATAGATTTGGTAGAACTTCTACTGTTATTTTATCTAACAACAAAGATACAATAAGAACTACAGTTTCATCATTTTCCGGTTCTACTATATATTCTCCATATAATGATATTTCACAGACTCCCTCTGATTGGCCAGGTGACTCTATAAAGTTATTATTTAATGAAGCTATAACTTCTTTTAAAAACTTAAATACAGGTACTCCAGGTTTGTATAATGGAGATCCTACTAGTGCTGATTACAATCCACTAGGATGGTATTCTTTTAAAATAGTTGTTAAACAAACAGAGCAAGAATATTATAACGTTTATTTACCAGGAATAATGGCTTCATATCCTGACGATGCTACTTTAGAGCTAGGTAATACATCTCATACTGTATTAATAAATGATAATATAAATAAAATACCTAGAGACTTGTCTGAAGTAGGTCCTCAGCAAAAACAATTTAGAAGTTCGGTTCAACTTTACGGTAGAGTTGAAAATACAAACATAGAAATAACGCCTTCAATCTTAGGTAAATCAAATACGCAGTATTACCCTGGAAGATCTTCAGATACGGTTTCAACTATATCTACTCTTAATGATTTATTTGAATACGATCCTTCTGAGCCACCTAGACCTAACTATTTTCCTCAATTCTATTTAATTGAGTCAAATCCTTTAGTAGCTAGAATAAGTACTGAATCTAAAATAGGTCAAACATCTACAACAAACTTCAACACTGTAACAGCTAGCATAGCAGAAGCCGCTACAACTGATACTTTTAGGTTAGTAGATATAGCAGGTGACTTTTCTACAATAGTACCTGATGATATAGTTTTAGGTAAAAACTTCCCAGAAGATCTTATTGTTGAGCAGAAATTCGAAAGCGTTGATGTAACTCCACCAGGTGGTGTTCAGGTTACAACTGGATCGCCGGCTTCTGGAGAAAAACAAATTAAAGTTGATAATATACCAACTAGTGGAGCTGGAAATGGAACTTTAGTCTCAAGCCCAGCTTCTGGCATACCAAACGGTACAGCTATAACTGATATAAGTGAAACTGCTGGTGTGTACACTATAGAGCTTAATAACACTGTTAATGTTAACGTTGGCCAATCTATAACATACGCTACAGCTCCTCAACTAAAAGTAAGTTCTGCTCAAACTGTTACCTTAGGTCAAGATATAACAATAATCCCTGATACGATACCTGGTATACAATATTTAGCTGTTTATGAAACCAAACCAGTTGAAAGTTTGTTAGATATATTTTGGGAAACATCGTCATCTGGATTAATATCTGATTTAAATAATGCTATTATAAATGACTCTTCTGCTGGAGCAGATTTATCTGAGTGGAATCAAACACCTTTCACTGAAGGGCTGGCTGAAGAAGGGTTTGTGTTAGAAGATTTTTTCTTTATAATAGACAACTTTGGTATTTTAATATCTATAAACGACATTAATGAACCTCTACAGTTAACACAGGTTGTTAATCAGTCTGGTGATGACGTTACTGGCTTAGGGTATTTTACTTTAGTACAAACCACGGGTGAAAACCAGTTTCAAATTCAAGCAACAACAGCTTACTACAATGATATTTACTTTGGAGAAGAAGGTAGTTCTAGTCCACAAGGTTTACGTAATTTTTCACTAAGATTTCAAGCTACTGTAAATGATCAACCATTAGATGTTACTAGAGAGTTAATACTAGCTAATGAAAATCCAGAAATAATATTACCTTTAGACGGAGATGAAATTAATACAACTAACAATGTAACTAATATAACTACTATTAATTGTGTAAATGGAGCAGATAACTTAAATTTGAGATCTATTTTTCAAGACGGAAATTGTACTATAGTTTCTCAAGCCATTGCTGGTCAAGAAGAACAAGTAGATTATTTTGCAATACTACCAGAGCCTACTCCAGTAAATAACGAAGCTCAGTTTCAACTTGTAAACAAATTTCCCGGCGAAGTTCCTGTAGAAAGATATAGATTAGAAATATGTGTTGAAGACGCTGGAGGTACAAACGATAGAGATTGTATAGAAATATTTATTGATTTTGGTGTAAAAATTCAAAACGTAAAACAATATTGCGTGAGAAGGTTCTTTAAAAGAAGAGGCTGGGAAAATAAAACTGACCCTGATTATTGGTATCAATTTTACACTGTATTTCAAGCTTATGATGGTGGTGATCCTACAGTTCATGGATGGTATTTATATAATGGACCGTGGTCAAGTCAAAGTAGACAAGATGCTTTAGGTGGTGACTTACTTGATGCTATTGATAATTCAAATTATGGTATAGATAATTTTCCAAATGCTTTTATTGACACTGCAAACTATGATGTTATAGGTTCTGGTCAAGATTTTTTTTACCAAGGTATACCAAAACAAGTTATGAAAGGCACAGAGCAAGACCCTTTATTTGACTCTCAAGCCGGAGATGGCGTTATAACAATAGAGTTTGCAGATGTAAATACAGATGATCCAAACACTGGATATAATAATAGTTTTAGATGGGTATCTGATCTAGAACAAGAATCTGATGTTATACAGCTTTGGGAAAATGACAGCGAAATACGAGCTTGGTGTTTTAGTCAATTCCCTAACAATAACATCTACCAAAGAGGTAATTACTCTAAATTCACTATAGAAAACCAAAATCTAAACCCCAACTACACACCAGATGATTTTAACCCAGCTAAAGATAGTCCACCTTTTTATCCGCTTGGCTGGAACTTAGGTCAAGACGGTACTGGACAAAATAATCCTTTAGTACTGATTGACCAAAGAGTTATAGATGAAAACAATTATAACTTGAATGGTGTAACTTGGCAGATTATTCCGTAATTTAATTAAAAAATAAGTAATATTATATAAATGGCAGCAATAATAGAAGTTAAATATTTTAATTCGTTTTTTTTAAATAAAACGAGCTCTTCTCAGGAACCTATATGGAATGGGTCTAGAGGTATACCTGAAGATTTAGGTGGTTATCCTGTTGTCGCTAGCACAAACGACGCTCAAGATTGGGTTATAGAAGAATCTAGAATTAGAGGTGGATTTAATAATACATCCACAGATTATGGTGCTAAGGCTTACTTAGTAGAAGATCAAGAAGCAGCTTCGTTTAGAGTTAACTCATTAATATATTCTGGAATATTTAATTCTAGAACTGGAATAAATAATTCAAATGTTTTTTCTGTAGCAGAAGATATAACAAAAAGCGCAGATCCTGCTAATGGTTCTATACAAAGACTTTATGCTGAAGACACTAATCTTGTTATTTTTCAAGAGCAAAAAGTATCAAGAGCATTGATAGATAAAGACGCTATATACAACGCTGAAGGAGGCGGAGCTGTAACTTCATCTAACTTAGTTATTGGAACAATACAACCCTACGCTGGAGAATATGGTATAAGTAAAAACCCAGAAAGTTTTGCTGTTTATGGTTACCAAAAGTACTTTGCTGATAAAAACAACAATGCTATATTAAGGTTAAGCAGCAACGGTATAACTGAGATATCAGCTTATGGAATGAAAGATTTCTTTAGAGACAAATTAAACGAAATAGATTCAGCTAGTTTTAGTGGTGTTATAAAAGGTGGTTACGATGTACACAACTCTCAGTATGTAGTTTCTATACAAACAAATCCTGTGTTTCAACAAACAAATAGAAGAGACTCTTGGAATACTCTGTCTTTTGATGAAACTGTTAGTGGCTGGCCTTCATTGTATAGCTATAAACCAGAGCAGATTTTTAGTATTCAAAATGACTTTTACACAGCTTATAAAGGCAAGATGTATAGACATTATGCTAATTTTCAGCCAGATGGAACAGTTGTAAAAAGAAGTAATTTTTACGGTGTTCAATATCCTAGCACAATGTCTTTTGTAGTAAATTCTAGCCCTGCTACGTCGAAAAGCTTTCAAACAATAGGTTATGAGGGAACTAGTGGCTGGCAAGTTTCTAGTTACACATCTGATTTGACTGGAGAGAAAGAATCAAACAACACGTGGAGCAATTCTTTTGATTTAGCTTCTGGTATTAAAAGTTACTATGAAGGTGAATACGTTATATCTGAATCAACAGGTATTTCAAATCAATCATCTACAACAACTACTATTAATTTAAATGACGTAACAGGGTTAATACCAGTCGGTGCTTTAGTTACTGGCGCAGGAATTCCAGACAACACCACAGTTGTTAGTTTTTCACCTTCTTCATCTTCTGTAGTTGTTAATCAAAATGTGAACGTGGCTCAATTTGTTTTATTAAACTTTTATTTAGTTGTTGATAGAATTTCTTATAATACTGCTTTTAATACTACTGATCCTGCTTTACCTAGATATTATGCCGGATTTAATTTAAAAGAAAACAAGTATGTAGCTAATTTAATTAATACAAGCAATCCAACACAAGGTGAAATAATTTTTGGAAACCAAATAAGTGGAATAAAAGGATTTTACGCTAATGTTAAATTATCAACTGATAACACAACAAATCTTGGCGGTGAAAAACAATTGTTTAACGTTAGTACAACTTATACTCAAAACAATGGTTATTAAAAAACAAAAAATGAACAATAAAAATATAAAGATATGGTACCGGGAGTTATAGGAATGGGTGCTTCTCTACTAGGTGGAGTTATCGGAGCGTTTGGAGCTAAAAAAGCAGCTAGAAGAGCGGCTAGAGAAAAAGCTCGTTTACAGAAAAAACTAAACACTTTAGAAGAGAATAGACAAGAGGTTATAAATCCCTACGAAGACGTAAAGAGCTTGAGTAGCATGATTTCAAATCCTTTTGCTAACTTAAGTGTTGCAACGCAAGCTGCTGAGATGAAAATTGAAGAAGCTGATATATCTTTAGCAAATACGTTAGATGCTGTAAGAGCTACTGGAGGCGCTGGTAGTGCTACGGCTTTAGCTAACGCAGCTTTAAAATCTAAAAAAGGAGTTGCAGCTAGTATTGAGCAACAAGAAAAAGCCAACGAAGATAAAAGAGCTCAAGGAGAACAACAGATGCAGCGAGCTAAAATGGCTGAAGAACAACGTATTCAATCAGCAGAAGCACAGGGTAAACAATTTGTTTTTGGTGCTACTGAAAGTAGAGAGCAAGCACAAATAGATAGAACTTACTCTGAAATGATGGGTGCGGCTCAAGCTCAAGCTCAAGCAAAAGCGGATCAAACTGGAGCTATAACAGGTGCACTTGGATCTATAGCTTCAATTGGTGGTGGAATGTTAAGAGGAAACTAAAAAACAAAAAATGGAAAAAAACTTAAATCAAAACCTTTTTTTACAGCAGTTTAACGAAAGTGATGCTATAGCTTATAACGAAGGTTTCATTTCAAGCACTAGTGATTATAACTTTCAGCTACTAGACAATGCATATAGAAACACAGGTAGACTTTATGCTAAGTTAAAATTAGCTGTAGACTCTAACAATTGTCAAGATGAAACCTGTGCTTATGAATTATCTGAAATAAAGCATTTACAAGAAGCTCCACAGTTATCTATAGACTTTTTATCTTCACTTCTAGCAGAATTAAGCGCAACTGATGAACCGAATTTTGATCCAAACAATAACTACAAATACACTGTAGCTAATAGCATAATGGCAGCTAGACCAGGTTTCTCTAAAAGCGACGGCTATAATGTTTATTTAGATTTACTACCAGGTGGTGCTCAACAAATTGTTTTTATAGGACCAGCTTTTGAAGAGCCATTAGTTATTAATAACACAGCATTAAATGCTTTAATTGAATCTGACACATCTCTTGTAGCATCTACTCCAGATATTAATAAAGATATGTTAAGATTATTAACTGAGGTTGGTGTATTTTCTCCTGATATGGTTGGTGAAAACGGACAGCTTACAGCTGGAGCTAAAATAACTGAAGAATATGTAATTATGAATCCTGATGGAACTCCTGATTACGAGATCATAGACATCGGAAATGGGAAAGGTAGAAACATACTTAAATACGATTTAGATAAAATAGAAAAGAAAGTAACTCCATTTATAAACGCTGAGGTTGCTGGTTTAATGAGCTCTGAGCAAGACGCTGTTGCAGCTTGGAACGTTTATATATCTAAAGGTACAAGTGTTGAAGAGGACGATCAGATGGCTCAGAATGCTAATGCTGGTTCTAGCTCTTGGAGTTACACAGAAGACTTGCCACTAATGCAAGATAAAAAAGTTTTATTTGAAAAGAAATATAAAGAATACTTTATGAATAATTATCTGAAACAATTTACTACGAACCAATTTCCTACGGTTCAGGCAGACGCTGCGGTGTTTGATTT
>Ga0209603_1004812_pt1 | contig 11087 bp, 8 predicted proteins | sample COGITO_mtgs_1206_FD_184812 | JGI IMG/M metagenome (GOLD analysis project Ga0209603, IMG submission 184812) | Pelagic marine microbial communities from North Sea - COGITO_mtgs_120607 (SPAdes) (version 2) | ecosystem: Environmental > Aquatic > Marine > Epipelagic ... | reverse complement strand
ACTGAAATTGGGTTTCTGAAATTAAAGAAACAATATCATTCGTAAAAATAATTTTATTCGAAACTTTTGGTGCATTAATCACTAAACAATCCCTTTGATCTTTATAAATTTCTATGTTTGGCAAAACTTTATAGTAAGCATTTTCTACATGAGTAGAATTCATTTTTTTTAAATTATTTAACTTTTTAACGGCAATATGAGTTATTGTTTCAGTCATTCCATAAGTAGCAAAAACAACACAAGAAGAATGTTGAATTTTCTGCTGTAAATTTGGTGAAACAACCCCTCCTCCAACAATTAGAGTCTTTATTAAGTTCAAAGAATTAATTGAATGTTCTACTTGTAATGGGACCATTGCCGAAAAATCATACTTTTTTTTAAGATCTTTTAAAGGATGTATATCTGGATGAACAACATCTAAGTGCCAACCTAAACTCAATGCTCTAATGAACATCATTTTACCTGCAATATAGTTTACCGACAAACATAATAATGCAGAAGTGTTTTCTTTTAAATCAAAATAATCTCCTGTAGCACAAGCAGAATTTACCATGTGCTTTTTTAGCAATTTAATTTCTTTAGGAACCCCGGTAGAACCTGAAGTTTCTACAATAATAAAATCATCATTAGAAAACCAACTTTGTAAAAAAAGGTGAATTTCAAAAGATAATTCTTGGGCATAAATTAGTAATTCTGCATTCGAAGAGAATGAAATTCCATTTAATTTAAAATTTTTGTGAAAATGGTATCGGTTCATTTTTTTAAAATTCTATCATTTTCATCAAAAGTATCGGCTTGATGAATCTTCCCAGTCAGCTTCTCTAGCCAATTATTCCATCCATATTTTTTTGAGAAAAGAATTAAGAGTAAAGGGTACAAGACCAATACAGGAAAAAACATTTCCCATCCTACAGAGGGCTCTGAAATATCAACATAAAGCGCATCAGTCTGAAAAACTGTCCAATTTGTAGTGACAAAAAAAGCAGCTATAATGTTATTAACAGCATGTAAACCAAGAGTAAGCTCTGTTCCTTCATCCATTAATGTAGTTATGCCGTAAAAGAAACCTGTACCAATGTAGAAAACCATAGAAACAGGCCCTAATTTCTCAACTTCTGGATTCGCTCCATGAAGTAAACCAAAACAAACAGAGGTTAGTAGTAATGGAAACCACCTGTTTTTAACTAAAATCCCCAAACCTTGCATAAAATATCCTCTAAATAAAAGCTCTTCAAAAGAAGTCTGAAAGGGTAAAAAAAGACAAGAAACTACAACCAACGTAAAAAAAGGAACCGGATTGAAGTTCCAAACATAATTTTCAGGCGATAAAAAAATTTCGATAATAATTACAATGAGAGCAATGATTCCCCAAGAAATAAATCCAAACCAAAATCGCTTAAAATCTACTGACTTTCTACTAGTAACCAATGACCTAAAAGTTCTTCTATGAATAAATTTAACACCTAAAACAAGTGCTATTAAGCCAAATATAAAAGTAAGAATCATTAAAAAAAGAAAGAGATTTTTGTCTATTCCTAAAGTCATAAAGTTATTTTGAACAGCTGCCTCGAATTCACTCATATTAGCAGAATACCTAATCGCAACTCCTAGTAAGGGTAGTATGCCTATAAACTGCCAGCCAATAAAAATCAATACTATTGTGAAAGCCCAATAATACCATTCGTTATTTCCTTTAAACGCCTGCTGTATGTAATTCATTTTTATATATTAAAATTCCAGTTTTTTTCTGGATGATATTTAAGAGTACCGTTCTTTATCGCAAGTGGACTTGTAAAATTATTCGAAAATAAACCGCCTGTTCCTAATCCCTGTGGTAAACTACTATTTAGAGTATGTGTAAATTGCGCAATTGCATTTAAACCAATATTACTTTCTAATGCTGAAGTTATCCACCATCCACAATTATTTTGTTGTGCCAAATGAATCCATTCTGTGCTTCCCATAAAACCACCAATTAAACTTGGTTTCAAAATGATGAACTGGGGTTTAATTGTTGCCAATAATTTCTTTTTTTCTTGTAAAGAAAATACGCCAATTAATTCTTCATCTAAAGCGATAGGTAGAGGTGATTCTAAACACAATGCTGCCATTTCTTGAACTTGACCTTGCTTGATTGGTTGTTCAATAGAATGGATCTCTAATTCTGATAATTTTTTTAATTTCTCTAGAGCATTCTTTGGATTAAAAGCACCATTCGCGTCTACTCTTAATTCGATTTCCTGCGATGAAAATTCATTTCTAATAGTTCTTAACAACTCAATTTCTGCCTCAAAGTCTATCGCTCCAATTTTCATTTTAATACATGAAAAACCCGTTTCTATTTTATCTTTAATTTGATTTTTCATGAACTCCTTATCCCCCATCCAAACTAGACCGTTTATTGGAATTACTTTTTTCCCCTCTGTAAACAAGGAAGGAAACAATTCAAATGGTGTTTCGCTTCTAAGAGACAAAAAAGCTTGCTCTATACCAAATTGTATAGAAGGAAAGTTACAAAGTTCTTTTAATAAAAAGTCCAAACCTCTTGAAATATTTGCACAAACCCACATGAGTTTATTTTCATAATTATAAACGTCATCTATACTTAAGCCTCTAAATAATCCCGTCTCTCCAATTCCGAGTTTACCGTTTTCTTCTAAAATAAAAAACCAAGTTTCTTTTGTCTTTAGGATTCCGCGTGATGTTCCACTTGGGTTTTTAAAATTTAGAAGGTATTTTTTATAAGTAGCTTTGATCAACTTTTGGGTTCTTTTTTTTCTGTAAGTGCTTTAAAATTATTCAAATAAGCTTGGTCTTGCCCTTGAAATGTTTTCTTAAAATATGGATACAAACATGCCATTATATAGGAATCACTTTGACAACTAGAGTTTAGAGTAATCATTGTAACTCCTTTTTTTTCCGTAAAAAGATAGTCATTTCTCTTCAACATGTTTTCAGCATCAAAGAATAGGGTAAGCTTTTCATTTTTCACGTAAGCTAAAACTTTTTCTGTCATTGTAATTTCTTGCCCTTGATTGTCAATAATAACTTTATAAACACTTCCAATTTTTCCGGGGTTCTCTTTTATAACCTCAATAGAATTTACTTCTGGAATCCAATATTTCCTATTTTCTATATTATTAAATGAATAAAAAACTTCATCAATTGATTTATTTACAAAAACTTGAGAACTGTAATTTGTTTCTTTAATCAGTAGACCTGTGAGAAAAAAAACAAGAACAAAAGCTGAGATAATCCCTAAAATTATTTTTATGGTCTTCATACTTATATTTTAAAAGATTTGTGAAATTCCAAAAAGAATAGCAAATAAAAAAGTACTTAAAGCTACTTTTTTTAGTTCACTATCTAAATCTGCAGAAACCGCATTTTGTGCAACTGTTTTTATATTTTTAATCAACGGAATAAAAGCAATTAAAAAAATAAGTTGATACAAAGATTTAAAATCTAAAAAAACATAAATTAAAGCGGAGACTAAAGCTCCTAAAATTAGAAAATAATGATACTTTTTTGCTTTTCGTTTTCCTAATTTAACAACTAATGTATTTTTGTTATTCTTTTTATCTTCTTCCCTATCTCTTAAATTATTTAAATTTAAGACCGCCGTACTTAACATTCCTATAGAAATTGCAGGTAAAAATATTTTTAAATTAATTTCTTTTGCATACAAAAAATAACTTCCCACAACACTTAATAATCCAAAGAATAAAAACACAAAAACATCTCCAAAACCATTATAACCATAGGCTGAATTTCCTACAGTGTATTTAATAGCTGCAGCAACTGAAGCAATTCCTAATCCAAAAAATAAGATAGAAAAGCCAAAATTATCACTACCAAACACAATATAAATAAGTAACAAAGCGATTGTTAAAGTGAAAATTGTAGTGATTATCATGGCAGACTTCATTTGACTTGGAGTAATAGCTCCAGACGAAACCATTCTTGCTTCTCCTGTTCTATTTTTATCTGAGCCTTTTATACCGTCTCCGTAATCGTTTGCAAAATTTGATAACACCTGAAAACCTATTGTTGTTAAAATTGCTAACCAAAAAGTGCTAGTTGATAATACAGAAGAAGTATGACTTAATTCTGAATGATTATAAAGCACTTGATTTCCTATACTACTTCCAACAATAATTCCTGAAACGGACAAAGGTAAAGTTCTTAAACGAGCTGCTTTTATGTAATTTTTGATCATCATTTTAATAAAAGTCTTGACTATCTTTTTAATGAATGGAACTTTATTCTATAACTGATTTGCTTCAGCAATTAATTCTGCAATATCTTTCACCAGAACCTCCGCTTCTTTCTCTTTAAATTTAACACCATCTGTCATCATTGTATTGCAATAAGGACAACCTGTAGCTATGATATCCGGCTTGGTTTCTAAAGCATCTTCTGTTCTTAAAACATTAATTTCTTTAGTCCCTTTTTCAGCATCTTTAAACATTTGTGCCCCCCCAGCTCCACAGCACAAAGCTGAAGATTTGTTGCGTTTCATTTCTTTTAAATTAACACCTAGTCTCCTTATTAAATTTCTTGGAGACTCATACTCCTCATTGGCCCTTCCCAAATAGCAAGGGTCATGAAAGGTAATTTTTTTACCTTTTAAAATAGTATCATTTATTTTTAAACGACCTTCAGAAATTAAATTTTGTATGAATTGTGTATGATGATAAACTTCATAATTACCTCCTAAGCTCGGATATTCGTTTTTTAATGTGTTAAATGAATGAGGATCACAGGTAACAATTTTCTTGACATTATACCCATTTAAAATTTCAATATTTATCATTGCTTGCATTTGAAACAAGAACTCATTACCTGCTCTTTTTGCAGTATCTCCTGTTGAAGATTCTTCGGTTCCTAAAACCGCGAAATCAACTTTAGCTTGATGTAATATTTTTACAAATGCTCGAGAAATTTTTTTTGCTCTTTCATCATAACTACCTGCTGCGCCAACCCAAAACAATACTTCTGGTTGTTTTTCTTGGGCAATCATATCTGCCATCGTAGGAACGTTCATAATTTAATTCTTTAACTGTTGAAACGTTGATTAATTATAAGAAGAAACTAATTATTCTTCATTTACCCAATTCAATCTATCTTGTTGATTGAATTGCCAGGGAGCACCGTTATTTTCAACATTGGTCATCATCATATTTAATTCTTGTGGTGCAGCACTTTCTTCCATTACTAAATATCTTCTCATGTCTGTTATGATAGACAACGGATCTATGTTTACAGGACATTCTTCAACACAAGCATTACAGCTTGTGCAAGCCCATAATTCTTCAGGTGAAATATAGTCGTTTAATAACTGCTTTCCATCATCAATAAAAACTCCTTTGTTCGCATCTAAATTCCTACCTACTTCCTCTAATCGATCGCGAGTATCCATCATGATTTTTCTTGGCGACAATTCTTTGCCCGTTAAATTGGCAGGACATGCTGATGTACACCTTCCACATTCTGTACAAGTGTATGCATTTAACAATTGCACCCAATTTAAATCTGCAACATCAGAAGCTCCAAATTTTTCTGGAACGGTTTCTTCAACACCCTCTGCTGGAGTTGCATAAGGATCTGCTTCTGGGTCCATCATTAATTTCACTTCCTTTGTAACGGACTCTAAATTATTGAATTTTCCTTTCAATTCTAAATTTGCAAAATAAGTATTTGGGAATGCCAATAAGATGTGTAAATGTTTTGAATAGAATAAGTAGTTTAAGAAAATTAAAATTCCTAATATATGAGACCACCAAGCACTTCTTTCTATAATATGAAGGGATTCTGTTGAAAAACCATCAAAAAGAGGAACAAAAAATTGACTGATAGGATTTCCGACTCCAGCTTGTTGAAATGGGGTATCAGAAGCATTCATTACTACAAATAAAGTCATTAATATCATTTCAAAATAAAGAATATTATTAGCGTCAGTTTTAGGCCAACCTTTCATTTCTTTGCTAAGAAAACGTTTGATATTTGATATATTTCTTCGGAACCAAAAAATAACAATAGCAACAAAAACAAGAGCTGCTAAAATCTCGAATGTACCAATTAAGAAACCATAAAATCCATTGCCTAAATATCCTTTGAATACTCTATGAGTTCCAAATAAACCATCTATAATAATTTCTAAAACTTCAATGTTTATAATGATAAAACCAAGATAGACAATAATGTGTAAGAAGCCAGATAAAGGTCTTTTTACCATTTTTGATTGCCCAAGAGCAATCATCATCATATTTTTTAATCTTTCAGATTTTTTATCTTTTCTGTTAATGTCTTTACCTAATTTTATATTTCTGTATAACTTGCGAATATTCATTGCAAAAAAACCGAGCCCTATCAATAGTGCTAATGCAAAAAATAAATTTGGAAGGTATTGCATAGTTATGAAGAGTTTTAAGAAATTGGTTATTCGTTAAGTTCTTTATTTTCTGACTGTTTGTCTTTTTTAGGTGTGTATGGTTTTGCTTTTTTACCAAACAATGAAAAATGTACAAACCTTTTAGGATTTAGCTTCATTTCCCTGAGTAAATCTTCTAATTCTTTAGACATTGCTGCAATATTAGTATACAATTCGTCATCAGTTACCAATTTCCCAATGGTTCCTTTTCCTGAATAAATTCCATCTAACATTAAATTAACAGATTTAACGGTTACTTGGGCATTTCTTATAATTTCACCAATATTTGCATTGACTAGGGTGTCTGAAACTTTAGAAAAATTATCTGTAATTATTTTTGTGTTTTTTATACTTTCTTTCAAATCTAACGAAGTAGAATCTATCATTGTATTTGCAGACAGCATCACTTTATTTACCTCTAACAAGGTAGATTCAATATTTTTAACAGAATTTTTTAGGCTTTTTTGTGTTTCTAAATCTAAAACAGCATTCAGGTTTTTAAACAATGAATCAGCACTCACGATTACGCGTTCTAATTTTGTTTGAAGTGGATCTAAACGCTCACCAATAGTTGTAAATAAACTTGATTCGATTTCTCCTTTCAAAGTATCACCAGAAACTGCATTTTCTGAGTCATAATGAGGAATAATTGCTAAATTCGATGCGCTTAGAGGGTTTGGAGAATATATTTTAACAATACTATTTTTAGAAAATATAAAATCCTTTTCAACAGAAAAACGAACTATTAGTTCTCCTCTCTTATCTGAATTTTTATTGAAACTTATCTTATCAATTTTTCCAACTTTCAATCCATTTATAGTAACAAAGCTAGATTTTGTAAGCCCAGCAATGTTAGAGTATTCAACATTAAAGTAACGAGTATTAGTATCAAATAAATTTTGTCCTTTCAAAAAGGAGTATCCCCATATAAATATGGTCGTTATAATGATCGCTATGATTCCTGTTTTTAATTCTTTAGACATGAATTTTATTTTGATAACAAAATTACTAATTTTTTGTTTGAGACCACCAAAACTATTTGATTTTAACAGCCTCTTGAACAGATATTTTCTCACCATCCTTAAAAGCTACGATAAAAGCAGAGGTATATCCTTTAGATTTTGCTGTTTTTAAGGATTTTTTCACTTGTTTGTAGTCTGCTGTATTTCCATAATAATATTTATAAAATTTTCCAACAGAAACCCTCTGCACATTTTTTAACCCCTTAAAATTAAATGACTTAGTTGCTATTTTGTTTTTTCCAGATGCAATTTGAATTTTAAATTCAACAGAATGAACCGCTTTTATTGTAATATCAGTATTAGATATAACGTTTAATTTTAAATTGTGAATGTATTTTAACACTGCTTCTGAAATAGCCCCCGCCATTTGATCTTGTCCCTTTTTAGAATTAAGGTACCTTCCTTCTTTTTTATTTGTTAAAAAGCCCAACTCCACCAAAACACTTGGCATAATGGTTTCTCTTAAAACCTGAAAATTATCTTGCTTTACTTTTCTATTTAATCTTTTTAATTTAAAAGTAAAATTATTTTGAATTAAGCTTGCGATAGCCAAGCTTTTGTCTAAATTTTCTTCTTGTAAAAGAGACAAACCAATAACAGACTCAGCAGAATTTGTATCAAAGCCTTTGTATTTATCTTTGTAATTATCTTCTTTAAATATGACTGCATTTTCTCGTTTCGCAATTTCTAAGTTCTTTTTATTACCTCTCAATCCTAGAACAAAAGTGCCGGCACCATATGCATTTGATGTATGAGAATCACAATGTATAGAGATGAATAAATCTGCTTTTGCTTGATTGGCAACATCTCCTCTTTTCCATAAATTGACAAAAACATCATTTTTTCTTGTATAAAGAACTTTTATGTCTTTCTTAATGGCAAGTTTTTTACCAACAGCTAAAGCTACTTTTAACGCAATATTCTTTTCTTTATAACCACTTCCTAAGTTTCCAGGATCTTTTCCTCCGTGGCCAGCATCAATGACTATTACGTAGTCTTTTTGAGCAACTATTGATGATGAGCTCATTAAAATAGAAAACCCAAAGAAAAAAAGAAAAATAATTTTCACTTTGGTATTAATTTTGTCGTTTTCTTGAAATTTCATCAATAAAATTTAACTAATTTTGGCATCGTAAATTTGGTGCTTCAAATATTGAAGCATATTTTTACCTTAATACAAAAATAGCATTTAAAGCATTGCAAACAAACCGATCATACATTCTTTTATGTTGCTGTATATTTTTTATAGAAATGGGCTTCTCTCAAGATCTTAAATCTAAAAAGAAAATAGAAAATCCTGCCTTCAAAAAAGAAACTACTTCCACCCAAAAAAAAGACAGTATTGATTATGATAAAAGGGAACTTTTAGCTTTTAAACAAAAAGATACGATTGCAGTAGACTCTTTAAAATCGAAAGAGACGATAGAGGATATTATTCTGCATATTGCCAAAGATTATACAATACAAAACGCTAAAGACAAAACGGTTAAACTATATAACGAAGCTCGAATTACCTATACAGATATCGATTTAAAAGCAGGTATAATTATTATTGATTACAAAAAAAATACTCTTTTTGCAAAAGGAATAAAAGACAGTACTAGTTATGTTCAGCTTCCTGTATTTAAACAAGGAAATGAAGAGTCTGAACAAGATTCTATTCTTTATAATTTTAAAAGTAAACGTGCTTTGATATACGGCTTAAAAACGAAACAAGGGGAAATGTTTACATATGGTAAAAAAACCAAGCGTGTAAATGATTCCACCGTTTTTGTCAGAAAAATAAGGTTTACAACATCAGAAAAAGTCAATCCAGATTATTATATCGCTACAAATAAAGCAAAAATAGTTCCTGGTAAAAAAATAATTGTTGGCCTGAGCAATCTTGTTATAGTAGATATTCCAACTCCTTTGTTTTTACCTTTTGCATATTTTCCAATGAGTGAAACAAGTGTTTCTGGTTTTTTAATTCCTGCCTTTGATACAGGAAGTAGTTCAAGAGGAATTGGTATCCAAAATGGTGGGTATTATTTTGCCATAAGCGATTACATAGATTTAACGGTCTTAGGTGATGCTTATTCCAATGGAAGTTGGGGACTTAGAACATCCTCTAACTATAAAAAAAGGTACCGCTTTAGTGGTTCTTTTAACTTTAATTTTGAAAACAATATTAATGGAATAAGAGGTTTTGATGATTATAGTAAAGCGAATAACTTTAATATTAGATGGTCTCATAATCAAGATGCAAAAGCAAGTCCAAATTCTAGATTTACAGCTTCTGTTAATCTTGGGAGTAGCAAATTTTTTAGAGAATCTCAAAATCAATTTAACATCTCTCAAACTCAAACAAACACCCTTAATTCTTCCATAAACTATAGTAAAACATTTGTTGGAACGCCTTTTAACATGAACCTAACGGCCTCTCATCAACAAAATACAAATACAGAAAAAATTACAATGACTCTTCCGTCGTTGACTGTTAATATGAACAGAATTTTTCCTTTTGCAGGAAAAGGTGGCGTTCAAAAAACACCTATTCAAAAAATGGGTTTCAATTATACCATGCAAGGTCAGTATTTGATCAATACTACTGATGATGAATTTTTTACTAGCAAAATGTTTCAAACTGCAAGGTCTGGTGCACAGCACAAAACAGGAACTAACACAAACATTAAGGCCTTCAAATATTTTACACTATCTCCGAGTGTAAACTATGAAGAAACTTGGCAATTTGATTACATTCAAAAAAAATATGACATAACAGAAAACATTGTTGTTACAGATACATTAAGAGGATTTAAAAGCTATAGAGAATACAACGCTGGAGTCAGTTTATCTACAAATATTTATGGTACTTTTAATTTTAAAAAAGGACGTTTAAAAACAATCAGACATACTTTTAGACCTTCTATTTCTTATTCTTACAGGCCAGATTTTAAAGATAAGTACCTCCAACAAGTTCAACAAAGTGCAGATGCTACAGACTTATTAGATTATACCGTTTTTGATCAGGGTATTTATGGGGCACCCTCTTCTGGTTTAAGCAATTCTATAGGAATTTCTTTGAACAATGTTCTGGAAGCTAAAGTAGCTTCAAAAGACCCGGAAAGTGACGAAGAGGATGAAAAAGTGACTATTTTAAATAATTTAAACTTTAGTAGTTCTTACAATATTGCTGCTGATAGTTTGCGATGGTCTCCTGTAAATTTTTCAGCAGGAACTCGATTATTTAAAGATAAAATGGCCGTGAATTTAAGTGGTTCATTAGACCCCTATAAAGTGGTTACTAATAATAATGGATACATTTCCAGAATAAATCAATTCAACCCAAATATTTTTAGATTAACAAATGCTAGTTTAACAGCAAACTATTCAATTTCTAGTAAGGATTTTAACAAAGATTCCAAAGGTACATCTAAAAAAAACATAGGAAATGGAGCTCAAAACGGTGCAGATGTTATTGGTGCAGATATAAATCCTACAGATAGATATGGTCAGAGAAAAGCCATCAATAGTGATGAAGAAGATAAAAATAAAGAAACAAAACTATACCAAGCAGATATCCCTTGGTCTGTAAATTTAGCCTATTCTGCAAGTTACAGAAACAACGGTATTGATGGAGGTAGCATAGG
>Ga0209603_1004800_pt1 | contig 11108 bp, 7 predicted proteins | sample COGITO_mtgs_1206_FD_184812 | JGI IMG/M metagenome (GOLD analysis project Ga0209603, IMG submission 184812) | Pelagic marine microbial communities from North Sea - COGITO_mtgs_120607 (SPAdes) (version 2) | ecosystem: Environmental > Aquatic > Marine > Epipelagic ... | reverse complement strand
AGCGTTTTGATTCTGCAAATCCGGATTACCCCGTACCACTTGACTACAAGGGCTATTGTTTCGGCGGAAAGGTAGAGCTGATTATGCAGCGCGACGTGAGCAGTGGCCGTGAGGCATCCAAGTGGACTTATGCGTATTATACACGTGACTGGGTGCGACTTGAAGAAATGCGCAAAGGTGTGAATTTTAGTGATGAACTACAGCCTCCTGCTCAAGGTAAGGAAATCGTTCAGGAAATGGAAAAATTATCTTCAACCCTACCTCTAAAGTTCTGCTCAATGGACATGTACAACACCAAAAATGGTGTGGCTTTTGGTGAGGCGACAATTCACCCCGGAGCGTACAAAAGTTTCAACAAGCACTGGGACGAAAAGTTAGGACAATTGTATTTGGAAGCAGATGAACCATCGGATAAAGAAATAAGGGAATTCCTTGAAAAGCACAGTGCAATTCTTAGATGACTCAAACTAGAATCCGATGGTAAACATCACTCAATGTTTCCGAAATTTTACTCCAGTCTCTGTGTTCGCATACCCATTCACGTGCTTGCTTTCCAATCTTATCCCTCAATACATCATCATCAATTAGGTTTACTAAATTCAGCACAAGATCGTCAATATCTCCTTTGTTGAAAAGAACGCCTGTTTGATGATGTATTACGATTTCACTCAAGGCTTGAACATTGGAAGCAATAACTGCTTTTTCCATTGACATCGCCTCAAATGGCTTGAGAGGAGATACCATTTCAGTAACTGGAAGGGGCAGTCTCGGAAAAGGTGCGATGTCCACAATTGAGTAATATTCTTCCACCTCTTCATGGGGAACTCTTCCTGTGAAAAGGACATCCTCTTGAAGATTCAGTTCATCACATAAAGTTTGTAATTGCTCCATGAAAGCCCCATCACCCACAATCATCAATTTAAAGCGATTTTCGGTCTTTTTCTTTACCTCTGGAATTGCTTTAAGGAGCAGATCTAGCCCTTCATAAGAAACTAAACTACCGATGTACCCAAGGACAATCGCGTCCGACTCAATACCCAATTTTTGTTTTAGTTCATGGCTGGGAGGTTTCGGTAAAAATCTGTTCGAATGAACCCCGTTTGGCAAAAAACCCATCTCAGTAATGTCTCCGCTTCGTCTTTTGATTTCCTCACCTAGGGCGTGGGTAATTGTAAAGACGAAATTTGCTTGACCTGCTGAACGTGCCTCTAAATTTGACATCATCTGAAAATATTCTGAACCCTCGAATGATGGTTGGCGCGAAATTCGAGTGATTTCCCACAACCCACGCACCTCGTAAATTGAAGGAATACCGAAGTGCTTGGCTACTGCGTTAACAACTAAACCATTGATATGGTTCGATGCCGCATGCAGAATTGAAGGCCTTAATTCTAAGACCTTTTTCGCCAAATCTTTAGCGTACCCGTCCAAGTATGCCGCTATGTTGATTTGACCATATCCTTTTTCCTGTTCAATCAATCTGAAATAGGGCACATCATCTACCATTTGCAATTCATCTGTTGGCAGATCGCTCATACCTTTCCGGTCATGAGGATATCCTCTGCGAGTTAAAACTTGGACATCCCACCCCAGTTTCTTCACACCACACATAAGTCCATGTCCCCGGGTAGCATATCCTCCAGAATTATATGGTAAACTGTTGTGCAATACATACAATATACGGTCTTGAATTGGCTCATAATCACTTGAAATTTCGTTTAGATTTACTTCAAATCCATTATCTTTAAGATTTAACAAATCGTTGTAACCTCTTATTTTTGATGAAATGCGTGGGGATTCAGGGTTTCCGAATTTTTTCAAGGTTTCTAAGGCCTCACTAATTAGCCCTAAATTGATGTATGCATTTGAAACATGAATTGAAACCGTATCTGAGTAAGTTTTTGCTGCAATCAAAATTATTTCTCCCCATCGAATCACAGCAGCGGCGAGAGGGCGTTCAAACATTGATTTGTGAGTACGTAAGGCATAACTGTAATTATATCTCGCAATCTCAAGGTCTTCATCCATTGATGAATACAATGTTTCCATGTACTGTTCAAGTAAATCCCAATTGAGTAAAAACTCATCGAACTTGGGTTTTAATTTCCCATCAAGTAGCATTTCTTTGTGTAAGGCAGTCAAATCTTGCACCCATTCAGCGGTTTTAACATCATGTTTGAATTTAGGATGATGGAGAATTTTGAGAGCATCAAGATATTCTCCACTGCGTCTCAAAAAGAGAACCATAGAGCGCATTCCTCTGTGATCAGGAACCGGTGCTAAGAACTTGCGTCCAAAATTAACACCTGCATCTGCTTCAATGTCCCCTAATGCTCTCAGTGAAGCAACAAAGAAATCTGATGTTGCTCGATTCGAATATTCGTATTTTATGAGGTAGTGTTGTATTTCCTCAAGGAGATTTTTCATTAACTCCATCCCTTCTATGAGAATTAAATTTTGTATGCGGTCTCTGAGTTGATTGAGAGTGCGTTCTGACAAATCTGCATACTCTATCAATCCAAAATCATCGTCGAATTTCGTTTCGTATTGTGTGTAGTCTATGTGTTCAAACATTGAATCGTCAAATGTGTACACAATGTTTGTTGACATTTCATCTTCAACATCTTCCTCGATGCCCAAAAACTGGTTTAGGGTTTTAGTTTTGTAGAACTGTATTGACTTAGCTGCCCGTGTGTCATTGAGTAAACCAGGGAAAATGGATATTATTTTAGCATATTTTGAGGGCGTTGTACTGCATACGGCACGGAGATATGCCAATCTTATGTCATTTGTGACGGGTGAATAATTTTTCAAAATTTCTAAGGATTCAAAGACATATAATTTCAATTCCTCATCATTTAGATTCGAATTCAAAAAGGCGATTTTGAGGTCAGTCGGTCGATCAAAGTGAGTGATTGCAAGACGTACAATTGGATTCGAATTCTTCCCTAACTTACGTTTCGAGAGAAAATTCATTTGTAGCCCACCTATGATAAAAATTCAAGCAAGGATTCGACACACCGTTCTGCAGTTTTTCCATCCCAAAGATCAATTTTTATCTCACTACGTCGAGGTTTGGCGATCACCTTACGGATTTCATCATGAAGTTTTTCTGGAGTGGATAAGACATTGGTCCCTTCGGTAATCGTCACCGGTCGTTCGGTGTTCGGTCGCAAAGTGATGCATGGAACACCTAGCCACGTGGTTTCTTCTTGGATTCCACCGCTATCAGTCACCACCATTCGGCTTTCGTAAATGCACTTCATGAAATCAATGTACCCAAGGGGTTTCGTCATGTGGATTGATGCATTCTCTACGAGTGCTTCGTACTCTCCTATCGCTTCAATTCTTGATTTTGTTCTTGGGTGAATGGGCCATATAATGTCAAACTGTTCCGACATTTTTTTGATTTCCTCGAGTAATAACAATAATTGATCTGGGTTGTCAACATTGCTCGGACGGTGCAATGTAATCACGACATGGTCTTCGTGTTGTACATCTAAAGTAGAAAGAAATTTTGAATCGCGTACTTGATTCAGCATTTCTGTCAAAGTGTCAATCATGATGTTTCCAACTCGAACAATTTTATTGTTTGAGACGCCAGACGCCAGCAAATGCTCATCTCCATCCGGAGAAGGCGTCCACAAGAGATTGGCCACGCTATCTGTAATGATTCGATTAATCTCTTCCGGCATGGTGCGGTCACCACTTCTCAGTCCAGCTTCCAAATGCACAAGTGGAATTCCAAGTTTCACTGCAGCGATGGCACAGGCCACAGTGCTGTTGATGTCCCCAATCACGACGGTTGCATCTGGTCTGGAATCAAGAAGCAGTTCCTCATAACGCTCAAGAATTTTTGCTGTTTGCTTGCCGTGTGATCCACTCCCTACCTGCAACGAATGGGCAGGAGTGCCCATTCCAAATTGCTTCATAAAAATTCCAGACAATTCATGATCGTAATGTTGCCCTGTGTCAATCAATACAGGATGAAAGTCTTCATGAGAATTCAAGACCCTCAAGAGTGGAGCCGCCTTCATCTGATTTGGCCTTGCACCAACAACGACATGGATGGTGTATACCATGCTTTAGGGGATGGACCTTAGCATATCATTGTTTAGTGTGATTATCGGGTGGAAGACTATATTCCGTGGCTGCATGGAAAGACCATGGAAGTCAAGGTTCTGCAGGAAGGGCAGACACTCACTTGGCACTTTATTTTAGATGAAACGGATGGAAAATACACTGAAAAAATCAAGATGCAGGGGGGTACCTTTTCGATTGTTCTACCCAAAGAATTCGATGCGACCCTCGTACACCCCGATCATTTAGCACTCATCTCGTTACTTGTTGCCCACCCGTTTGTTGGAACAGAGTTGAGCTTACCATTCGAAGTAAGTGAAAGGTTTGCAAATGCAACCAAGATTTTTACTTCATACAAAGTGATTCACACAAACAAAACCGGTCATGAATACCATGCGCCTGAAGACTCGAGTCCAGGTCTTGCTTTTTCTGGAGGGGCTGATTCAACTGCTTGCTTATTGGTAATGCCAGATTCAACAGTGAGCGTATTTATGGACCGCCCGATTAGGAAAAAAACATCGATGTACAACAAAACTGCTGCGTATGCCACCATCGCTCACGCACAAAAGCAGGGGCACGAAATGCACAGTATTCTATGCGATGTTGAGTATCTAAGGCAACCCCTAGGCTTCCCAACAGATCTCGTTCCATCCTTGCCTTTGTTAGCAATCGCGCAACAGCGTTCAATCGATTCAATTGCATTTGGCACCGTCATGGAATCTGCGTACCGGATTGGTCATGAAAAGGCAAGAAACTACGAAAATTCGCACCACTACAGGTTGTGGGGCAGTCTGTTCCGCGCAGCAGGACTGCCATTATTCTTGCCAGTTGCAGGAATTAGTGAAGTCGGCACGAGTAAAATTGTTAGGGAATCCACCTTCAATGCCTACACTCGCTCCTGCATCCGAGGGAAATGGCCCAATGCGTGTGAAAACTGTTGGAAGTGTTTTAGGAAAAACATGGTTGAAGAAAAATTTAGGGATGGGCAAGTTTCCGAAAACTATCTCATAAAAGGATTAGCAATCAAAGAAGTGAAATTGAAAATGAGTCAAATGCCAATCAGTCACGAGAATGTGTTAGCTTGGGCGCTTCAGGGGGGCAAGGGAGCGTACAGTGAAGTTTTGATTCAACGTTTAGAAGGTGAGAATCGAAATCTAAGTTATCTCGAGTGTTACTATCCTCCTTCAATTGATTTGATGCCCCAAAAGTATCAACAAGAGACGAAAAATCGAATTTTATTGTTCCTAAAGCCAATGAACGAAGAAGATTTTACCATCGTTACCAGCCACAAAATGACGGCATGGTTAGAATCAACAAACGCAATTCAAGCAAAGAAAAAGTTTGATGAGTTCATGATTGAGAAATTCCCAACAAATTCTTGATTGAATGAACTCCATTTTCACTCACAATCGGGGTTGGGGTGAGATTGAGAACTGATGCTATTTTTTGTTCTAGATTGCCGTTTCCAGCGATGTAAAGCAGTCCCCATCCTTCCTCTTCTGCAATCTTACAACGTGCAACTTGATCGTCCATGCCTGTGTCCACATTTGGGATGAAAAGCGTGGGTATACCGAACATGCGCATTTCCTGATATGAATTGTAACCACCCGCCTGGACAGATGCATCGAAAGCAAGGGCATACAATGCATTAGGATAATCTCGAACCACCCTCAAACGCTCATGGGTGAAATTCAAACGTTCGCCCAACATTGATTCTCCCAAAACGACATACACCTCGGAATGATTAAACAACGAATGAAGTACTTTCTCAAGAAGGCCTTCTATGTCATTTATTCTTCCAGCTCCAAGTTGAACATAGACTGCCTTTCCATCATCAGGTATTGACAGTCGAGAGCGAGCAAAGGATCGATCCCATGCTTCATCGAATTCAATCGCTTTGATTGGAGCGACAACATGCACCCCCTGTTCTGTTTCAATTTCTTCACCTTCACTTGGAATGATGATTCCGTCAAAGAAGGATTGGCTATCCACTGGAACTGATTTGTTTTTCTTCAACGACCCGCGACGCATCCACCACTTGTCCATGTGAGGTTGCGATGCAATGGCATTCAACATGCCGCGGTAAGGAAAAGCGCCATCAAACATGAACCATTTTGGTCGATGCATATCAAACACCATGTGAAGCATGTCCTCAACCAGTCCGTTCCATTGAGTCGCACTCATGTTTGCATGCTTGTACCGCCCTGCCAGATGGTAGGTTGGAAATTCTTCACTGTAGAGAATGTGCAAGGTTGGCATTGGGGTGAAAAAGACGATTTCGAGCGATGGATCTGCTTTTCGTAATGCTCGAGCGACGGCATACATTCGTGTGAAGTGTCCGAAACCGACTCCATTCGTGGGGAACAATACAATGCAATGTTCACGTTCGGCTTGTACGGACTGTTCGATTGAGAGGGATTCTTCAATTGGACGATGGCCTATTCGTTGCAAGCCAAGTTTCACAGCAAGCAGTGGAAGCGTGATTGGAAGAAAGGGCAAACGCCAAATTTTTCGGGCGGCGGTTGTCATGTGTAGGCCTAATTGAAACGAAACTGAAGTCCTTAGCCGTCGTACTTCACGCTGGCTTCTTGAATGTTTTTTTTTCAGTGAGTCGTAGGCCTGACGGGTAGAAGTTACACCTTCGACCTCTGATGATTCCGCCGAGGTGGTTTCATCATCCATGGCATTCCCTCGGCGCTCAACTTCTTGATGTTTGGCAAGTGAATGGAACTCTTTCCTAGCATTATCCAATCAGGTTTAGACATCCAAATCGATTGTTTCAAGCGTGTATGGTTTGTCCATCCATTGTAGATAATCCTCGGTACGTGAACGAATATGGCTTCGAAGAGGCTCGTCGATTAATTCTAATCCGGTAGGATAGGCCTGCTGCCACCAATTCAAGTCCTCGGCAATGTGAGGCTTGAGATGAGGCGCTAAATGTTCCAAATCCTGCACCTTCAACGCCCACAATGCGTGTTGTGCAGTGCGTAAATGTGGGGCGTTGAGAAAGGTCGTCACCTCTTTGCTGTACGGATCGAAATCCCTTCCAAGGGGACCATTTTTGTGAAAACATTTCCAACACCGACCACACCAACGCCCATCATGGCCTCGCAAACAGGAGTTCACGACATCACTAAGCTCACTTTGCTTGCAAACCGAGAGGGCTCCCGCTTCGGAAATATGGTTAATTGGTAAAAGATAACGAAGCCCTGCCAGTTTGAATTTCTCGCTCCAATAGGTCCAGTAATATGAAGAGGGGAAATGTCGATATTTTGCTCCTTTTGCCAACCAGGTGTTGTCAATTGGTGTTCCAAAAGCAATTGAGGAAAGATCAAGATAATCGGCAAGTAAAATCAAATGAACTGCTGAAGCATTTGCTGTCGAAAAACCAGTTTGCAACTTATGATGGGTTCGTATTTTTTCATGATTTGAAGGTATGCACAGCACTTTTCGATTCGTGCGTTCTTGAATCGCTGCAAAGGTCGAATGTGGCAATGAATGATTAAGCATTGAGGTGAAATTTCGTTCATGGTATGCAAGTATTGTATCATCTGGCATCAAAAGCATGGCTGCGGTAGAATCGATGCCTCCGGAATAAGAAAGTGAGTTGTGCTTTCCTGGTTGCCTTTCCTCCACGCTCCATTTCTTAGTTTTCTTTACCCAAGGTGATAATAGAATTTCCAAGGCAAGATGCAACAATGCAGGGTGTGTCTTGTTTAGTTCAAATCCGCTTGGCATGTCCCAATGAACCCATCCCCAAGGATGCTTTAGCCACAACCGTGACCCCTCTTGAACCCAATTTTCAAGGAGGTCGATTTCATTCCACACTCGATTGAAAGTCGGCTTTGGCACCCCTTCTGCTGCCTCAATTTGTTCAGAAACTCTTCGATGGGATTTGGACACATACCGATTTGTATCCGCCCCAGGATATTGTTTCGCAAAGGCAATCACATCTTCCCACTGAGATTGATTGTACATGGATCGAAGTATGATATCGGTGGCAAAATGGTGATTTTTTCTGCCTAACTCCTTTTGTGCCAATTCATGGGCGCTTTTCCATTCACCAGCGTTGTAGAGTCGACGGATTCGCCATCTTCGTATCGCACTGATGAGCATGATAGTCTCCTCCTTGTTCGTACGAAGAGCCTCATCTCTTTTGATTATCACCCGTTCATAGGTGGATTTTGCTACAAAGCATAAGGCATGGGGGCCCCGACCCCAAGCCATGGCGAAGGTCCTCATCACGGGTGGTGCAGGCTTCATTGGACGCCATTGCGCTCGCCGTTTCCTCGAACAAGGTTGGGAGGTAAGCCTTTTTGATTGCGCACCAATTGAAAGCGATGACCCATTCGTCGAATCCGGATGCATTGTTCACCTCGGCGATGTGAGGGATCAGCAAGCGGTCGTCCTTGCTATGGAGGGGTGTGATGCAGTGGTACATCTTGCTGCTCTTGTTTCCGTTCCAGAATCGATTCAAAATCCCGAGCAAACGATGAACATCAATGTTGGAGGAACTCGGAATGTTCTTGCCGCTGCTCAACGACTAGGCCTGTCTCATGCCGTTTTTGCTTCAAGCGCAGCAGTCTATGGTGAGCAGGGGGCTTTGCCCATTATTGAGGCAACTGCACTGGAATCACTTTCGCCTTATGGAGAGAGTAAAATCATCAATGAAAGGGATATTACAACCGCTCGCAACCAAGGTTTGAATGCAATTGCCTTGCGATTTTTCAATGTCTATGGACCAGGTCAGTCGGTTTCATCTGGTTATGCTTCATTGATTCCATTGTTCATTGACCACTTGATTCAACGTCAACGCCCGACAATCTTTGGTGATGGAATGCAGACTCGGGATTTCATTCATGTTGAAGATCTCACGCATGCGATTGTGAAGCTTGCCAGCCTTTCTAAACCGTTTTCGTTTCCTGTTGCAAACGTAGCAACTCAAACCCAAACAAGCGTGCTCGATGTCTTCCAAGCAATCAATCATCATTTGGTTACAAATTACGAATTGCCAAGCATAGAGCCAATTTATTCCGTTGCAAGACCGGGCGATATCATGCACTCCTTTGGATCAAGTTCGAGGTTGCAGTCGATCATTGATTGGCAACCTCGAGTTGGATTAAAACAAGGACTTAGTGCTCTTATTGAACACCAAAAGAGGAGCGATTCTAGGTGAACATCGCATGGGTCACTGTACGAAGGTGGGCGGATTTTTGTTCCACCACAACGGATGCGTTAGCCAATGGTTTAATCGAACGGGGTCACGAACTTACGATCCTCAATGGCGATGTAGCGGAAGCACATGCTGATTTTCCATGGAATCACATTGCCTTATCCCAATCCTCTTTCCCAGGACGAAGTGGTGCCTCCCTTGCCCGAAATGCGTCCCGTTGGTTTCAGGAAAACCAAAATCAAACCTTTGATGCGGTTCTTGTCGATTGGCCACTTGCGCCTAGAGTGGCTGGTGAACTGACAAAACAGAATCTCAACATGATCTTGATCGACCGTTCACCACCTGCTGATGTTTCGTTGCTTGGTAAACTCCAATGGAGGGTTTGGCGTAAAGCGTGGAACCTCGTGAACCGAGGCATCATTCAACATGGAACGGTGGTGTCTCCAGCTCACAAAAAGTTCGTACAGCGGCGATGTTCTGTCAGTCCCAATGTGATTGATTCAATTCCAGCGGGCGTTGATCTCGAACATTTCTCACCAAGAAACAAAACCTTCGATGGCGTATGGAAAATGGTCTATCATGGTCGATTGGACAGGCACAGGGGTGTTCTTGCCCTGCCAATGTTGGTCCAAAAATTACTCAATCATGGCGTTCAGGTGCAATTAACCCTCATCGGCCAAGGTGATGCTTTTGAGGCACTCGAGGCAATTGCCGCAAATCAAAAAGCAATTTCAATTTCGCCAAGCAAATCCAGATTGGAGATTTCTACCATCTTAGAATCACACCACATCGGCTTACTTCCTATGCCAGATACCCCTGTTTGGTCCATAGCGAGCCCCCTCAAGCGCAGTGAATACCTCGCTTCAGGATTGATGATCTACGGCGTTGATCACGCAGGTCATCGATTAAACAACACAAGTGATGAGTGGTTTCGTCTGTCACCTATGGAAGACTTTCATTCCAAAGCGATTGAATGGTTGGGCGATTTAAACCAGGCTCATGCACGAAAAGGTTGCCTCGCAGCGCGGACTTACGCTGAAAAGCATTGTTCATGGGAAAAAAGTGTAGAAGCACTCGAACTGGTTCTTCAAGCAACAAGCAAAGCAGAATAACATGCCATCCACTGTTGTTGAACTGAATCAAGGTGCGTCAGTGGGTCATTCGCTTCAACAACTGGAGGATGTTCGAGAAGGGTGTTGATCTCGGAAACCCAATCCTCAATTTCAGGTCCTGCAAAAAACGTGGAAGGAGGCAAGGAGGACAAATGGTCAGAGGCCACAATTGGTAAACCACAGGCATTCGCCTCCAAAGCGACCATTGGCTGGCCTTCGTGAGATGATGGTAAAAGCAGCAGGCTTGCGGTTTGGAGAAGATGGAACTTACGTTCTTCGCTGACCCAGCCAAGCGCTTTGATAAACGGCTTTGTTGATTTTTCAACTCCAGTCATGGACAGCATTAGATCTGGGCGTTGAAGGCGTAACTTGGTCGCAATTTCGATGGCCATCGAATGGTTTTTCACCGGATCGTTACGACCAAGGAGGAGCAAATGATCTCTGTCCCTCAAACCATTATTCGGGCTAAGATGAAGGTCAACAGGGTTCGAAATCGCTATGGTTGGACCAATTGACTTGGTGAATTGTTCCTTCCAAACGGCGCTGAGAACCACGACTGTCGCCCCCATTTCTTCGATGGTCCGCCTAAATCGCTTGCAGCGACTTGAGGCGCTTGCACCAAGCCATTGATCGAACTTCCCAGAATGAATGTGCACGATAACTTTGGAACCCGCACCGTGGGCAAGATAGGCAAACCTCCGCTTGCGCCACCACGACCAATCCGCGGCCGTATGCAAATGAAC
>Ga0209603_1004794_pt1 | contig 11116 bp, 10 predicted proteins | sample COGITO_mtgs_1206_FD_184812 | JGI IMG/M metagenome (GOLD analysis project Ga0209603, IMG submission 184812) | Pelagic marine microbial communities from North Sea - COGITO_mtgs_120607 (SPAdes) (version 2) | ecosystem: Environmental > Aquatic > Marine > Epipelagic ... | reverse complement strand
CTTCACACACTGCGGATCGTCGTTGGTCAGTTCGGAGGACTCAGCTCCATTGGACGCTCAGTCGCTCGAGCGTTGCGTCAGCAAGGCGCCACGGTGATGTCGACCGATGAGTACGACGCGGCCGCCCAAGCAGCCGCAGCAAACCGATTCGGTGCAACGATTTACATCGGTTTCGAAGCCAGCCCGAATGTTTGTACTGACGTGTCCTATTTTGCCGTACCTTCGTTCGAGTCAGCCGGTGGACGGTCGCTCGGCGCACACCTCGTACGCCAACTCGACGGCGTCTTGCCAATTGCGCCCACGCTACGCGGGATGCGGCTGCCTGTTCTACGCGAAACGCGGATGCCGGCGGTTCTGTGTTCGGTCGGTCCAGTCCGCGACGTCGTCGACGCCACCGGTGCGTTGACCATCGCCGTCGTCGATGCAGCACGCATGTGGGGCGACGCACCGCTACCTGTTCCTTCTGACTGAACGTCGATCACAACATCGCGCTCACGCGTGAGTGTTTATCCACAGGTTTCCACACACTGTGTGAGTATCCCTCGACTCGAACCTCATTACTTGGCCACGGAATGTCACTATCGAGACCAAATTGACCGATTTGCGTGGTGTTCGACCACGTTTCGGCTCACAACCATGAACTTCATCCTCAACCTGGGGACGAACTGTGAATAAATAACAGTGATAGGATTTGAATTGAGGGTTGAGAGTTGGAACCCGCTCAACCCGTCATCAGGCGATATATCCGCTCCAGATCTTCCAAATCGGCAAAATCGATCGTGACACGACCCCGCTTGGGCCCCATCGACACGGAGACACGAGTGTCAAGACGATCCGCCAACAGCTCCTCAAGTTCAAGAAGGCCAGGCGGACGGAGTTGCGTTGCCGGGGTCAACCCAGCGCCGTCGATCGTCGCGCCGCCACCGCTCGGAGCGGGCGTCGCACCCGGCGCATCGGCGACGGGTACATCACCGCCACGGACGGCCTGCTCCGTGGCGCGTACGGTCCACCCTTCGGCCACTGCAGCCTGAGCAAGCACCTCCTGGCGGGCACGATCCGGTGTACCGAGGAGCGCACGAGCGTGACCGGCGGAGAGCTGCCCGTCCGCGAGCAGACTTTGTACTGCCGGGGGCAACCCGAGCAGACGAATCGTGTTCGTGATCGCTGAGCGGCTCTTCCCCACGCGTGTCGCGACTTGGTCATGAGTCATCCCAAAGTCTTCGATCAACTGCTGGAACGCGGCGGCCTCTTCCAACGGTGTGAGATCCTGACGATGGAGGTTCTCCACCAATGCTTGCTCAACTGAACTCAGGTCATCGGTGGTCCGAATGATCGCAGGCACGGTCGTGAGACCTGCCCGCTGCGCTGCACGCCAACGCCGTTCGCCAGCAATCAGCTCATACTCACCATCGCCTTGAGGTCGCACAAGGATGGGTTGCAGCACGCCCATTTCTGAGATCGAGGCGGCGAGTTCCACCAAGCCCTCTTCAGCGAAGTGCACGCGAGGCTGATTTGGGTTCGGCGACACCGACGCGGTCGGGACCTCCGCCAAGGAAGCACCAGCACCCCCATCAGCAACTTCATTTGCCGGGATCAGCGACCCGAGACCCTTTCCAAGACCACTACGGCGTGACATTGGCGTGCACCTCCTTGGCGGCATCGCGGTAAGCGATCGCACCACGTGAGCGGGAATCGAATGTGGTAATCGGCTGACCGAACGATGGTGCCTCAGACAGGCGCACGCTCCGTGGAATCACACTGCGGAGTACCTTTTCGCCGAAGTGCTCTCGTACCTCTGTGACGACTTGTCCCGCCAGCTTTGTTCGAGCGTCATACATGACGCAGAGAATCGTGCTCAGATCGAGCGTCGGATTCAAGTTGCGTTTCACCAAGTCGACGTTGCGGAGCAACTGTCCAAGGCCTTCGAGCGCGTAGTACTCACACTGGATCGGCACGAGGACCTCGTTGGCAGCAGACAGACCGTTCACCGTGAGGAGGCCCAGCGATGGGGGACAGTCGATCAACACGTAGTCGTAATCATCGATCACGGCTTCAATCGCTCGCTTCAGTCGCTGCTCACGACTAAACGCTGGAACCAACTCAATCTCTGCGCCAGCCAAGTCGAGTGACGCTGGCGCCACGAAGAGGCCTTTGACATCGGTCGGCTCCACGACATTATCGAGTGATTCCTCGTGCATGAGGACGTGGTACATCGATAGTTCAAGACCACGATTCTCGATCCCGAGTCCGGTGGAGGCGTTGCCCTGAGGATCGAGGTCAATCAAGAGGGTGCGTAAACCCATGTCCGCAAGCGCCGCTCCAAGATTCACGGCGGTCGTGGTCTTCCCGACGCCGCCCTTCTGGTTCGCCACCGCCATGATGCGCGGCAGCTTCTTGCCCGACGCCAACGGTGTCGCTTCAGGCGGTGTTGGCGTCGCCTCGGACGCGAGAGAACCAACAGACTCAACTGATGGCGCATTCGATTCTGTGGGGAAATCCCCGGTGTCCGACACACATGCTCCAGACGTCGATGGCGGGCATCAGGTGACGCGCTCGCAGGACCAGCATACTGTGCACGATCCCCGCTCGCGATACAAGCATTTCACCGGGATCTCTTCGTTGAAATCTTCGGCTCCCAGGGATCCAGTCATCGATGTTTCACGTGGAACATTCACGTGCAACCACCCCGGGCATGACGCGAGCCTCAACCTCCGCGTCACGCGCGGTGTTCCACGTGAAACATCCCTCGACTCAACTGACAACGATGGAAGTTGGGTCGAGGCTTGCTGCATCACCCCTGGTCAGAGTGCCGGGAAGCGGTGTGTGTCAACGTCGAGACTCTGAACAGCTGTCTGGAAGACTCGGTCCGCAGGACGAGTCACTCAGCCCTCGAGCCAACAACAAAGCGCACAACGCGGTCGTTGGACGGTGTTCTAACCACGTCGAGCTCACGGAGCAATTCTGGGTCCCACCGATCACCGCTCGGCGGCTCACTGATGACGATCACACCGCCGGGACGGACACACGCCACCGCTGACCGTAAGGTGAATTCAGGAGGTCCGAAGCCTCGAGCGATGGCCGCATCAAAACCGACGTGGCCTGCCTGAATCGCATCGTCCACATCTGCGGCCAGCACCTTGGTGTGCCCGTCGAGATCCAGGCGTCGGACCATTTGTGCCAAAAAGTCCGTGCGTTTGGTCCTTCGATCAAGCAGAGTCAACTGCAGATCTGGTCGATCGGTGGCGACCACCAACCCGGGAACACCGCCCCCGGCACCCAAATCGATCACTGCACCAGTGACACCATCGAGAGCAGCGACGAATACCCGAGCATGCTCAACAACCTCAGGGATCGGCCAATCCCCCAAAAAACCGAGGCGCTGGGATCGTCCCAGCGCCTCGTGTAAATTCTTTTCGACCTCATCGCCTTGAGTTGAATGACTCACGGCGCCGAGTATGTCAGGTAGTACGACCCAATCAGGCGGGTTCGACGATGACCCGGCGATACGGATCCTCACCAGACGACGAACTCGCGACACCCTCTTCATCATTGAGCGCATCATGGATGACCTTGCGGTCAGCCGACGTCATCGGCTCAAGTGAGCGCGCCGCACCACTGTCGCGGACCTGTGCAGCAACATCGGCAGCAAACTTCCCGAGGGCGATCGAACGGCGCTCGCGGTAGCCAGCGACGTCGATCCGCAGCCGAGTCTCATGGTCGCCAAGGCGACGCTGAGCAGCAACGCGCACGAGATCCTGAACAGCGTTCAGTGTTCGTCCACCGGGGCCAACGAGGAGGCCAAGGTCATCCCCGCGCACCTGCACGTCCAGCTCAGTGCCGTCGACGGTGAGTTCGGACTCGCCGTCCGCACCGAACGCCGTGACCAGGTCGTTCATGAATGAGACCGCAGCGTCGCCCACTTCTTTGGGAGTCACGTCGGACTGTGGACGTTCTTCGTTGCTCATCTTTTTCTCCTGGCTGTTGTTGTTCGTTCCGTTGCGGCCTCCGCCCCGCTGGCCACCGCGGCCACGGGAGGATCGCTGACGAGATTCAGTGGCGTCGCCATCGGCGCTACCGGTGGTCTCCTCAGCGGAAGCCTCTTGGTTGGCTCCGCTGTCCGGCTTGGCCTGACTTGCCTTTGCTTTTGGCTTGTCGCTGCCGGACTTGTCGCTTTTCGATCGACGCTTCCGCTCTTGCTTCGGACGTGCTGGTGTCGGCTTGATGCGAGCACGAAGTCGGGCCTGGCCTCGAGTGCGGCCAAACAGACCAGCCTTCGGTTCCTCGACCACATCGAACTCAGCCTCATCGGCACCTACACCCAATTGGTCGAGTGCCGCTTCGCGTGCCTCTTCCAGGGTCTTTCCGGTGGTTTCCACCCATTCCATCAGTATTTCTTCTTTCTTCGACAGGCCACCGCTTCATGCGGTTGGCACACGACTGTTTTTCTGCTCGGTAGTGTTTTCGACCAGCATGACTGCTGGGTCAACGCTTCTTCTTGTTCGACGACTTGGGACGCGCTGACCGAGCCGCCTCGGCTTCCTTACGCGTCGGCGTCGGCCGACCCTTGCCGTCGCCCGAGGGCGTCGGCCGACTCTTTGAAGGAGTCACCCGCTTGTTGGTCACTGGCGACGGCTTCGCCGCGTCGTCCTTGGCTTTCTTGCCGGCCTTCTTCTCGCTCTTTTCCTTCTCGGTGCCCTTGGCTCCTCCAAGGTCACGCTTTGCTTGCGCAAGCATCCCGGTGGGTTCACCGCTCTTCTTTGCTTCTTCCTTGGCCGCCTCGCCAGCACGTTGGGCCTGACGCCCCAGCGAATCGTCGCCGCCGTAGAACTTCTTGGTGATGTAGTACTGCTGCAAGATGCGGAGCAGTGTCTGGAAGATGTAGTAGACGACCAGCGCCGACAGGAAGAAGATCTGGAAGACAGCGAAGAAGACGGGCAGGTACTGCATCAACTTCTGCTGTGTTGGTGACATCGACGGGCTAATCGTCGCCCGAGCAGCCACCATCTTCTGTTGGCCGAAGTACAACGCGCCAAGCCCGACCACCAGCAGGGCGTAAATGAGGCCCTCACCAAGACCCTCACCAATCGCCGTGGCAGCAGACTTGGAAAGATCAAGGCCGAACGACGGCATTTCTACTTGGTCGTACAACGACTGGTACAAATCGGAGTCGATCGCCAAAAAGCGAGGAATGAAGCCGGGATTTGCGTCGCTTGAGCCATCGATTGCCCGCAACGTTGCCTCGGCGATCGGCCCGGAACCATTTGCTTCGGAAGGGCGATACACGAGGCCGCGCAAGATGCGGAACATGATGAGGAAGATCGGCATCTGCGCCACGATTGGCAAACAGGAAGCCGCCGGGTTGACCTTGTGCTCCTGGTAGAGCTTCATCATCTCTTCGTTGAGCTTCTGGCGGTCGTTCCGATGCTCGTTCTGCAGTTTGCGCATCTCAGGCGCAAGCCTCTGCATCTCAAGCATGCCCTTCGTGCTCTTCAACGTTAGAGGCGTCGTGATCGCCATAACCACGACAGCGATCAGCGCGATCGCGAACGTGTAGTCGTTTGTGAGGCTGTAGAACCAGGCGAGCAAACCAGCGGGAATTTCAAACATGTCATCCGCCTTTCTGTACGTGAGTCGTTGGGAGAGAGTCTGATGACGTCAGTGCGCGATGTTCAGGAACCGGGTCGAAGCCTGATGGTCCGAGCGGCCGGCAACGCAACAAGCGCCGCACGGTGAGCCAACCGCCACGCCACGAACCGTGGAGTTCCACAGCCTCGAGGGCATATGCCGAACATGACGGGAAGAAGCGACAGGGTGACAGCTTGCCCTCGCGCGCTCGTTGGTAGAACAAGATGGACGACGCGACGCAACGCTGTAACCGAGAACCCATGGCGTCCTGGCGCCCGTGTCGGTGGTCACGCTCGCACGGGACGCAATCAGCACAGTCCGCATCGACGTCCGGCAGATCCGACGCATCGGGTGCGGCGGTCTGCGTGGCGGTCATGGGTGTGCTCTGGTGTGCTGAGCTGCGGCGAGAAGAGCAGCGACACGGATCTCCAGCTCAGCGAACGTCAGTTCGGCGAGTGGAGGGCGACCACCGAAGAGCAGGAGCCCATTCGGTACGTCAGCGTTCGAGAGAATGACGCGCAAGCGGCGCCGGAGGCGATTGCGGGTCACCGCATTCCCCAGTGCGCGGCTGACCACAAAGGCCACCTGCGGCGGCACGACGGTTGGGTCCGCGACAAAAGAGCACCACATGGGTGCACTCCGGACGCGGACGCCATCGCGCCGAAGGCGGACAAATGCGTCACGGTCACGGATGCGATCGATCAAGCTGATCGATCAGGCGGACAGACGGGCCCGGCCCTTGTCGCGACGGGACTTGAGCACAGCGCGGCCGGCGCGGGTGCTCATGCGGGCGCGAAAGCCGTGTTTACGGTTCCTGCGGCGGTTGTTAGGTTGGAATGTGCGCTTCACGACAATCTCTTTCGGACGTTTCGAGCCAAGTTCCGCAAGGTGACTTTAACGAGCCCACCAAACGCGGTGGCCATGTCGAGTCGCGGACTGACCCAACAATGCTACGACCCAATAGGCGCGTCTCCCAACCACCGAGTCAACCATCTCGCGCGGTAACGGTCATCGGGGGCTTTCGATACCACTGGCTGATCAATCCATTTGCGTAGCCTTGATTTGACAGGTTACTTCGCGTTTCGATGACGAATCGCAGTTAAACGACATCATTGTCATTTGTCTACAGGTCCCGCTGATACGTAAAACACCTGCTCACAGCGATATTTCTCAGGTTGTTCTGTGTTGTGTCTGAGGTGCTATGGTCATCCGCTTGTCCCCAATCAGCCACCTTTCCACATCATGGGGATAACTGTGTGGACAATTCACCACAACCGAACACCGGTCAGGAATTTCTAATGAGTGATATCAGGTGAGCGACGCCGATGACGTCTGGACGCAAGTCACGTTGTTTCTGCGTTCGCAACTTGCGGAATCGGTCTGGTTCTCGACGTTTCAGGACTTGATACCACTCGAGTCCGGCCCTGAAACGTTGCGGCTCCTCGCCCCGAGCGCGTACGTTCGGGACCGAATTTTGACTCGCTACCTCCCACTGGTGACCGATGCGCTCGACGAGGCCAATCAAGGACATCGCACTATCGACATCGACGTCGCGACGAGCGATGCCGTCGACGAAGTCCCAGATGTCATCGGAGTAGATCCGCTGATCGATACTGCATCAGCCAGACATGAATCGCCCTCAGCACCGCTGCGTCCCGGGTCAACCGAATCAACACGTATGAATGGCTCGTCGACAAATGGCGACCGCGTCGACGAAGCCGGCCTCAACCCTCGTTACACCTTCGATGATTTCGTGAAGGGCGCATCCAACCAATTCGCGTTGGCCGCAGCACTGCGAGTCGCAGAAACACCTGGTAGATCATACAATCCGCTGTTCATCTACGGTTCTGCTGGTCTGGGTAAAACCCACCTACTGCACGCCATCGGCCACTACGTCCACGACAACTACCAGCACCACGAAGTGCGCTATGTGTCGACTGAGACGTTCATGAACGAGTACGTCGAAGCCATTCGACAGAACACTACAAATGCGCTTCGACGTCGTTACCGCGACATCGATGTGCTCCTCATCGACGACATTCAGTTCATTGCCGGCAAAGAAGGTCTCCAGGAAGAGTTCTTCCACACGTTCAACTCTCTACACGGCGCAAACAAGCAGATCGTCATCAGTTCTGATCGCATGCCCGATGCCATCCCCACACTCGAAGAACGACTCCGAGGTCGCTTCAAATGGGGTCTCCTCACCGACATTCAGTTGCCGGACCTTGAGACACGTACCGCGATTCTGCGCAACAAGGCGGAACGAGACCGCGTCGAGGTCCCCAACGAAACACTCGACTTCATCGCAACGAACCTCGCGACCAATATTCGCGAACTTGAAGGTGCCCTCATTCGGGTCACCGCCTACGCAAGTTTAAGTGGCCGGCCGATTACGACGGAACTCGCACAGGCGCAGCTCGCTGACCTCATGGTCGACACCAAACCCAAGCATCGCACCGACGAAGAGCTTCTGGCTGAGATCGCCGGCATCCTCAAGTTCGAGGTCGAAGCACTCAAAGGAAAGAGCCGGCAGCGTCCACTCGTGACCGCGAGACAGATTGCGATGTACGTGTTCCGGGAAATGACCGATCTCAGTTATCCCGCGATCGCTCGGCTCTTCGGTGGTCGCGACCACACCACGGTGATTCACGCCAACGAAAAAATCCAGCGGCTGATGAGCGAGCGCAAGCAGATCTACGATCAGGTCACCGACCTCCAACAACAGTTGAAAGCATGACCTGATGGCCCAGTCTCCACATCGTCATGCCTGCCTGACGGTCACCGACCGCGCGAAGACATTGCATCTCCGCGCGAATATCGGTGGACAACTCTCAGTTCTCATGGGACACACCACCGAGCAAGTTCCACGAGAAAAGGGGACAACGCGGCGTTGTCCACTGGACAACACGCGTGTAAGCAGCAGCCTGTGCATCACGGGGCCATCACCTGTGTGCGCGCGAACGCCCTCTACGCTGCAACAACACGCTGTTGTCCCCAGTCCACAGCACCTACTACTGACATTATTCTGTGAAACATCCCTGCATGAGGAGAAGTGCCCACTGTGAAGTTTCGTTGCGAACGTGACGTCCTTGCCGATGCTCTTGGCTCGGCTGGTCGTGCAGCCACCAACCGCACCGGCACCCTTCCGGTTCTCGCGGGCGTCCGAATGGAAGTGGTTGGCGACACGCTGACCATTACCGGAACGGACCTTGAGCTTACCATTCGGCTGACCATCGAAGTTGGTGGCGAACGTGATGGAGCCACGGTGGTTCCTGCTCGCCTCGTCGGCGACATTGTCAAAGCGCTGCCCGCAGGTGCTGTTGAGGTCGATCTCGCGGCCTCGCCGGCGGCGGGTGATGGCAGTTCTGAAATGTCGATCAGTGCTGGTCGGTCACAATTTTCTGTGCGCCCACTCTCGATCGACGATTATCCGGCTCAGTCGGAGCCGGCCGCTGATGCGGTGACCCTGCCCGCAGCTGCCATGGCCGATGCGCTCCGCCAGGTTGTGCGTGCGGCGTCGACCGACGATGCCCGAGCCGTACTGACCGGTGTGCTGCTCGCTGCCGAGGACGACGGGCTGCGGATGGTCGCAACCGATTCGTATCGACTGGCTGTCCGCGATCTCCCGGAGTCCTCGATGCTGGGTTCTGGTCAGAAAGTGTTGATTCCCGGCCGGGCACTTTCGGAGCTGCAGCGACTGATGGGCAACGAAGAGAGTCTCATGGTGCGCCTTGGAGAACGTGAAGCCACCTTTGAAGCTGGATCGACCCGCTTGAGCACACGTCTCATCGAGGGCGAGTTCCCTAACTATCGCAATCTGCTTCCATCGAGTTACCCGAACCTGTTGACGATCAGCAAGCCGGCAATCATTGAAGCGATTCGGCGTGTGAAGATTCTTGCGCAGGATTCGACTCCGGTGCGAATGACGCTCGGTGGCGACACGGTGCAACTCACGGCGATCACTCAAGACGTCGGCAACGCTGTCGAGGAGATCGATGCGCAGTACGAGGGCGCCGAGATGACCGTGGCATTTAACCCGGACTATTTGCTTGCTGGCATCGACGCCATAGATGCCGATGACGTCACGTTGGCAACGATGGATCCAATGAAGCCCGCTGTTCTGCGCGGCGCCGGCCAGGATGATTATCTATACCTCTTGATGCCTGTCCGCGTTCCCTGACCGGCGGTGCGGCGCGGTCGAAGTCTCATCGCTGAGCGTGATTGCGGCGTACTCTCTGCAGCGTGATCGTCGAACAGTTGGAGTTGATCGACTTTCGCAACTATGTGTCGGGGTCGTTTGATCTGACGTCGGGGACGACCGCCATCATTGGGGGTAATGGGCATGGCAAGACCAATCTCGCCGAGTCACTCGCGTACCTCGCGACGCTCTCAAGTTTTCGCGGGGCACCCAACGATGCCCTGGTCAGAGCGGGTGCTGAACAAGCAGTCATTCGTGCGACCGTTCGACACGATGACGGTCGTGAAACGCTGATTGAGGCCGAGCTTGTGGCTGCTGGACGTAATCGCGTGCAGGTCAACAGGCAAAAGCTTGTGCGGGTCCGCGATCTGCTTGGATCGGTGCGAGTCACTGTCTTTTCGCCAGACGACCTGATCTTGGTCAAAGGCGGGCCAGGCGATCGACGGCGATACTTGGACGACACTCTCGTCGCGCTTGCCACGAAGTACGACGCGGTTCGCCTCGAGATTGACCGCATCGTGAAGCAGCGAAACACGTTGCTCAAACAAGCTGCAGGCCGGTTGACCGACGAGATTGAAGCGACCCTTGATGTCTGGGATCAAAAGTTTGCTGAAATTGCCGACCAGTTTGGCTACGCGCGAGCAACGCTGGTTGCGCGCATCACTCCCATGGTGCACGACGCCTATGAGCATCTCGCCGGGACCGCGACGCCAATCGAGTTGACGTACGAACCAGGTTGGCGTCAGGTCGGCTTGGTGGCCGCCCTGCAGGCAGTTCGTGAGACCGACGTCCGACGGGGCGTCTCGACGGTGGGTCCGCACCGTGACGAGCTGAGTTTCAGTATCAATGGGCTGCCGAGCCGGACACACGCCTCACAGGGCGAACAACGGACCCTTGCGCTGGCCTTGCGACTCGCAGCCCATCAACTGGTCACTGAACGAACGGGGACCGCTCCGGTGCTGGTACTAGACGATGTGCTGTCCGAACTCGATGACGGACGTGCCACGGCTCTGCTCGAACACATCCCACCCGGGCAGGTGATTATCACGACCGCCACGGAACTTCCATCTGCAGCCAAGGCGGACCGGATCCTGCGTGTCGAAGCCGGCAAGGTCTCTGAGGGTTGAGGTCTGGCCCTTGGGGCTGAGCCACTGATGTAGCGGCGTTGCGCGTCGCGACCACATTCCATCGCGTGCCGGGGCGACGACGTGCACGTCAGGACAAAAGCCCTTATCGCGAGCGCGAGCCGGAGCTCAAAATGGGAGTTGGGAGTTGCGATGGTTTGCCTCCCGA
>Ga0209603_1004784_pt1 | contig 11128 bp, 10 predicted proteins | sample COGITO_mtgs_1206_FD_184812 | JGI IMG/M metagenome (GOLD analysis project Ga0209603, IMG submission 184812) | Pelagic marine microbial communities from North Sea - COGITO_mtgs_120607 (SPAdes) (version 2) | ecosystem: Environmental > Aquatic > Marine > Epipelagic ... | reverse complement strand
CTCTTCGTTTTAAAATAAGTAAAAAGAATAAGCTTCCACAGGCTGATGTTATTACACCCAGTGGTATTTCCTGATTAGGAATACTCACCCTAGCAATAACATCTACCCAAATTAGAAATACAGCACCAACAACAAAAACCATCGGCAATAACTGACGCATTTTTACAAAACCAAACCATCTAATTATATGGGGGATCATTAGGCCAACAAAACCAATTCCACCACAAAAAGCGACGATTATAGCGGTCATTGCTGAGGTAATTAATAACGCCAGTATCCTAACTAAATCGACGTTAACGCCTAAGCTCTTTGCTTGTTCATCGCCAATAAGCAACGCATCGATATTATCTCGTAACAACCAAAGAACGATACTTGAGGTAATGACTGTAGTACTAACCCAAGTAACGGATTCTGCATTGGCAAAGGCAATACTGCCCATTAACCAGAATATTATTCGGTTTGCCGCCATTGGTTCAGAAACATATAGAAGAAATTGAGAAGCAGCTGCAAGCATAAAAGAAACGGCAACGCCGGTTAATATCAAGGTCTCGGTTTTTTTATAGGTTTTACTTATAGCAACAGACATAACTAAAGTGACCGAGAGTAACGCTCCTAAAAATGCAAAAAGGCTCATTCCTATGGTCCCTAATTGAATATTTAAAACGTTATACAAAATTGCACCTAACCCAGCACCTGATACAATTCCGAATAAGTAGGGATCCGCTAAAGAGTTATTTGTCGAATTTTGTAAAACTGCGCCCGCAACAGCTAGTCCTGCTCCAGCAAATAAAGCCAATAGCACTCTAGGTAGCCTAATATTCTGCACTATCATAGAATTTATTGGACTGCTGCACTGCTCGGTTAAGCAATACAGAACCTCACTAAAAGGGATATACACAGATCCTAAGCCTAACGCCAACGTGACAGATATTAACAATAACAACAAAGGCAAAAGTAGTCTTTGCGCATTTTTACTATTAATAGACTTAGAGCCAATCAAATTTGATGTGTCGTGTTTATTAAATGGGCTAGTCATTGTTGTTGCTCGCACTGTTAATAGGCTCTGCACTGTTAATAGGGTCAGATTCGGCTAAGCAAAAATACAAATAAGGTGTCCCCAGCGAAGACTCTTTTACGACCGTTTCTACCTTGTAAGTAGTTGATATAAGTTCAGCGTTTAGAACTTCCTTCGGCTCACCGTACTTCACTACTTCGCCTTCATTTATTAAAATTAAATAATCACAATAGTGACTTGCCATATTTAAGTCGTGAATTGTCATAATGACAGAGCCATCAAACTCTTGCAGGGTCTGCATCAATTCAAGTTGATGTCTAATATCAAGGTGATTAGTAGGTTCATCTAAAAGTAATGTTGTAGCTCCTTGAACAAGTGAGCGGGCTATTAATGCTCTTTGCTGCTCACCACCTGAAAGTGTGTTGAAGGGCTGACTTACTTTATCCAAAAGCTCCATTTTTTCTAACGCGCTCAATACTCTATTTTTATCACTAGAGTTAGAAAATGAAAATAACCCCTGATACGGTAAACGTCCCGCTAGTACGGCGTCGTATACGCTGAGATCAAACGTTAGTTCTGGTAGCTGTTCTATAAAAGCAATTTGTTTTGCTTTGTCTTTAAGACCATATTGCAGGATGGGTTGGTCATTAAAATCAACGGTACCTTGGCTTGTTTTGATTTGCCCATGCATCGCTTTTAGTAAACTGGATTTGCCTGCACCGTTAGGGCCAATAATGCCAATGATTTTATTACGCGGTAAACTTAACGATATATTTTTAAGTATATCCTTACTGGCTAGGTTCCAGCACACACCGTTGAGTTTAAAAAGAGGAGTCGTAGGCAAAATAGACTTATCAAACAATTAGTTTTAATTAAGTTTAATAATAACCTACGACCTTAGGTTAGTGCCAATTTAATTAACTGACACTACCTCTTATCAAAGGGCTATCACTAACAAGCGAACCCTTTTAACTTCTATTAGTTATGTCTGATAACAAAGTTATCGTTTATAACATCAATGGTTACACTATCTTTTGGTTTTATCTCACCAGACAATAACGCTTGCGCTAAAGTGTTTTCAACATGTTGCTGAATAGCTCGTTTTAATGGTCTTGCACCATAAACAGGGTCAAAACCGGCTTTACCAAGCAATGTTAACGCCTCATGCGATACTTCTAACTCAACATCTTGCTCAGCTAAACGCTTTCTCAACCCAATTAATTGGATTTCTGCAATCTGTTGAATCTCTTGATTATTTAATGGATGAAATACCACTGTGTCATCAATACGGTTAATAAACTCTGGTCTAAAGTGCTGCCCAACTACTTCCATCACTAAGGATTTCATGTCATTGTAGCTTTGCTCTGAGTTTTGCGCATAGCTCGACTGAATAACATCAGAGCCCAAGTTAGATGTCATAATAATAACCGTATTTCTAAAATCGACAGTACGACCTTGACCATCGGTTAATCGGCCTTCATCCAAAACCTGCAAAAGAATATTAAACACATCTGGATGCGCCTTTTCTACTTCATCAAGTAATATCACCGAATAAGGCTTTCTTCTAACGGCTTCTGTTAAATAACCGCCCTCTTCATAACCTACATAACCTGGAGGCGCGCCAATGAGTCTTGCCACTGAGTGTTTTTCCATAAACTCAGACATATCGATGCGAACCATATTATCTTCAGAATCAAATAAAAAGTGCGCCAACGCTTTAGTCAATTCGGTTTTACCAACGCCTGTTGGACCTAAAAACAAAAAGGAACCATTTGGACGATTAGGATCGGCTAAACCGGCTCTTGAGCGTCGAATAGCGTTTGCGACAGCTTCTACTGCTTCGGACTGACCAACAACACGCGTGTGTAACTGGCTTTCCATTTGTAATAATTTATCTCGCTCCGACTCGAGCATTTTATTCACTGGAATGCCTGTCCAACGAGATAGTACTTCAGCAATTTCAGACTCGGTGACTTTATTACGCAACAATGTCATGTCGTCCATTTCAGCTTGTGATGCAAAATCTAACTGCTTTTCTAACTCTGGAATACGCCCATATTGCAGCTCTGACATTCTTTGCAAGTCACTAGCTCTGCTGGCCACTTCTAAATCTAAACGGGCTTGCTCTAGTTGCTCTTTAATGGTTTGAGTTCCAGACAATGCGGCTTTCTCTGAAAACCAGATCTCTTCTAACTCTTGGTATTTTTTCTCCAATTCCGTGATTTGGTCACGAATCAGCATCAAACGATTTTTACTCGACTCGTCGGTTTCTTTGAGTAACGCATTGTCTTCAAGTTTAAGTTGAATAATTTTACGCTCTAACTGCTCTAACTCTTCTGGCTTAGAATCAATTTGCATACGAATACTTGAAGCTGCTTCATCAATAAGGTCTATCGCTTTGTCCGGAAGTTGGCGGTCGCTTATATAGCGATTTGATAAACTCGCTGCGGCAACAATTGCAGGGTCTGTAATGTCTACTGAGTGATGGATCTCATAACGCTCTTTTAAGCCTCGTAAAATCGCAATAGTATCCTCCACATTAGGCTCATCAACTTGAACCTTCTGAAAACGTCGCTCTAAAGCCGCATCTTTTTCAATGTATTGTCGATACTCGTCCAATGTTGTTGCGCCAACACAATGCAACTCACCACGCGCTAACGCAGGCTTCAACATATTACTCGCGTCCATCGCACCATCAGATTTACCAGCGCCCACCATAGTATGAATTTCATCGATAAAGAGAATGACTCTGCCCTCTTCTTTACCAAGTTCATTTAGGACCGACTTCAAGCGCTCTTCAAATTCGCCGCGATATTTTGCTCCAGCAACTAAAGAACCAAAGTCTAACGACAATACGCGTTTATTTTTCAAGCCTTCAGGCACTTCGCCGTTGATAATACGCTGTGCTAAACCTTCGACAATTGCCGTTTTACCAACGCCAGGCTCACCTATCAGTACAGGATTGTTTTTCGTTCTGCGTTGTAATACTTGGATAGTACGTCTGATCTCTTGGTCTCGTCCTATAACTGGGTCCAACTTGCCTTGTTCCGCCCTAGCAGTGAGGTCAACGGTATACTTTTCTAACGACTGACGGGTATCTTCCGCATTTTGGTCTTCTACTTTTTGGCCGCCTCGAACCGAGTCGATGGCTTTTTCAACGTTTTCGCGCGTCAAACCTATTAACTTAAATATCTGGTGAATACTTCCGTTCTCATCAAATAAAGCCAATAGAAAGACTTCGCTACTTATAAACTTGTCTTTGCGTTTCTGAGTAATTTTGTCTGATATATTTAAAACAGCAGCTGTTGCTCTAGATAATTGCACGTCACCAGCAAAGCCAGTTACCGTTGGAACTTTCTCCAACTCTCTGGATAATTTAGTACGCAACTCTGATACGTTGACACTGGCGTGATTTAAAATTGCTATTACTGAGCTATTTTCTTGGTTGATAAGGGAGTGCAATATATGAATAGGTTCAATGTATTGATGATCTCGACCTACTGCTAATGACTGCGCATCTGCAATGGCCTGTTGAAACTTATTCGTTAGTCTATCTAAACGCATCGATTTACCTCGACGTTAATTTGTTTTGCTTACTTACAAAATTAGGTCGAAGCGTCACTTTTTCAATGTTTATTTACTACTCAACATCAAATAATTGACATAAATCATTAATTTTACATTTATTTAACTATTTGACAGCCAAGCAAGTGTCGCGATTCGCCCCGTTTGACCTTCTTTACGATATGAGAAGTATTTGTCAGTATTAGAATAGGTACATTCACCAGAATAAGAAATATTACTAATACCCAATTGATTGCACGCTAACCTTGCTAGTTGCGGTAAGTCGCCTAAATACTTGCCATGACCATGTGGTGTAAACATCTTATCTACACAACCAAATTTCTGTTCAAACTCTGCTTTTACTTCTTGTCCAACTTCAAAAGCATTTGGTCCTATGGCCGGCCCTACCCAAACAGATAAGCTTTCAACTTCAGTATCTACCGTGTTTAAAATTCTTTGCACACTGTTCGCTACGATGCCATTAACCAATCCACGCCATCCGGCATGAATCGTGGCGACAAAGTTTAAGTCTTTATCGGTTATAACGATGGGTAAGCAGTCAGCGGTGAGCACAGCACATACAGTGTCTGTTTTTGAAGTGAACGACGCATCAACATCCGTGAGGTCATCATATTCGAGGGGCAGTTCAATAACATTGGTGCTATGAGTCTGATTTAACCAAAATGGCGGGCTTGGTAAATTCAGATCCGTTTTTAGCATTTCTCTATTTGTAACCACAGCAGACAACTCATCGCCAACATGAGTTGCCAAATTTAAGCCAGCATAAGGCGCAACGCTAGCTCCACCTTCACGTGTGGTGGTGCCAGCATATATTTGCCTACTTAAATTTTTATTTAAGCCTTTAAAAGACGCCGAAGTCCATGTCATCTTGATTCTCTGTTACATCAGTCTTTAGCGCTTCTAACAAACCAACAAAGTCCTCAGGCAATGGCGAGTGAAATTCTACTGGCTCACCTGTAATTGGGTGATAGAACTTTAACATGGCCGCGTGTAAGGCTTGACGTCGATATCCACGTAAAGTTTGCAATAGCTCATCTGATGCCCCTTTTGGTGTCTGAACACGACCACCATACTGACTATCACCGACTAATGGATGCCTTAAATGAGACATATGAACACGAATTTGGTGTGTTCTTCCTGTCTCAAGTCTTAACCTGATATGTGTATGCGCTCGAAACTTACTAATAACTCGGTAGTGAGTCACTGCTTCTTTGCCCATTTGATTAACGGCCATATTTGTACGTTTAGTTGGATGACGACCTATCGGTTTGTCAACACTGCCACCAGCCGTTAACCGTCCAAGACATACAGCTTCATACTCACGAGTAATGAGTCTCTCTTGCATGTCTGCAACAAGTTGCGTTTGTGCAGGTACTGTCTTAGCAACAACCATCAAGCCCGTTGTATCCTTATCCAAGCGATGAACAATTCCAGCTCGCGGAACAAGTTCAATTGCAGGAAAGTGATGTAACAATGCATTAAGCATTGTGCCCGATTGATTGCCGGCACCTGGGTGCACAACCAAATTGGCCGGTTTATTAATGATCATTAAATGATCATCTTCATAGATAATATCTAATTCTATGTTTTCAGCTTCATGATGAACTTCAACTTCCAGTTCTGCATAAATAACAATATCTTCGTTACCTTGCATTTTTTCACGAGCTTTTGTGACGATTTTGCCATTTACCAAAACTTTTTCGGCTAAAATCCAATCTTTTAGACGACTTCTTGAATATTCAGGGAACAAATCGGCAATTACTTGATCTAATCGTTTACCAAAATGCTGTTCATTTGTTTGTGCTTGTAGTTCAATAAGTTCTTTATTCATGATCTTTAATGTGATTAATATGAATTTGCCAGTGCATGCAGCATCTGACTGAGATAGAATGATGTCTATGTATTCATTCTACTCGAATTTTTACTTAACGAGAAAAGAAAACTTTCCAGGTTGAAAATAATGTTGAATTTTAAGTTTGTTCGTCACTTTAGTTTGTTAGTAGTTTTAAGCGGTGTGTTATCAGCCTGTACTTCATCTCCGGATGAAATAGAGCGTATTTCAGACCGATCGCCACAGGCTAGATATCAAGATGCAAAAGATTTTATAAATAGTGAATTATATAATCGCGCTATTACTATTCTTAATGATTTAGAAAGCAGGTACCCATATGGAGCGCTTTCAAGGCAAGTTCAGATTGATCTGATGTTTGCATATTACAAAGCGGGTCGCTTCGATGAGGCACTACCAGCTATTGATAGATTTTTGAAGCTAAACCCTAACCACCCACAAAGTGACTTTGTGGTATACCTTAAAGGCCTTGTTAATCAAGAAAAGGGCCTAAATGGATTTCAAGAGTTTTTTGGCCTTTCTAATGCTGATAAAGATATGGAGTCCTCGAGAGCTGCGTTTGCAGACTTTAAAAAGCTAATCAAAAAATATCCAGATAGCATGTACATTGAAGATGCAAAAAAACGCATGGTGACTGTACTTAATCGTTTAGCAGAACATGAGATTGTGATTGCGCAATATTACATGCGCCGCTCATCATATGTTGCAGCAGTAAACCGTTGTAAATATGTAGTGGAATATTACAAAGACAGCGCATCTGTAGTACCGGCACTTAAAATAATGGTTGAAGCCTATGATAAATTAGGTTTAGAACAGATGAAGTCAGATGCAGAAACAGTGTTAGCGGCAAACTCAGCAAGCTAGAAACATTCTGGAACTGCCAATAAAAAAGGAGCTTATTAGCTCCTTTTTTATTGCACCGAATTTATATCTACAAAATCGAGACGATATTAAATTAGTGGATAGCCCAAACTATTGTTTTTTGGGTAAGTACAAATCTTGCAGTAGCATCATCATCCGAACAACATCTTTACTATCTAAAGAATAGTAAACCGTTTGCGATTCCTTTCTCGTTTTTACAAAGTTATGCTCACGCAGAATAGCTAAATGCTGAGACAGTGCTGATTGAGCTAAATTAACTCTCGCAACTAAGTCATTTACTGCAAGTTCACCTTCTAATAAGTTACATAGAATAAAAAGGCGATTTTCATTCGACATTATTTTAAGCAAAGACAATGCTTTAGGAGCACATTGGCGCATCTCTTGTATATTCATGTAAAGCTAATTCCTTTAACTTAGGACTGTGTAACAGTTTTTAACACTGAAGCTATTTTTCTAGGTGAGAACGGCTTTACAATAAAGCCCGATGCTCCTAGCGCAATAGACTCTTTCACGTTATCTACCGTTCCATGAGCCGTTACCATTATAATATGCGCATTACTTTTAATGTTCTTCATATCTTTAAGTAAGGACTGACCATTTGCATCTGGCAGTTCAATATCTAAAAACACAACATCCGGTAAATTAGAAGTAAACTTATCTAGTGCCTCTTGTCCGTTCGCAGCTTGTGCAATATCAGTCATACCAAGCTGACTTAATGTCTCTTGTAACAACGCTCTCACAGAGCTTACATCATCCACAATAAGAACAGATGTAGCACTCAATTCAGACATAAACAGGTAGCCTCTTCAATATTTTCTAGCTCAAAGTATAAGGCTTTTAACCTGATACATAAAAATTCATTGTATATATGTAATTATAAACAAGTATAACAATATAGTTAACCGCACTTTTATATTTAACTATTTCCCAACCACTTAAGTATAGCTATAGAAAAATAATCCTCCAATTTATGCATTATTTATTATCAAACTTTTCACGTAAACTTGTCGTATAAGACGGTAAGCACGTATACGGAGAAGACCTATGAATGAATTTAGTGAATTTATTACTGAAATGGGTGATGTAAAGCCAATAAAACAGGGCAACAAAAATAGGCCCAATAATACTCCTAAGATAAATGAGGAAACATTACTACACCGAAGAATAAATGCCGAACTATCAAGCGGCACAAATCAAAATCCGTTAACGACTGAGAGTGTCACCTTGCTTTCTCCTGACGATATTTTGTCATATAAAAAAGATGGCGTGCAACATGGGGTATTCAAAAATTTGAGGTTAGGGAAATATGAAATTCACACCGTACTCAACTTACATGGAAAGTCAGTCAAAGAAGCTAGGCATGAGTTATTTATTTTTACAAAAGATGCTCATAAACAAAACCTACGCTGTATTTTAATTCAGCATGGCAAGGGGTTGCAAAGTCAGCCACACCAGGCCTTGTTAAAAAGCTATATAAACCAGTGGCTACCGCAGTTACCTATGACTTTGGCATTTCATTCTGCTCAACCATTTCACGGAGGCGGTAGCGCGACCTATTTGTTGATGAAAAAGAGTGATGAATCAAGATTAGACAACAAAGAGAAGCATCAGAAACGAGGTGCTAATTTTTAGCACCCTCAAGTAATAGAAGACGTAATTTAGGTTAGTTACCCTAAATTACCTTTTGAAGAAGCCAGCAATAATAGCTTTGCACTCATCGCTACCTAAAAGCTGTTCAAAGTATTTAAGCTCATGTGATATAACTTCGTTTATACTTTCTTTTTGAGAATCAATAATTAAACCTTTAGAAGCTCGTACCGATAAAGTTGGCAGTTGAGCAATCTGTAGAGCGACAGATTCTACTTTTTCATTCAGTTCCTCTGGCGACACAACATCATTTACAAGACCGAACTGCAAGGCATCATTCGCACTAAACTTATTCCCTAAAACCAAAAGCTCAAATGCTTTCACTCGACCTGTAAGCTTAGGTAAAATTGCACTAGATGCTGCTTCTGGGCAAAGGCCTAATTTAGAGAAAGGCAATTGGAAAACCGCATTATCCGCTGAATACACTAAGTCACAATGCATTAGCAATGTAGTCCCGATGCCAATAGCAGGGCCAGCAACACTGGCTATTAAAGGCTTACTGAAAGACACTAGTGCTCTTAAAAATATAACCGTAGGGTGAGCTTCTGTTAAAGAGCCGCCTTTGAGAAAGTCGTTCAAATCATTGCCAGCAGTAAAACAGGTAGTATCCCCTTTTATAACAGCAACTTTAATAGCGTCATCTTTCTCAGCCATCATTAATGCAGAGGTTAAATCTTTATACATCTCTAATGACAATGCATTTTTTTGAGCTAAACGATCTATTGCAATGGTTAGTACACCGTTGCTGTTTTTTGTATTAATAAAAGACATTATGATTCCTTTACAGCAAACCCGTGCTGTTTAGAGTGTATGAACAAAGAGGATTAGCAGCTCTGTAATTAGAACTGCTTTTATAGGCAATAATAGACAGATGTGCGGTGTATCACCAACACTAGGGATATAAATGTAAGCTTAAGTTTTCTTAAAGCTGAGTAGCGAACGTTACGATTGCTAAAATAGCAACAACCACACAAACATGACCTAAACCAAAACCTTTACTAAAAGACGATGAGAACATCTGCCAGACCTTTATTTTTATTGTTAGTAGATTCTTTTTTATTGGTGTTTTATTCACCAATCAATAAATTCAGTCTAAATAAATAAAAACAGCTTTACAATACCAAATTACAAAATTCTTTCAAAAAACCAAAATAGTCCCACCAATGCAATTATTACTGACATTGGGACCTGAACAAACGCTCTGTAGCTTGGTTTTTGAGACCAAAAGTAAAACACGGCTGTCGCTGCTAAAAGTACGGTTAACTGCCCAAGTTCAACACCAACATTAAAAGCAAACAATGCTGTTAAAAATGCCTCTTGCGGCAATCCAAACTCGCTCAGAACAGAAGCGAAACCTAACCCATGTAATAAACCAAAGAAAATAATAACCCACAGTCTTTTTGAACTCGTATGTTCGTTAAGAATGTTATCAATGGCCATCCAGGCTATGCTTAAGGCTATTAGAGGTTCAACTATGTTCCCGCTAAGTGAAATAAAACCTAAACTTGATAATACTAATGTAACTGAATGCGCTAAGGTAAACGCTGTTATTTGCCAAAAAAGCTTCTTGAATATTATTGTGGAGAAAAATAAAGCTAATACAAATAGAATATGGTCTAGGCCTAATGGCAAAATATGAACAAAACCGCTCTTGGTATATTTTTCAATTCTCTCCATGTTAGTTAAACCATCTGTTACCGCTCTATCTTTATTTCCTAAATTCGACATTGCGTCTAGCATTTCTTTAGATGGCGTCATTTTTTCGGTTTCTGACGTCTCGCTAACTGTTTCTGTTTCACTATCTAGTTGGCCAACTTTAGCGGTTGCCGCAACATCGCCTGAAAATAGCGCGGTTAAAGAAAACACTGTAATAAAACAAAGCAATTGAAAGTGCGTTAAAAATATTTTCTTATTATTGGAATGAGACAACTTTTTATTTCCCTTAAAATGAATTTTATCGTGACATTTTACCTCGAACGAAAAAACAAAACACCTCAATTAACCAATATACTTGGCTTTTCATCGCAACTAGGTGACGGATGCATAAAAGCTAAGTACACTATTTTTATAGTTTTAAATAATAACAATATATCAGGGAAAACTAATGAAAAAAGCGATTAAGCTAACACTCCTTAGTGTTGCATTAACTT
>Ga0209603_1004780_pt1 | contig 11132 bp, 17 predicted proteins | sample COGITO_mtgs_1206_FD_184812 | JGI IMG/M metagenome (GOLD analysis project Ga0209603, IMG submission 184812) | Pelagic marine microbial communities from North Sea - COGITO_mtgs_120607 (SPAdes) (version 2) | ecosystem: Environmental > Aquatic > Marine > Epipelagic ... | reverse complement strand
TGACGACTTTGATGAAGTTAAAAAAGCTGTTAGTGCTTACCAAGATGCCGGGGTACAATGTCCAGTATATCTTATGCCAATGGGTGGACGCAGTGAAGAGTATTCCCTCAATGTTAAAGACGTGGCGGAAGCCTGTATGGCAGAAGGATGGCGATTCACCCCAAGATTACATATCTCCTTATTCGGAAATGCCTGGGGAACTTAAAGAAAACGAGCAATTACGTAGAGCAATGGAAGCGCCGATTGATTATGAAAAATTAAGGAAACACTTATGAAAAAATTCTTAAAAAATATTACTGGCATTACTGCTAAAGAAGAAGCAATTGCTGCTGAAAAGGCGCTTCTAGAAGAACAGGAACTTGCTCTTCTAAAACAGCGTGATCCTAAAGTATATCACACACGCAAAAAAGAGCCTTGGGTAAATGTACTTGATATGAAAGTTAATAAAGATAATATTCGTAATGGCTTCTTTGAACTTGATTGGAACGAATACTTTATTAAAGAACTAATTGACAACGGATACGGTGTTAAAAACGATCCTGATGAAGAAATTGTTGACAGATGGTTCCGTGATATTGTATACGGTATGCTTGAAGAAGAAGGCATTGATGCAACCGACAGAGGTGCAGGATATATTAATGTTGTACCTATTGATAAAGGTAAAAGTGAGATATCATGAAAGTACACATAGGACCATATCGTAAAAATCGTGCTACAAGAGTTGAAATAGAACCGCACGATACATATAGTATGGATTGTACTCTCGCTATGATTATTCATCCTATGCTTGTACAACTCAAAGAAACTGCACATGGATATCCTAGCGGCCTTACTGAAGAAAGTTGGAACAAAATACTAGATGAAATGATTTGGGCGTTCGGACACAAGTCAAAAGAAATGGATGCTGGAGATATGTGTCGTGATAAATGTTCAAACTTTGGTGACCCGGTATGCAAGTCCTGCATGAAAGAAACACAAGAACGTCTTACAAATGCATTTATATTGTTTGGCAAATACTACGAAAATTTATGGGATTGATAATGCTTGACACAAGCCAGATTCGGTGCTATAGTATTATTATAAATTACACAAAGGCAAACTAATGGCAACTTATATCCTGGTAGATACACTTAATACCTTCTTTCGAGCTCGACATGTTGTACGTGGAGACATTGATACTAAAGTAGGTATGGCATTACATATTACACTTAATAGTGTTAAGAAAGCATGGCAAGACTTTGATGCAGATCATGTTGTGTTTTGTTTAGAAGGTCGTAGCTGGCGTAAAGACTTTTATGAGCCTTACAAACGCAATCGTAAAGAACATAGAGATGCAATGACTCCTGTGCAAGCAGAAGAAGATAAAGTGTTCTTTGAAATCTTTGACGAGTTTAAGAATTTTCTATATGAAAAAACTAATTGTACTGTAATACAAAACCCTGTACTAGAAGCAGACGATCTTATTGCTGGCTGGGTGCAAAATCATCCTAACGATAATCATGTTATTATTAGCACTGACGGTGACTTTGCACAACTTATTGCGCCTAATTGTAGGCAGTACAATGGGGTAAGTAATACTACTATTACAGTAGAAGGATATTTTGATGACAAAGGCAAACCCGTGCTGGATAAGAAGACAGGAGAGCCAAAGCCTGCTCCAGAGCCTGAATTCATGTTGTTTGAAAAGTGTATGCGTGGCGACACTAGTGACAATGTGTTTAGCGCCTATCCAGGTGTTAGAAAAAAAGGCACAAAAAACAAAGTTGGACTGATTGAAGCATTTGAAGATAAGAGTACAAAAGGCTACAACTGGAACAACATGATGCTACAGCGTTGGGTAGATCATGAAGGTGCAGAGCATCGTGTGTTAGATGATTACACACGTAATGTTACACTATGTGATTTAACTGCACAACCTGAGCATATTCGTACAGAAATTGATAATGTTATTCAATCAGTTGAAGGTAAAAATATTACACAAGTTGGCATGCGATTAATGAAATTTTGTGCTAAATGGGATATGCAGCGTATTGCAGATCAAGCTGCTTTATATTCTACACCGTTATCTGCGAGGTATATTAAATGAAAGCAAAAACAATCCTAAAAGATAAATTTTGGATCTTAGAAGAAGAAGGAAATAATATCGGAACATTGTCTTGGGGCGATGATAGATATATGTTTTCTGGCAAAAATAAAACATTATTTTTTGAGAATAAAAAAGAGATTAAAAATACCTTTGGGTTAGACATTAGTATTACAGAAGATACTGAACATACAATAGACTCTAATAAAGAGATATATAACTTTTCAACAAGTGTTATACCTTACAATAGCATGTACGATATAAAACGCAAATTGCCTTTATTTACAAAAAGTAATAAAAGTAAAAGTCTTTATTGTGCAGGGTATTATATTATTCGTTTTGAAAAGGGTTGGGTTAAGAGTTTTTGTCCTAAACTGATTACTGTTGAACGCTATGAGTATAGAGGGCCATTTAAAACTGAGTTAGAAATGCGGCAGGAGTTATCACGTGTCTAAAATAGAACCATTAAACACTATACCCTTACAACAATTTTTACAACAAGTAAAGTCAGCAGATGCAAGTAGAGCAAAAGAAGTTAAGCTAGAAATCAATGCAGCAAAAAATCTTGCTTTTGCTTTAGGTATTGTAATGAGCAGAATGCACGGCGACTTAGAAAAACTTGTTGCAGAATCTAAAAATTCTAATGATGAAGTTATACAAATTAATTTAGATGGCGGATCTAAGTTTTAAGTGCGTAGATAACTGTTAAAAAAGATAAATATATGCGTAGTTAATTAAAAGGATCACGCATATGAGTAGACCAAAGCCGAACATATTATTAGAACATGTAAATAATAAAACTTATAAATGTGAACAAATTTTAGAAGCTAATGCAATTTGGGCAGTGTTCTATCAAGGTAAGCCTTTTAATCTTAAAAGTTCTAATGCGTTAACAAGTTATCCAGGTCCAAAATATAAGAAAGTTAGTTTTTCAAACCCGGGTCACGCACATAATCTTGCAAAAAAGTTAAATGATACGTTTAAAAGTGAAGAGTTTGCAGTATACAAACTTTCTACTGGCGAACTTATAGAATAATGAACTGGAAAGAAACATATACTAAAATATTCTTAAAACAATTAGGTATGGCATTAACTGAACCTAATATAAAACAGTATATGCCTATTTGGTGGCAAAATACTAGAGCAAAAGATGTAGGCGGGTTAAGATTAACCGAAGAAGGCTATCAAATGCTCAGTCAAATAGAAATAGCAGTGTATGATGTGCCTTATCCAAAGGACATGCCCCTTACTACTCAGGTAATAATTTTTTTAGATCAATTTATTGATTGTCCGTATTTTTTAACAAATAGAAGTATAACGGTTACAAACGAAAAGAAAGCTGTCGAACTTACTCTTTTTAGCGGAGACTTGCGCAAGTACGGATTAACAAAAGCACTATCACGTCAGAAAAAAGATGCGGATTGACTTACACGGATATTATATTCATAACGGATGGCAACAATTTAATCAAAGAATAAATGAAGCTTATTTCTTAGGTTATAAAAAATGCCACGTAATAACCGGACAAGGTGCTATGATGCGTGAGTTACCGATATGGGCAAGCAATCATCCACGTGTACGAGAATGTGTTCAGACAAAACATAATCCTGGAAGTTTTAGTATAAAGTTAAAGAAAAAAGGTTGACTTCTACAGTACTTGTGTTATATTAATTGTATAGGGTAACATATAAGGAATAGATTATGTCTGAAGCACGTACACTTAGTCCAAGTAAATCAAAAAATGCATTGCGTGTTGCAATGAAAAAGAAACGTCCAATTTTTCTTTGGGGGCCTCCAGGCATTGGTAAATCTGATATTGTAGCACAAATTACAAATAGTTTTACAAATTCACACTTAATCGACATTCGCTTGTCATTATGGGAACCTACAGATATTAAAGGTATTCCATACTTTGACAGCAACTCAGGTACAATGGTCTGGGGTGCACCTAGCGAACTTCCAACAGAAGAATTTGCAGCACAGTTCGATCACATTACACTATTCTTAGACGAGATGAACTCAGCAGCGCCTAGCGTACAAGCGGCAGCATACCAGTTAATTCTTAATCGTAAAGTTGGAACATATAAGCTTCCAGACAATGTTACTATAATTGCAGCAGGTAACCGTGAAGCTGACAAAGGTGTTACATACAGAATGCCTGCTCCGTTAGCTAATCGTTTCATACACATTGAAATGGGTGTTGCATTTGATGACTGGTTTAACTGGGCAGTTGATAATAAAATTAATACCGACGTTGTTGGTTACCTACAATTTGCAAAACAGGATCTTTACGATTTTGATCCTAAAAGTGCATCACGTTCGTTTGCAACACCTCGTTCGTGGTCGTTTGTTAGTGAACTGCTAGACGACGAGTTAGATGCCGGTACAACAACAGATTTAGTTGCAGGCGCTGTAGGCGAAGGTCTTGCAGTGAAGTTTATGGCACACCGTAAAGTTGCGTCCAGTATGCCTAACCCAACTGACATTCTAGCAGGCAAAGTAAAAGAACTAAAGACAGATGAAATTAGTGCAAAATATTCTCTTACAGTAAGTCTATGTTATGAATTAAAAGAATCAGCAGATTCAAACGATAAGAAGTTTGATTCAAAAGTTAATAACTTCCTACGTTTTGCTATGGATAACTTTGAAACAGAATTAGTTGTTATGGGTATTAAACTTGCTCTTACGCAGTATGCTCTTCCAATTGATCCAGACGAAGTAGAGTGTTTTGACGAATTCCACGAAAAATATGGTAAGTACATTAAGGCAGCACAATCAGCTTGACAAATGTTATAAGTGTGTTATAATAACATTATAAGTAATAAAGGGCAAACAATGTTAGACTTTTTACCATCATACGTAGCAATGCAAATGTCTGCAAAAGATACTCAAACTAAACTAAAACACTGGGCTCCTGATCCTGATATCACCGAAGATCAACTCGAAACGATGCAGAAAGATGTGCTCGATCGTATCATTACTGCTCGAGTAGGACTGTTATTAAGACATCCGTTCTTTGGTAATATGGCAACACGTCTAAAGATTATTGCTGCCGATGACTGGTTGATGACTGCGGCTGTAGACGGACGTAACTTATATTTTAACACTCAGTTTTTTAATGCAATGAACAATAAAGAAATTGAGTTTGTTATTGCACACGAAATTTTACATATGGTATTTGATCACTTAGGCAGACGTGAAGAACGTAATCCTATGCTTTACAACATTGCCGCAGACTATATTGTAAACAATTTACTTGTACGTGATCGAATTGGTACTAAGCCTAGCTTTATCGATTGTTATCAAGACTTCAAATACGAAGGTTGGACATCAGAAGCTGTATACGACGAACTATTTGACGAAGCTAAAAAGAATGGTGAAGAGTTTGTAAAACAACTAGGAGAAATGTTAGACGAACATTTAGACTTAGAAGGCGAAGACGGTGACGAAGGCAACGGACAGGGCAAAGACGGTAAAAGTAGTCGCCCTAAGTATAGTAAAGCCGAAATGGATCAAATACGTGACGAAGTAAAAGAAGCAATGATTGCTAGTGCGCAAAGCGCCGGAGCGGGTAATACACCTGCAGGCGTACAGCGTATGATTAAAGAGCTTACTGAACCTAAAATGAACTGGCGTGAACTATTACGTCAACAAATACAATCAACTATTAAAAGTGATTATACATTTAGTCGTCCTTCACGTAAAGGCTACCAAAGCGGTGCCATTTTACCAGGTATGAGTTTTCAAGATACTATTGATATTTGTGTAGCAATTGATATGAGCGGATCAATCGGTAGTAAACAAGGTGAAGACTTCTTAGGCGAAGTTAAAGGTATTATGGACGAATATCAAGATTACAAAATTAAAGTATGGTGCTTTGACACTAAAGTATATAATGAGCAAGACTTTACAGCAGATGACGGTGAAGACTTATTAGACTACGAGATTATGGGCGGCGGTGGCACCGACTTTGATGCCAACTGGAAGTATATGAAAGAACAAGATATTCAACCCAAAAAGTTCTTGATGTTTACAGACGGTTATGCGTGGGATTCATGGGGCGATCCAGACTGGTGCGAAACAGTATTTGTTATTCACAGCCACCACGATAAGAATCTTGAGGCACCGTTTGGTGTTACAGCTCACTATGAGGAAGCGGCTTGAAAAAGTTTAAACCTAATATCTATAATGTATTTGATGTAAGGCGAACAGAATTTCCACCTGATACATTTGAATATGCAGAGCTTCCACTTAATTACAATATGCAATCTGCTATATCTAAATGGATAGATAATAATCTAAAAAGTAGATACTATGTAGGCAGACATGTAATGCTAGATGACGAAAACTCTATTTCCTATTCTCTAAAAATAGGATTTGAAGAGGCAAAAGAGCTATCATATTTTATGTTAGCTTGTCCACATTTAAAATATAATTAGTAAAAAACTAATATATACTATACTAAAGGAGAAAATGTCTATGACAAAAGAAGATCAAGTTCAAGAACCACAAGTTCAAGAACAAGCACCGGCAGCAGAGCAAGGTCCAGAATTAACAATCAATGACCTTAATGCACTAAAATCAATTATTGATGTTGCTAGTCAACGTGGTGCTTTTAAACCAAATGAAATGATGACTGTAGGACAAACCTACAGTAAGTTAGAAGCATTTTTAGGTGCTGTTGCACAATCGCAGCCTGCACAAGGAAGTGCTCAAGGAGCGTAATATGATGTTAAAACATACTGGAAGACTAAAAGGTAATCAACGAAAAGTAGTAGTAGCGTATAAAGTTGTGCCTGGAGAACCGGAAAACTGTGTAGTAGTAACTACAGAAAATCTCGGTGCTGATCAACACGATACGTTAATGCGTACACTTGAATCTTCATCAGGACAAGAAGCATTTGAATTTGCCACTGTTATGCAACGTACATATTTGCCAGATGGAAGAAATATGCTTGCTGCCTTTCACACACAAGGCAAGATGGTAAAAATGCCAACAAACCAAATAGAAATGACGCCTGATCGAAATACTGTAATTTTGTTAAGTGAGCTAAATGACATTATAGCTCAACAACGAGGAGTAACAGTTGGAGACCTTGCAATAAATGATGGTTCAGAAACAAAGAAAGCTGCAAGCAACCAGGTAATTGCAGATCCTGTAACACCAACAGCGAGTACAGATAACGCTGTACTTTCTGATGACGAAATCGCTGCTAAATATCGTAGCGATGCTGATAGGCTTTTTAAAGAAGCAAAACGGTTACGTGAGCAAGCGGATGAAATATCTCCTACCAAAAAGAAAACGAAAAAGACCGAAGAGAGTGCCTAAAAACAAAAAGAATAATCTCCCTAAGGATGTTATAGATAGCTGGCCTGAAGTATTTAATAATATAGAGATTAATACAGTCCCTATGAAATACCTCAGGTCAGTACTCATATATTTTAAAGACGGTAATGTATGGGACATTGATATGACGAAACCAAAAAATAAAAATTTGACGTCAGAAGAAATAGAAGATAGTATAGAACAAATATTATACGAATACGATGATCATATAGTTAATGTAGATTTTGAACTAAATGTCGCTAAAGTAAAACATGATATTACTAAAAGAACAAAGTATTTCCTTAAGAAAAGAAAATAATAAATGCGTAAAAGGCATAAATACATGTAGCGCAGCATACCCAGGAGTTACGAGATGGCTTTACGTCTAAGACGAGGAACAGATTCAGAAAGATTATTAATTACACCAGCAGAAGGTGAATTAATATATGCAACAGATACAAAACTACTTTTTGTAGGTGACGGTGTTACAGTAGGCGGTAACGCAGTAGATACTAACACACAAGTTAGTTTAGAAGCAGCATTAGGCGAATTAAGTATTGATAGCTTCGGTGATGTTAATTCAGATAGTACAATTCCAGGTGATGGAGATGTACTAGCATATGATGCTAGTTCAGGAGACTGGAGAGCAAGTTCAACCGCAGGCGGCGCAGCAACACTAGGCGAATTAACTGATGCAGATACAACAGGTGTTTTAAACGATGATGTTCTTGTGTATAATAGCGCAACTTCAGCATTTGAAAGAGAAACATTCCGATTAGAAGCATTACGTGATGTTAATTTTATTAACTTAACTAACTCTGTATTAGTATATGATAATGTAGCAGGTATATTTAATCAAACAAATTCACTAAACAATAATATTGTAGATGAAAATGGTATTACAATATTAGATGCAAACTTAGCCGAGTTTAATGGCGCTTTGCGTGGTGATGTCCTTTCTGAAGATAGTAGTGTTGTACTTTCAGTGGGTATCGGTGATACAGATAGCACTTTATTTGCAAATGTAACAGGCAATGTAACTGGCGACACAGAAGGTACACACACTGGGTTAGTAGTTGGTAATGTAACTGGAGATGTAACCGGTGACGTTAGTGGTAATGTAACCGGTGACGTTAGTGGTAATGTTATAGGCGGAGCAGGTTCATCTGTTACAACGGAAAGTGTAGAGACTGATTTTATTTCTGCACCTGATAATTCATTACAATTTACTGGCACAGGTGATATCAATAGACTAGTTTTTAATAGAACAGATACAAGTGCAATTGCAGATAATGTGCAAATAGCTCGTTTAACTTTTGCTAAAACAGACTCAACTGGACCAACAACTACAACTATTAGTACTTTAGATGTTACAAATGATCAATTAATCTACTTCCCACAGCCAGGCGGTTCAGGCAACGCTAATAACTATTTTAAACTACACTCCAATGGTAAAATGCAAATTAGTGTTCCTGGAGCAATCGGCACAGAACCAACAGCAGGGTTAGAAGTCGGTGGATCAATTAAACCAGGTGTTTATGCAGATGCTACTGCAAGAGATGCAGCTATTACTGCTCCAACAGCCGGCGAAATGGTTTTTGTAACTGATGTTGCAAAATTCCAAGGATATGACGGATCTAGTTGGGTTAATTTAAACTAAACACCTAGAACACTTATTAATTTTATTACATTATCCCAAGTTTTTGGAATATTCATTATTAAATGAATACTTCCATTTGCCCAAGAGTGAGTGCGATGTACTTTAGTTGTGTCAATGTAAATTACATTTCCAGGAGTAATCGGCAATCTTCTTCCGTTTTGTTCCCATTCGAATGCTTCGTCACCTGTATTATCAAAGAATGCACACACTCTAAAACAATCTCTAGTTAAATATTGATGATCTCTATGTGGTGGAAAATATGCTCCTGCGTCTGCTTTAACTAAAAATGTTCTTCCTAAAGGTGCAAAGTAATCGCATAAATCATGGATACTTGTAAGGTCTTTATATAATTTTGTAGGATAAGAAAAATCTGCTTCCATTACTTTACGCCCAGCACGTTTTCTAGCTTCTGGCAAACTTAAACTATCATTACAGTTATCACCTTCTAGTCCCCATAACATTAACCCGTATCTAGGATCGTATTCGCCTTTTCTAGGAAGATAATCAACCCATTTATCGTTATATGGTTCTAACTCACTATTAAATTTATCTATATCTAAACTAAAGTTTAACTTAGCATAATCACCTAACATTGCTAGTTGCTGTTCGCAATGAATTTGTTCGTCAGTAGGAACAAACATTTTAGGATCGTTTTCATGTCCACCTATAAAATTGTGCCTAATATATTTTTTAAATCTATCTTCCATTTATTTCTCCAGTAAAGGCGGATTAAGAGTATATCTGCTAAAAGATGTAGGATATCCTTCTATAGCATTATTATAAGTTTCATCCTTTTTCATTAAATGAAATGTTATTGCTATTTTCCATTCACAACCTTTTTTTCTAAAATCTGTCGGTGCGTGTAATACACTTGTATCTTGTACAATGCCACTACACAATTTCCAGGGCAACACTTCTTCTATACTTAATCCTTCGTATATACTCATAGGTATGTGTTCAGGCATTTCACGTTCCATCCATGCCCAGTCTAGTTTATTGTATTCTATACCTTCAACTCCGTACTGCTCATATGGTAATAATCTAAAGGTATTACTATAACCGCTAAAATTAGAAATATGTCTATTTTTCATAAAATGGGTAGCTCTTCCGCGATAACGTTGATTAAAAGTTACATAATCTATTGATACATTATTATGTATTTCTAATGGTAAAATAATGTCTTTATAAGGACGATAGCCGGGAATATGTGTAACACTGTCTGTATGTAATCCATAAGGTCTAATACTTTTAAACATCTGATCACCAACACTTATAGGATCATTCGAAACTTCGCTATAAAATATAGTATCTTCTCCAAAGTGTTCATATACTTTAGACCGTAAAATATCATTTATTACGCTGTAGCGTATAGGGTGCGGAATGTTTACAATATGTCCATTTATTTCCCAGCCAACATTGTTGTACTCTTTATACCAAAAGTCAAGCAACTGTACACGTTCTTGTTCTGTAATAAAGTTATCTATGCTGTAACTAGGCTCGTATTGATCCTTAAAGAACTTAGTGTTAGGATCATGTATAATATCCATGTTCTTTAGTGTTTCATCATCAAATGGTTTATTTGCTTTCATATTTTTCATTTATAAACCTCCATTGTGTGTCTCCAAATTCATAAAAACTTATACTAATTGCAACTCGTGTATCTGTTATATTATGTACTGCATGGTTCTTATATGTATTTAACAAGTACCATTCTTGCTCCTGTTGCGTATATGTACTCTCTAGCACACTATCACTGCTGTAAACGCTTGTATGAGCGTCTAAGCCACCTTTATTAAGCACATAGTTAATAGCAAACTCACGCCTATCCATATGTATAAGTCCGTTTAATTGAGGGTCAATAAACTGTGCAATTATATGAGTTTTTTTAGGAAAAAACTCTTTCGGAAATAAGCTCCTTATTTGTTTATCAACTTCGTCAGTCACATAATACGCAATATACCCTCCAACTTTTGCTTTCAGTTGTACATCATTTGTATGCCATATTTTTGGTAAATCTAACCTAGGTAAATTTAGTTTGCTATACGTAACTGTGTTCATAATCT
>Ga0209603_1004772_pt1 | contig 11141 bp, 9 predicted proteins | sample COGITO_mtgs_1206_FD_184812 | JGI IMG/M metagenome (GOLD analysis project Ga0209603, IMG submission 184812) | Pelagic marine microbial communities from North Sea - COGITO_mtgs_120607 (SPAdes) (version 2) | ecosystem: Environmental > Aquatic > Marine > Epipelagic ... | reverse complement strand
TCAATAAGTCGAATGCTGTTTGGTTGAAAAGATCAGTTTCTAGAATGTTTAATAAAGGGTGTCAATCTGAGCCTTTGTTTGAAGTTTTAGTAAGAGCTTATGCAGAAGCATCTCCGTCTCCAGAAGCGTACGCTTTCTTGGCGAGTGTTTTGGAGGGTAAAAATGATTTGAATGGAGCTTCAGAAATGAGGCAAAAGTCTTTTGATCTTGAAACAGACCCTATTAAGAAAGCAAAAATAAAATTAAAATTTGCCCAAGCTGCCAAAGGAAGAGGGCAGTTAAGCAAAGCCAGAAGTTTAGCCAGAGAAGCCATTAAATTCAATTCTAATTACGGAAAAGCGTATTTATTTATTGCTAAATTATACCAAACAAGTGTAAATAAGTGTGGTAAAAATGAATTTGAGAAAAGAATGGTGTATGTTGCTGCTTTAAACAAAGCAAGAAAAGCTGCTTCTGTAGATCCAAGTATTTCAGGAATCGCTAAGAAATACATTAAAAATTACAATGCAAATGCACCTAGTAAAAAAGTTATTTTTACCGCTGGTGTTACTCCTGGTAGTAGCTTCCAGATAAAATGTTGGATTGGAGAAACAGTTAAGGTTCCTTTAAAATAATTTTTTGAAAAGCATAAAAAACATAATCCAAAAAAGCATTGCTGTATTAAGTCTTACAGTAATGCTTTTTTCTTGTTCAAACAATACGCAAGAAGTCAGAGATTTTCTTGCTTCTAAAAATTTACCAATTGGTATTGCCAAAAATGCATTTCACGTTTACAAGGATTCTGGTAGGATTACTTCAAAATTAATTACCCCTTTGTTACATGATTTTAGTAACCGAAAACAACATCCATACAACGAATTTCCTGAGGGAATTAAAATTATAAATTTTGAAGAAAAAGATTCTGTGACAATTACCGGTAATTATGCCATCTCTTATTCAAAGACATCCGTTTCTGAAATTACAGGAAATGTTGTTGTTTTGAATCATACTGAGCAATCTAAATTAGAAACAGAACGATTACTTTGGGATCAGAATACACAATATTTTTTCTCTGAAAAAGCATTTATACTAAGTACTTTGAAAGACACTGTTTACGGTATTGGATTTGAATGTAAAGAAGATTTAAGCATGCATTTAGCAAAAAAAACAATAGGAAATATAATCACCACAGAAAAATAATTTAATGAATACAATTTGGAAATTTTTTCAATACGGCTATTTAATAGTTGCGCTAGTATGTTTAATTGAAGCTTTTAATAAATGGAGTCTAGAGAGAGAAAAAGCTTATTTATTTTTGGGTGCTTCAATTTTTATTATCTTAGTTTTTTTCTTTAAAAGACATTTTAGAAAAAAAATAGAAAAAAGAAACAACCTAAATAAATAGATTATAAATTTCTTCATGGAAATTGAAATCATCATTATACTTACCTCAATTGTTTTTTCCGCATTTTTTTCGGGAATGGAAATTGCTTTTGTCTCGGCGAATAAACTGCACATTGAATTAGAAAAAAAAAGAGAAGGTTTTCTTCCAAAAATTCTTAACAAAATCACCCATAAATCATCTAAATTTATCACAACAATGTTGGTTGGTAATAACATCTCTTTGGTGATATATAGTTACTATATGGGCGTTTTTTTAGTTAATACTCTTCCGCTAGCATCTTACAATAGGTTTTCTATTTTACTGGTTCAAACGTTAATTTCAACCATTGTTATATTAATTACAGCAGAGTTTTTACCCAAAGCCATTTTTAGAATTTACGCGAACGAAGTTTTAAAATTATTTGCAGTTCCTGCCTACATATTCTACATTCTATTTCATTTTTTTTCAGAATTCATTACCCTTATTTCAGATTTTTTTTTACGAATTTTTTTCAAAACAAGGGCCGATGAGCTCCAAACAGAATTTAGTAAAGAAGAGTTAGATAATTATATTTCAGAACAATTAGAGACTGGAAATGATAACGATGAAATGGATTCAGAAATTCAGATTTTTCAAAATGCCCTACATTTTCATAATGTTAAAGCAAGAGAGGTTATGGTTCCTAGAACAGAAATCGTTGCTGTAGAACTTCATGAAAAAGTAACGAATTTAAAAGACCTATTTATAGATACAGGATTGTCTAAAATTTTAGTTTATAAGTCTTCTTTAGACGATGTGATTGGGCATGTGAATGCTTTCGAATTGTTTAAAAAACCAACAACAATTAAAGCTATTTTATTGCCATTAGAGATTGTACCAGAATCTATGATGATTAATCATGTTTTAAATAACTTGACAAAAAAACGAAAAAGTGTTGCAGTGGTAGTCGATGAATATGGTGGTACCTCGGGGATGATCACTTTGGAGGATATTGTTGAAGAATTATTTGGTGAAATTGAGGATGAACACGATACACAAGTTTTTATAGAAAAGAAAGTATCTAAAATAGAATTTAACTTTTCTGCAAGGTTAGAAGTAGATTACTTGAATGAAGAATATGGTTTAAACATTCCCAAGTCTGAGGCATATGAAACCCTTGGAGGTTTTATTATTAATTTTACAGAAAGTATTCCTAAGAAAAATGAAGTCGTGAGTATTGAGGGTTTTGATCTAAAAATCATAAAAATGAGCAGTACTAAAATTGAAGAGGTCTGCCTAAAAATAACAGAGGAAGACACATAGAGTTTAAGATTTTTTGACAAAGGCTTTATTACCCTCTCTTCTCCTGACTAATAAGTATAAAATCGGTTGCAATATTAAAAGCCAAATTGTATATTCGCACACCGAAATTAAATAAATGACGTATGGCAGTATTAGCAAAAATTAGAGAACGTTCAATGTTTCTAATCATTATAATTGGTTTAGCACTTTTTGCTTTTGTGCTAGATCCCTCTACTTTGGGTGATTTTTTCAATTCAACTAAAGTGAATGAAATAGGTGAAATAAATGGAGAGTCTATTTCAAGACAAGCATTTGCATCTGAATTAGAAGTATATAAGCAACAAGTAGGAAATCGTGTTTCCGAAATGCAAGCTAGTAAAAATGTTTGGGAGAACATTGTCAGAAAAAAGATCTATCAAAATCAGTTGTCTGAAGCAGGGGTTACTGTTGGTGAATCGGATGTTTGGGATGAAGTTATTAATTCAGCTTCTGTAAAAAATAATCCTCAGTTTAAAAACGAAATAGGTGTATTTGATGAAATGAAATTCAAGCAATTTTTAGCAGATACCAAAGAAAATAATTCTCAAATGTGGGCTGCTTGGTCTGGATATTTGAACAACGTCAGAGATAATGCAGAGAAGAATACTTACAACAATTTAGTCACTGCAGGTCTTGGGGCTTCTCTAAAAGAAGGAGAATTTCAGTATTTTTCAGACAACACCAAATTAACCACTCAATTTGTATTTGTTCCTTATACTTCAATAGCAGACAGTTTGGTAACAGTAACGAAGAGTGAAATTTCTTCTTATATCAAAGAAAATGCTATTAATTTCAAAGTAGATGAGACGAGAGATATTTCATATGTAAAGTTCGATATTACTCCTACCTCAAGTGATGAAAATAAAATTAAAGAGGAGGTTTCAGGGTTTATCGAAGATTTAAAAATAAGTTCGAATGAAAAAGAATTTTTAAGTGAAAATGATTCAGATTCTGATTTAGACGAAAATTATAAATTTGAAAACAGCATCAATAAAATGGTGTCTTCAGATATTTTCAAAGGGTCAAAAGGAGCTGTTTTTGGACCCTATAAAGATCAAGGGTCTTTTAAAATATCAAAAATCACTGCGATTAAAAGAATGCCAGATTCGGTAAAAGCAAGCCACATTTTGATTCCTTTTGTTGGGGCACAAAGAGTTGCTCCTGATGTTACAAGAACAGAAGAAAATGCTAAAAAATTAGCGGATAGTATTTTAAAAGTTGTAAAAAGAAATCGCAGTAAGTTTGCGAGAATGGCCAAAGATTTCTCTTCAGACAAGGGATCTTCAGAAAAAGGAGGCTTTTACGACTGGTTTAATTACTCTAGAATGACTCCAGGATTTAGAGACTTTGTTTTTGAAGGTAAAAAGAGAGACATAGGAGTTGTCAAATCACCATTTGGTTATCATGTAATTAAGATTGATGGGCAAAAAAATATTCAACGCACTGTGAAGTTAGCAACCTTTAGTAGAAAAATACTTCCTTCTGAAACTACCGAAAATATTGTTTTTCAAGAATCAGAGCAATTTGCGTTATCAATTTCTAAGGATAAAAAGTTTTTTCAAGTAGCAAATGAAAATAAGTACCAAACAAAACCAGCAATTGGTTTGAAAGTTTTAGATGAAAATGTTCCTGGTTTAGGTAGTCAAAGACAAATTATTTCTTGGGCCTTTGGAAAAGAAATATCTTCTGGAGACTTTAAACGATTTGATTTAGAAGGAAGTCACGTTGTTGCCTTTGTGACTGCTAAAACCGAAAAAGGACTCTTATCTGCTGCAAAAGCAACCAATATTGTCAAGCCAATTTTAATGAATGAAAAGAAAGCAGCATTAATTTCTGAGAAATTTGATGGCAATACTCTTGAAGCAATTTCAAAAGAAAATGCTACGGTTATTAAAAACGCAAATGGTGTTACTTTAAAAAGTCCTACGTTAGTTGGAGCTGGTTCTGAGCCGAAAGTTGTTGGAGCAATGTTTAATGCAGAATTAAATAAAGTATATAAAAACATTACAGGTAAAAGAGGAGTATACGCTTTTGTACTATCAAATAAAGAGTTACCAGCTGCGTTACCAAATTACGAATCTCTGAGAAAAAATATTTCTGCAGATAGAAAAAGAAAAACAACAGTCATTTATGAGGCAATTAAAAATGCTTCTGATGTTGAGGATAATAGAGCAAGTTTATATACTGCAAACTAAGCGATATATTTTATAAGTTACTTTAAACCGTTCAAATTTTGAACGGTTTTTTTATGAGAAATTTTTTAACTTTTTATTTTAAAAAATAACATTGATATTTTAAGATACGTAATAAAATGGTTTAAAGATTTAGCTCTTAAGAGCTTTTTAAGGGCTCTTTTATCGGAAAATGAATGTATTGAACCTAAAAAAACCTCTATGTAAAATCAAAGAGGTTTTTTGTGTTTATTTAGTTAAGATTTAAGTTGTTATTTCTAACCATTCATAGAGATTAAAAACTCATCATTGTTTTTTGAAAATTTAATTCTCTCATTGATAAATTCCATCGCTTCAATTGGATTCATATCTGCAAGATATTTGCGTAAAACCCACATTCTCTGAACGGTCTTTTCATCTAAAAGTAAATCATCACGTCTTGTAGAAGATTTTATTAAGTCGATTGCTGGATATATTCTTCTGTTAGAAATATTTCGATCTAATTGAAGTTCCATATTACCAGTTCCTTTAAATTCTTCAAAAATTACTTCATCCATTTTAGAGCCAGTTTCTGTAAGAGCGGTAGCAATGATGGTTAAGGAACCTCCGTTTTCAATATTTCTTGCAGCACCAAAGAATCGTTTTGGTTTGTGAAGTGCATTCGCGTCAATACCTCCAGAAAGAATTTTTCCCGATGCAGGAGCAACCGTATTATACGCTCTAGCTAAACGTGTAATAGAGTCTAATAGAATTACGACATCATGGCCACACTCTACTAACCTTTTTGCTTTTTCTAAAACGATATTTGCAACACGTACATGTTTGTCTGCAGGTTCATCAAAGGTAGAAGCAACAACTTCTCCTCGAACACTTCTTTGCATGTCTGTAACTTCTTCTGGACGTTCATCAATTAGTAACACAATCTGATAAACTTCTGGGTGGTTTAAGGCAATAGATTTAGCAATGTCTTTAAGCAACATTGTTTTACCTGTTTTTGGTTGCGCTACAATCATGCCCCGTTGTCCTTTTCCTAATGGAGAAAATAAGTCTATAATCCTAGTTGATAAAGAGCTTCCTTTTTCTGCTAGATTGAATTTTTCTTGAGGAAATAAAGGTGTTAAATGTTCAAAAGAAATACGATCTCTAACTATATTTGGATTTAACCCGTTAATTTTTGAAACTCTAATTAATGGAAAATATTTTTCACCTTCTTTCGGTGGACGAACATTTCCTCTTACCGTATCTCCAGTTTTTAATCCAAACAGTTTAATTTGAGATTGAGAAACATAAATGTCATCTGGTGATGATAGATAATTATAATCAGAAGAACGTAAAAAACCATACCCATCTGGCATCATTTCTAGAACTCCCTCACTTTCTATAATTCCATCAAATTCGAAATCTGGATCTTTGTATCTATTTTTAGATTTATTACCCCGACCTACAGTGTTGTTTTTTTCCCTATTCGTATCTCTGCTAGGTTTGTTTTTATTGTTTTGAGGGGAATTGTTTTTAGGATTGTTGTCGTTTCTTTGTTGACTAGGTTGACTAGGTTGACTAGGTTGACTTTGTTGATTTGGTTTCTTTTGTTGAACAGAATTTTGCGATGATGAAGGCTTCGTTTGCTCAAGAGTTTTTTGAGGCTTGTTTACTTGCTGCTTATTAGTAGCAGATGCCTCCTGATTGTTTTCTTTTGCTTCATCAGTTGTCTGTTTATCAACACTTTCGACCTCTTTAGTAATAGGAGTTGGCTCGATAATTTTTACCTCTGAGGGTTTTGCTTGGTCTTTTGAAGGTTTTGCAACTCTTTTTCTCTTAGGCTTTTCAACTTTTGGCTCGCTTTCATTTGGAGTCACTGTAGCATTATTTTTTGTTGGATTTGCAGCTTGTATATCTAGAATTTGATACACTAAGTCTAATTTTTTAAGTTGACTAATCTTTGTGAGCCCAATAGATTTTGCAATTACTTGTAAATCAGTAAGAGTTTTTGCTTTTAGTTCTGAAATTTCGAACATTCGTTATGTGTTAAGTTAAAATGTAAACCTTAATGATATAAGATTAGTTATAATTTTTATTGATTTTATTTTATTGTATATAGTACTATACAAAATTTTATGAGTGGTTATATTTTACAAATATATACAAATTTTTATAAGTTTTAGGTTTTCTTTTTTAAAAAGAAAACTCTACTTTTGTCCTGCTACTTTTTTAAGATGATTCAAAGAATACAGAGTATTTATTTATTATTAGCAACTGCTGCTTCGGGAGCATTGATATTCGTATTTAATTTGTGGAATAATTTTAAAGAAGCAGTTTTTGCATTGGATTTATTTTCTAGAGATTCCTATCTTTTAAAACTAATTCCTGTGCTATTTTTGCTCTCTACTATTGCGAGCTTTCTTTCAATATTTTTGTTTCATGATAGAAAGTTGCAATTCGTTATAGGGCGACTAATAATTTTGATCAATCTCTTTTTATTAGGAATATTGTCATATATATCTCTAACATTACCTGGAGAAGTTTCGATTTCGGAGAAAGGTATTGGGATGTTCTTACCAATTTTAGTCGTTTTATTTGTTGTTTTGGCAAATAAAGCTATAAGAAAGGATGAAGATCTTGTAAAATCTGCAGATAGATTGCGATAGACCTTACATATTAGTATATTTAGTGCGAAGAAAAACCGGGAAGTAAATTCTCGGTTTTTTTATTTTGATAACTTTTCTCAAACAACCTCAAATCAATTTTATTTTTTAGTAACTTAACAATAAAAAAATAAGCAACTGAAAAACAAAAGATAAATTTTCGTGTTCACCAATAACAGTGATGGAATTCACTGAAAACAGTGAGTTCAAAATTTCACTGTAAATAGGGATTGTGTAGTTTTTATAAGTGCTTTAAATTTGTTGTGTAAAATGAAAGAAAAGATACATGTCCATGTGGCTGATGATCACAAAATATTAATAGAAGGGATTATCGCTGTCATAAATACCGACAAAAATATTAAGATTAAAGGATATTCTTTAACTGGTCAAGAAGTAATAGATTGGTTCAGTAAAAAAAGAAACACGGCTGATGTTTTGATTTTAGATATTTCAATGCCAATTTTGGATGGTTTCCAAGTACTTAAGTATTTTAAAAACAACAACATAGATCAAAAAGTTATTATTTTATCTAGTTATGATGATCTTAGAATAATTCAAGAAGTTTTAAGTTTGGGTTGTAAAGGATATATTTCCAAAAGCGAAGCTGGTGAGCATATATTAAATGCGATTAAATCAGTTTCAAAAGGTGATCAATATTTTAGTACAGATATACAGTCTACTTTGTTGAAATCCTTGTCAGGAGAAATTGTAGCAAAAGGAAAAATTCCAGATAAATACTTGATAGATAGTTTAACAGAAAGAGAACTTCACGTCTTGAAGTTGATCACAAAACAATATAGTTCAATACAAATGGCTGAAGCGATGTTTCTTAGCATTTATACAATAGAGACATACAGAAAGAGTTTGTTAAAAAAATTAAATGTAAAAAATTCCGTAGGTTTAGCAATGTATGCGTTTAAAAATAAGATAGTATGATTCACTCTCTCTCCTCAAAATAAGTAATTAGTTTATTTGAATAAATATTATTTTACAGCATACATTCTGGATCTACAAAATATTAAACATAATTAATTTAATCACTAACCATCCCCTAACTATGAAAACCCTTAATTTATTTGCCTTTTTGGTAACGTTCACATTGCTTTTTTCTTCTTGTTCAACAAATGAAACTCTTTTATCAGAAGAACAATCTTCAGATTTATTAGACACCTATAAAATAGGTAGAGATGAAAATGGAGCTTATTTTTTAGACTATTCCTTAAAAGAAAACACTCAAACTGAAACTGTTATTGATCAAAGCACAAATACGAAAAATATTTATTTGTATTCTTCAGACAACAACTCAAGTAAAAGAAAATTTACTCAAGATTTAACAATAGAAGACAATCAATTTAACGTTGGTTTTGTAAATATGAATTCTGACCATCAACCTCAAATTAGCATTATAGATGACAGCCGTTTTTTAGCGAAGAGTTCGAAGGTTAATAAATTGAAAAGGTATAGTATCTCCAAGAACAAAGAGGGCACTTTTATATTAGACTTTTCTGTAAAAAATGATGTTCGAGTAGATTTTGTTTTTAATGAAGAATCAAAAATTTATGAAATCCATTTAGAGCAAGGAAAGTCTTCAGAAACAGTTTTTTCTAGAGTCTTAGAAAAAGTAAATGGACAAGCCCTAAAATTTGATTTTATAAATCATAACAAAACTTTTAAAACAGGCGATGATCCTGATGATCCTGATGGTTTAGAAGTTAACAGAAAACCAAGAATCATTATAATTTAATACAGATAATAATTTGAGAATAAGGTTGTTGTTAATTGCTTTGGTGCTTGTTACCAAGTACCATACCCATTCAATAACAAAAGAAGTTGTAATCCATACAACTTCTTTTGTTGTTCAAAAAATGGATACCCTTTCTGTTGGTTATTTAAAGGCTAATAAATACTACGGTTCCAAAAATTACATGGATGCTTTACGTATTTCTTTAGAGTTATTACATGACAACAATTCATTAACTCCTTATGAGCTAGTTTTAACAAACCAACTTGTCGCAGATATTTACTTTGAATCTCGAAATAGTAAAAAGGCTCTTAAATACTATAAACAAACACTTGATTATCTCAAGGTTTATAAAAGAGCTCAATTAGATGTAAACAACCCTAGTTCAATAGATTTGAGTTCAGCGATGAATCTCATAGAGGCTAAAACTCTTTTAGGAATAGGAACTTCTTTTTTTCGTCTAGAAACAAATACTTTAAAAATACCTTTAGACAGTGCTTTGTATTATTATGAAAAAATATTGACTGTTAAGGGATTAAATCGAGAAATTTTAGAGATGAAGTCCAGAGCCTACACAAATTTATCGGGTATTTACATGAGTAATAAACATTATGAGAAAGCAAAGATGGTCGCTAACAAAGCGATAGAGATTCATAGAAATCAAAATAACAAAGTACATGAGGCAGCAGCTTTGGGTAATTTAGCGAGTATTTTTATTAGTGAGAAAAGTTACCACAAATCAAAAAAAAATATTTTTAAAGCATTAGATCTAATTAGAAATATACAAACAACAAAGGCTTATGAAGTTAAAGAACTCTTGTATTTTAATTTGGCATTTAATTTATACAAATTAAAAGATTACAAGAGTTATGACTTTCAATCACAATCCTACAGAATAAAAGATAGTTTGAGGGAAAAAGAGTACCGGAAAATGATTTCTGAAATTAATCAGAAATTTAACTTTGATGTTCAAAAAAAGGCACTTATACGAGAGGAAGAAAATAAGCGATCTCTTGTAGCTACAGGAAGTTTACTCGTAATTTTTTCTTTATTATCGGGGTTGTATTATTATAAACTACGTCAAAAGAATTTAGGGTTACAATTAACTCAAACAAAACTAATTCAAGATCAAAATATAGAAAAAATAAAATCAGAATCTCAAGTTAGAATTTTAAATGCGACCATAGATGGCAAAGAATCTGAAAGAAAACAAATTGCAGAAACATTACACGATAGTGTAAGTACCTTGTTGTCCTCTGCAAATCTTCACTTACAAGCAACACAGAGTAAATTTAATGGTAAAACACCCGAGGAGATTGACAAAACCCAAAAAATTATAGTAGAGGCATCACAAGTAATAAGAGGATTGTCTCACACATTGGTTTCTTCAGTTCTATTAAAATTTGGATTGGAATTTGCGATCAATGACATGGCTCAAAAATATTCGAATTCACAAATTGAAATCGAAACCAATTTACGAATGATTGGGAGGTATCACCAGAATTTTGAAATTAAAACCTATAATATTATTCAAGAGTTTCTTAACAATATTTTAAAGCATAGTAAAGCCGAAAAAGCATTTATTAATTTAAAGGAAGTAAAAGGAGAGTTGATTTTAAAAATTTCAGATGATGGCATAGGCTTCGATAAAACCAAAATAAAAAATACAGAAGGACTTGGTTTAAATCAAATTGAGGCAAGAGTACAAATGATGAAAGGAGACTTTGATGTGTATTCTTCTATAAATAACGGAACCCTTGTTTCGGTGAGGTTACCTATTTTGAAAAAAGAGCCCATTAGCCACGTTTAGAAAGTTCAATAATTTCCATATTTTTTATTTCACCATTATCCAAACTAAAACGCAGCATTGTTCGTATTTTATGAAATCCGTAGTTTCCTGCTGC
>Ga0209603_1004761_pt1 | contig 11161 bp, 23 predicted proteins | sample COGITO_mtgs_1206_FD_184812 | JGI IMG/M metagenome (GOLD analysis project Ga0209603, IMG submission 184812) | Pelagic marine microbial communities from North Sea - COGITO_mtgs_120607 (SPAdes) (version 2) | ecosystem: Environmental > Aquatic > Marine > Epipelagic ... | reverse complement strand
GGTAAAATATAATATTACATCTGATGAAGATTTATGTAGTATACTTGACTTAACAAAGCATAAATTAGCTCATATAGGAGGGTTTAACAAAGACGTACTAATGTATCAGGCTATGACAATCTATACGTTAAAGAAGTACTTTGGCGATGATGCTGTTTTAGATGTTACTAAAGCTTATTTAGGCAAGAATAAGAAAGCTAAGCTTTCACTTGGTGAAGCAGAATATGAAAGACTCACAGGCGATTATTTATTTACAGATTATTATGGATTTTCTAGGAAAAAACTGTTACTTTAGTTGCCTAGGAACTTAATTTTTCTTATATTTAAGTATAAATAAGTTACTAATATAAATTAAAAAAGGTTATTATTATGGCAGATGTAATGTTAAATTTCAATGAAAAGCAGTCTTATATGACTAAGGAGCAACTAATGGAATCATGTCCGTTAGCATTCGCTCAAGCACCTACTAATCCTAAGGTTAGTGGAAAATATCTATTCGTTAATACAGAAACGATTATAGATGATTTAGATAAATTAGGTTGGAAACCAGTTCAAGCAGCTCAAAGAAAAGGTAGAGGAGGCTCTACTATCTTTAGTAAGCATATGATTGCTTTCCAGAACCCTGAGATTATGATTAAAGGTAAGGACGGAGATGATTCTTTTCCTAGAATTATTATGACTAATAGTCATGATGGTATGCAAGCTTTTAAATTCTCGGTAGGAATTTATAGATTAGTTTGTTCTAATGGTTTAGTAGTTGCTGACGAAGAGTTTAGTGACTTTAAGATTAAGCATAAAGGATATACCTTTGATGAATTAAGAGGTGTAGTAAATGAAGCTGTAGAAGATCTTCCTAATAAGGTTCAAGTTCTGAACGATATGAAGAATAGAATACTTACTCAAGATGAGAAGAATAAGTTAGCTTTAGATGCTATGTTAGTTAGAGCAGGAATTAAGATCGGCTCAGAAAAAGCTAAAGAGTTTAACTACGATGATGAAACTATCATAGATATATTAGATCCTAAAAGAGATGAAGATAAAGGAGATGACTTATGGAAAGTGTTTAATGTTATTCAAGAGAAGATCACTCAAGGAGATTTTCACGCTGCTCTTACTGGAGCTAAAGTACGTAAGGTACGTAAGATTAAATCTTTTGAGAAAGACTTAAAGGTTAATAAAGAGTTGTTTAAGTTAGCTACTGCATTAGTATAATGATAGAAGTAATTAAACACACATTAGGATTATGTGGAGAGCATTGGCACCCAAACATTTGGACTGCCGCTGCTTCTTCACCTCTAATAGCAACAACCGCCTACTGGATTAAATGTAAATGTGGTGGCTGGTTTAATAAGCATGACAAAAACTGTAAGCATGAATAAATTTAAAAGCTGGTGGAGAACAGTACTCCGCCAGATGGTAAGGGATAAGAGGTTAACACCCGCCCAAAGGTTAGGTACTCGAATTGGGTATATGGGAGTAGGATTCTTAATAGCAGGTCAATGGACTTTAGAACCTTCGATGTATATGCTAGGCTTCTCCTGTGTGCTTATTCAAGTATCAGTTAGAAGACAATGGAACCTAGTAGCTCTTCAGCTAAATGGATTAATCGCTTGGACTATACATTTTTTTAGCAATGCATAAAGGAGTTATAGCAGGCAACTTCGACGTTATACATCCAGGATATATTGCGATGTTTAAAGAGATGAAAGAGAATTGTGATTGTCTAATTGTACTCTTACATACAGATCCTTCGATAGAAAGACCTCATAAATTAAGACCAATCCTTTCATCAAAAGATAGGAAAGAGATGTTAGAGAGTCTTAAATATGTAGACGATGTTATAAGGTATACATACGAAGAACAGTTATTAGATCTGCTAAAGATGGGTGAGTTTGATATAAGATTCTTAGGTGATGATTATATTGATAAACCATTCACTGGAGACAATTTAAAAATACCTATCCACTATATGAATAGAGACCATGGTTGGTCAACAACTAAATTCAAAAGATTAATAGCAGATAGTTTGAATCCTGCCTAATTTTTCTTATATTTAGATATATTAATTAAACAAATGTTATATGATTGAAAAGTATTTTTTATCTCGATTGAAGATCAACGCGAAAACTTCCGAATTAGTAATCCCCGGTGAACACATTAACATCGACGGATACACCTACGAACAACTATCTCGAAAACCAAAAGGACGAACGATCTTTAGAAAATTAATTAACAATACTAACACCGAACGATTTACAATCTATGCTTAAATTTACCGATTTGGCTATTGGGTGCCTAGCGTTCTTAGGTGCCCACCTGCTAACTTTCTATCAACTAAACGGTCAATTTCTTAGGACTGATTGGTTTAGGAAGAACGAGTTTTGGGTAGCAGCGGCTGGTATTATACTATCTTATTTCTACATATACGGAACTAAGTATACAGTTTCCGGAATGAATGGTCTATTATGGCCAGCTAGGTTTATAGGATTTAGCATTGGTATGTTCTTATACGCACTGATGATTAACTATCATTTTGCTGAAGGAATGAACTCTAAGACATGGGTTAGTTTAGCTCTATGTTTGGTATTAATTTGCATACAAGTATTTTGGAAAACAACAACAACATAATATATGACTCTATACGGATACGGAGATAGCTTTACAGCAGGAGATGGTACTAGAGTACCCCTCAAAGATGAAAATGGTGAAGCATTAGAGATACCTAACCCTAAAGGGAATAAGTTCTGGTTAGATACAATAGGAGATAATTTTAAAGCTGACAAAGTAATTAATCAAGGAGTTGGAGGACTGTCTAATGATATAGTATTCTATAAACTACTAGCAGATTTAGATAAGTTTAAAAAAGGAGATATGGTTATTATTTGTATAGGCTTTGTAGAACGTACAGACTACATCCACGGTATTGCTTCCAGAAAAACTTTAACTTCAACTACTGTACATTCTGGTGTTGAAGGATCGCCTACTTATTGTACTACTACTAGTGTCCCTACCCATCAAGATAGTTCTAATCATAATTATTTTAAAATATTTCCTTCTACAGGTAAACTTAAAGAGTACCGTAGAGAGATGCTTTCTGAATATAGTAGAACACCAGAGGATTTGTTAACTACTTTATATAACTATAATACTAATTATAAAATACCTAACAATAAGTATATTAGAGCTGAACATACCTTCAGGGTTAAATTAGTAACGGAGTATCTTGCAACGATAGGAGTAAAGAGTTACATATGGGATTTACCATCTGTCGCTTCTAAGTTTGAGTCAATTGATACTGCAACGAGAGGTAAAGTACATGATTGGCATTGGAGTTGGGACGGTGGTAATCTATTCGCTAATTACTTAACTAAAAAAATAAAAAATTTATGATTATTATATCTAAAATATTAATATACATTTTGATTGGAATGGTATGGAAGGATTGGTTACAGTATTATACCAATAAACATTTGGAAGGTAGAATGGGTGAAAAGTTTACACTTCGTGAATCTGTATCACAGGTTTTACTCTGGCCTGTATTCGTATTCATATTCATAACAGAATTCTTTAGAAACATTTTATAATGAACGTAGCAGTTTTAGTAGACATAATTAAAGAAACAAAAATGAACTGGAGGTTTATATTTGAATCTCCTCTATACGATAATATTAACTTCATACCTGGTCAACTAGTACAGATAGGTATTCCCTGGAATGACAAATGGGGATCTGGAGGTGATTGGCTTACTAGAAACTATTCTGTTGCTTCATACCCAGACAATACTAATAAGTTTGAACTTATAGTTACTTACCTTCCAGGAGGTAAAATGTCAGATTACTTATTTAACGAAGCAAAGATTGGAGACGAAATTATTTACAGAGGACCTATGGGAGTATTTACACTACCGGATAATCTACTAGAAAGAGATATATTTTTAGTCTCTACAGGTTCAGGAGTAAGTCCATTCCGTTCAATGATAAATAATATATACAATAAAAATATACCTTTTAAGAAAATTAACTTATATTTCGGAACTAGAAAAGAATCCGATTTACTATATCGACAAGAGTTTGAAAAGATAGCTAAAGAGTTACCTAACTTTAACTATAAACCTACTCTGTCACAAGAAGATAAACATGGCTTCAGGAAAGGACACGTACATGAACACTACCTTAATGATATTGATACGAATAATAAGCCCTTAGTTTACTTTTGTGGATGGGATAGAATGATTACAGAAGGTAGAATAAAGTTAGATGCTATGGGATTCCAAATGCAAAAGGATATAAGAGTAGAAATATTTGGATAATGAAAGAGTTAGTATTGTTTACAGAAGAGGAATGTAACTGGTTACTAGACCATGCTACGGATTACCGAGAGAGTACTATATCGTACGATTGGAATAGAACTCCTGGATTGACTGATATTAAAAATGAAAGAGAGAGAATATCAGAACAGTGTCAATTAGGGCAGCCTGAAGGAGCATTAAAAGAATTTCTTTTAGATAAACTTAAACCTCTTGGTTTTTTAAACCTTGAAGGAGCATATCTAAATTATGTTAAATACTACAAAGGAGGATTCTTTACTAAGCATATAGATGGTCCGGAAAGGCATAAGACCTGTATTATACAACTAACCCCAGAACAAGAGTATAAAGGAGGTAACCTAATTGTAAGAGATAAGGTAATAGGTAAGAAAATAGGAACATCTGTAATCTTTGGTTCTAATATTCCTCATGAATTAACTTTGGTTGAGGAAGGTCATAGAGACTGCCTAGTAGTATGGACAAAAAAAGGTAATTTAATTGAAACAAATACATTGATTTAGTTGCCTAGGAACTTAGAAATTCGTATATTAAGGTATATTAATCAATCAATCTATATACTATGAATCAACCAATTTATCACACCGACGACAACATCAAAAAAACTACTCAATCTTTACTAGAACGAAATTTGATTACACCCGAATTCGCCGACGATATTTATAATTTGGTTTATAATAAAAATTTATCCGACCAAGAATAATATAAAAATAACTGGGGTAAAATTTGCCTCACTGAAGTATTTTTCTTATATTAAGGTATATTAATAAAACAAATAAAGGTTATGACAAAAATTGAAATTATCAACGAGATTATCGTTAAGAAGCAAGAAGAGTTAAAAAAAGCTCAAGTTTCTAAAAAGAAGCTAGAAGATGCTAGAACAGATGCTATGTTCACTGTAATGCAGAAATACTTCGGAGGTGAGTTTACCTTAGACGATGTTTATATTGCTAAACCAACATACGATTATTTCGCTGCTACTTATGAAATTAAGAGACCTAATAAAGATTACAACTACGATAAAGAGTTAATGACTATTAGATTCCATGAAGATTGGAAAACTAGTGAGATGGATAGTATTGAAACTAGTCTTTACTCTACTTCAGATAATTCTCAATGGGAGTTAGAAAGAATATTTACTAATGGTGAAGTAGCTAAAGTATTATTAGATCACGGAGATGATTTATTAGCTGAAATGAATACAGTAAGGCTTACTAATCAAAAAGAAATAGATGAGGTTAGAACTGAAGTTTATAAAATAGAATCTTCTATCAGCAACTTGAAAAGTGAGATTAATACTATCCATATTAATGAAGCTGAAGAAAAGCTTAACGGTGAAGGATTAGTATTTGGAAAAGAAAAGAAAGGTTCTGTAGATATTAAATGGGATTGGACTATAAGAAGTATTAACTCAGCTAAGATAATTAGCAAGACTGCATCAGGTAAGTCTTGTAATATAGAGATTCAAGCTTATGATTATGATCCAGTGGTATATGAAAAGGTTCGTATGAGTAATGTAGATGCTCTATTACACCAATATAGAGATTACGTAATTAACGCTTAAAAATAAAAGTTATGATAACATTTGATAATTTACTATTTCTAGATCACCCTCATATTAAAGGAGCTATTATGACTCAAATAAGAGGATTGAAATCTAAAGGAGCTAAACGTATTTCAATTGTATGCGGAGAGGGTATGTACAGTTCATCTAGAGCTGGTAATAGAGCTGAATGTCAGAGAATAGAAGACGCTTCAAGCTTTGAGGTCCTTGTTGATGGAGAAGATGATGTAAGAGGTTGGCAGTCAAGAGAAGATATTAATAAAATCTTGGCAGAGAACTTCTAGGAGAGAGGATCAGTAGCTCAGCTGGATAGAGCATCGCCCTTCTAAGGCGACGGTCGTAGGTTCGAATCCTACCTGATTCACAAAGATAAAGTTGCTAGTCTGCGTTTTTTTTCATATATTTAGGTATAAAAGGTTACGATATGAATGTTTGGTATTTACATGGTTTAGAGTCTGCTGTCGGAGGTCCGAAGGTAGATTTCTTGTATGAAAATGCTGATAAAGTATTTGCTCCTTATATGGACTACAACTTCCATGGAATGTTTGAAGGGTTATTAAAGTTAGGTAAGTATAATAAACCTGACTTGATTATAGGTTCTTCTATGGGTGGTTACTTTGCTGATGCATTAGGTAGTCATTTAGATGTAGAGGTTCTTTTATTTAACCCAGCACTTCATAGTAGATCAATGGAACCATACGGAGTAACTTATGGAGAAACTAACTGGGAGAGAAACTTTGTTGTTGGTACAGAGGATAAGATAGTTGACCCTAAAGCTACTAGAGTGTTTAAAGACTTAGCTAAGAGCTGGACTGAAGTAGAAGGCATGGGGCATAGAACAGATCTTAATACTTTTAAAGCTATTTATACTAAATTAGTAAAAGATGAAGCTTAGTAAGATACTATTAGAAAACGATTGGAGACCATTATCCTCAGCTGAAGTAAAAGATAACTCAGATGAGCTATTTAAAATGATTGATAATGCTTATGCCCCTCTAGGAGGACATCCAAATGTTAAGAACTCAAACGATGTAAACACCGCCGCTGATGGATATGAGGTAATTGATTTAGATGACGATCCTGAAGATGATGCTGCAATAATGACTAAGAAAAGATCAGGAGGAACTAAGTTAGTAGGAATGGGCCATGACGGTACTAAACCAGCTAGATCAGCAGCAGTTGCTAAAACAGTTAGTTCGCTTAATAAAAATGGGTACTACATTGAGGTTTCCGGAAAGATACTAGACATTCTTAAAGCTAAAGGAGTAGCAATAGTCACTGATGAGGAAACAGTAAGAAAGGCTCTTAAAGGTAAAGAGATAGTATGGCACCCAGATGGTTCTTATGATAGAGTTATTGGAGGCCATAAGCATCGTAAAGTAATGATGGGAAAACCTAATACAAAATAACTTAGTAACTAGTTGTTTTTCTGCGTTTTTTTTCTTATATTTAAGTATAAATAATAAAGGTTATGATAAAGATTAAAGATTTAAAAGTAGGTCAGCTCTTCCAGATGGAAGGCTTAACAGTAAATGGTGATACAGTTCAAGCTGACTGTACACTTCGAGCTTATAACGGAATGAATAAGTACGTTGTAGAGTCAGATGGTATTACGATATTATACGATGGAGAGGATGTAGTAACTAAAGTATATAAGTAATGAGATATCTATCCAAAGATTATGTTCAAAGCGAGATACTGAATACTATATCGCTTATGCAGTTAAATAATGAAACTGTTCCTATTATAGATAATGTTATTATAGAGCAGATGGCAGATGCTTTTATCTTCTCTTGGAATGAAGTAGGAGATTATGAAGCTAATTTTGATCAATGTTTATTAGAGCATTTGAGAGATGAATTTAAATACAATTATAAATAAAGGTTATGCAACAAAAAAAACGTTATGTAGTTACCATGGACATGTATGTCTATGCAGAGAATGATTATATGGCTCGTAAAAGAGCTCATAAACTTAAAGGTGCATTCGATAAGTATGATCGAAGTCCTAATATTACTGAGATAGGAGAGCAGCCCTTTGCCTCTATGAATTATAGAAAGCTAAAAGATATCTCAGAACCTATAGCTAAAGTTAAAGACGAACCCTTACCATTTTAATATGAACTGTTGTAAATGTACTAAGGAGATAAATCCGTTAAGGTTGAAAGCGTTACCGGATACTAAGTCATGTGTAAATTGTTCCGATACCTCTAGATGGTATGTAAGGAATATCATTTCCGGAAAGACTACCTACTGTGAGACAGAGGTTATCAAAGATCCTAACGTAGCTAAAGAGATATCAGCTATGGATAGAAGAACCGGATGGGGAAGTAATTTACATAAAGTCCGGAAATAAGTATGCAAAAGCTTGTCTAGGAACTTAATTATTCGTATCTTAAGGTATAAGATAAAAAGGTTATATATTATGAATACAAAGGTTATGAAGTTACAAACAGTAAAAATGTCGGATCTATCTTTTGATCCGCAATTGTTCCGTCCTATGAAGTCTGGTAGAGTTATTGACTCTCATTTCTCTTCTGAAGGAGGACTAATGAAAGGTACTAACTATGCTATTGTAGGTGATCCCGGTATTGGTAAGACTACAGTAATGCTTGATATGCTTGCTGACTTACAAGCTAAAGGTCAAAAGGTTCTGTTTATCTCTGGTGAGATGAATCAGATTGATATGGTTGGATATGTAAAACGTTACCCTAAGTTTGGTCAGATTCCTATTTTGTTTATGGGAGACTACTGCGAGGATAATGCTTTAGACGTCGTTAAGTCTATTTTATCAGAAGGATGGGATACTGTACTTATCGATTCAATGGCAGAGATTCAAAATGCTGTTGTTGATACTACTAAAGGATGGATGTCTTCTAAGAAAGCTGAGACTGAATTGCTTAACTTATTCGAAAAGCATAATATGGGAGAGAATGAATGTAAAGTAAATACTGCTTTCCTAGTTATTCAACAAGTTACTAAAGGCGGAGAGTTTGCTGGTAGTAATAGATTCAAGCATATGATGACTGGAATGGCTCATATGAAATGGACTAAAGAAGGTGATAGAACTTTCTTCTTCAGTAAGAACCGAAGAGGAGGAGATATGTCAATGAGAATGTTTAACCTTAGTACTCCTAATAGAATCGGCTGGATGGGTACTTACGTAGCTGAATAATATGGCGTTATGGAATGTAAACGGAGAGATTGTATATTCTGAAGGAGCACTTTCAGTAAGCAATCCTCCAAGTAACCTATGGGTTAAGAGACATGCGTATAAAGTACCTTATAGTAATGTAGGTAAAGGAGGTATTTTAACTATTAACGGTAAAACCTATCATACTCCATCATGGATAGAGGTTCACCCTAAAACAACAGTAAACGATATTATGGTAGAAAAGAATCCTTTCGAAGAGTTATTTGTAGAAGAGAAGAGATGGTCTTTTAAGTCTGGTTCTTCTGATAAGGAGTATACTGTACGTCATAATGCTAAAGGTAATCTAAGCTGTGACTGTATGGGATATATCGGCCATGGAAGATGTAAACATATTAAGGAAGTATCTAGTCAAATAGTTGCCTAGGAACTTAATTATTCGTATATTTAAGTATAATTAAAAACAATAAAGGTTATGTATTTATCAGTAAATTCAAATTATTCAAAAGCAGATTGTTCACTTGCTAAGGCAGAAAAGAACGACTGTGTAGTACGATCATTAGCTTCTGCTACTGGTGTTAGTTATAGAACTGCTCATAACTTCTGTAAAGAAGAGATGGGTAGAGTAAACAAGAAGGGAACTAACAACCTTCTAATGACTAACTTATTTTTAAAAGCTCAAGACGATGGCCTTAAATTAGGCACTAAAGAATTTGACGTCTATGGACTTAAGAAAGAAGAGATAAAAAACTTATACAAGCTTAAAGGAGAAGAGATCTGGAGACAGAAGACTCTTAAGAGCTTTATGAAGACTCATCCTAAAGGTACCTATATGGTATTAGTAGCAAAGCATGCATTATGTGTTAAAGACGGAGAGTTGTTTGATTGGAATAATAATAAGTTCGAACCTACTCGTAAGGTAATGGGTGCTTATAAGTTCACCGAAAAGAGTCCTGTAACTCAATTAAGCTTATTTTAATCATGGAACTATACAACGTACCTAGAAATAGTAGAATAAGAGTAGTAACTGAGGATAAAGTGCCGCCAGGCGCTCCTCAGATTAGTACAGGAGAAGAACTTAACTTTAGAAATATCGATGGGATGTACAGCTACTGTACCAGAGATAATGGTGAAGTAGTGCATTTAGTAGCATGGACAGAGGTAGAAATAATAGATAAAGACTAATATATGGCAAATAATATATTTCAAACGTATAAAAAAGCAAAGAAGGTAATTAGATCGTGTGAGTCCTTCTTGCACTATAGGTCTGCTCAAAAGTATGTGGCACTATGGTTTAAACAACATAGCGTTTATCATTCTAGAACCAGAACCTATTCAGCAGAAACTCTTCAACAGGAGCTGTATGCTAAGTTACAATCACTATTGTATTTAAAGAAGTATGAATTAAAAAAGAAAAGCTAATGAATAATCACTGGTATAACGAAGGTAAAGAGATTATCAATCAAGGTAGAAGTAAGCGCCAGGTTGAAGGAAACTATAAAGTTATGGCTATAGCTGTAATTGGATTTACTATTATAATTGGAATTTTAGCACTATGTGGCGTCTTTGGGCTAGAGCTTTAGGAGAGAAGATAGGTGCTACCAAGAAGGAAGCAGATGCAGTAGCTAGGTTTAGAACCATTATAGTTGCTCAAGCAGTAATAACGAATATATTAATCGCAGTAAATATTATAATCAATTGGTTAAAGAATTAAAGAAACTTATATACGAAACAAAGATTAACATCCCAGTTAATACTAGCTTAGTAAAAAGCCCGGGAGTTTATGGATGGGTTGGATTAGATGATCCTGAAGCGTTTGAGAAGAATCTTAAGTCAGATGTAAGGAGAAAGTATCTTGAGCAGTATATAGATAAACCAATAGAGTATAAGATTAATAAACAGATGCTGAGATGTGATTACGATATAGAAGAGATAGGTGATAGGCCTGTTGATTTATATTTAGGATGTTCACACACTTTCGGTTCTGGACATTATAAAGAGAATACTTGGCCTTATCTAACGTCTAAGTATACTGGAAACATAGAGGTTAATCTAGGAAGGCCTGGAGGAGATATAGAAGCATCGTACATAACTCTTCTTCAGTTCGTCAGAAGATTAAATGT
>Ga0209603_1004751_pt1 | contig 11172 bp, 12 predicted proteins | sample COGITO_mtgs_1206_FD_184812 | JGI IMG/M metagenome (GOLD analysis project Ga0209603, IMG submission 184812) | Pelagic marine microbial communities from North Sea - COGITO_mtgs_120607 (SPAdes) (version 2) | ecosystem: Environmental > Aquatic > Marine > Epipelagic ... | reverse complement strand
AAAAACTTTTGGTGATTTTATACATGGATTCCAAAAATAGCCTTATTTGAAGAGATTAGAATATAAATTTTAATAAAATCTTTTGGGGTAAAACAAATGTTCGATATTTCAATAGAGAACGCTACTATAACAATAAAACGGTGATACTATTATAGGGTAGCCGTTTTTATTACATTTACCTTAAATTTCATTAAACGATTTATTTTCTGAAAAGAATATTTATATAAAAACACACAAAACCTATACTATGAAAAAACTACTTTTATTCTCCGTTTTATTAATCTTTGCTTGTAGTAGTGATGATGATTCTGAAGACAATCCGATACCTGCTTATTCAGTTGAAGGTAAATGGTTATGGTCTCCTGACCCTGACGATAGAACATATGCAAATACAATGTATGAGTTTGTAGACGGTATTCGTTATACTTCATATGCAGATTGCTGGCCAAATAATTGTACCGATGAAGATTTTAATGCGTTAGATATTTCAGATAGAATTCCAGGAACAGACGCATACATATGGAATCAGGATACGCAAACAATTTCATATAAAGATGGCAATTCTTCGTTAGTCACATTTGATTGTGACGGTGGTATATGGGTTGGCTCAAATCGTGGTAAACTATGGAGGTTAAGTTCTGACTGCAACTAAACCATAGGCAACTTTTTTCTTTTAGTTTAGGGAGTTCTCAACCCTTTAAATTAGTTAAACTTACATTTACTATTGTTTATTATAAATCCATTATAATGATTCAATCAGCAAAATATAATTTATTTAAATTTAATTATATTGCGCTGTAATATACTATGTTATTGCTTTTTTTGGTCAAATTATCATTTTGTTATCCATATGTGAACAAGATGATAATTTGACCAAAAAAAGTAAAAGACCTAAGAATAGAAGAAAAAATACAAGTGGTAGGTGTCCTCGTCATCAATAAAAAAAATCATGAAAAAAGTTTGTACCTTAATTTTTTACTGTCTAATTTATATTTTAGTCGGAAGTGTAAATAATACTTCTGCGCAAATAGAGTTAAAAACAAATATTCCAACTTTGGCTGTTGGAGTTCCTAATATTGGTTTAGAATTTCAAGTTGGAAAAAATACAAGCATTCAATTTGATATGTTGGGCTCTTTTTGGGACACTATAGATGGGAAACCGTTACAGATAAATCAAACTTTTTTCGAATTTAGATATTACAGCAATTCAGACATCAGTAGATGGTTTGTCGGAGCGCACCTGGGATATGGGATGTTTACTTTTCAAAAACCTTACAATCTCATAATTCATCCAAGATATTCATCTTCAGAAGACCCAGATGGGGCTTATCGCTCGGGGCGTTCGGTTTTTCACGGATTGACTATTGGTTATAAAAAACGTATCAACAAGCGTTTTTCTCTTGAGTTATTTATGGGTGGGGGATATGCAATGTCTAATTACAAAGGATATCAAGGAAAGGTAAGAGTTGATGTTCCTTTAGAGAATAACAGACCATTTAATGGTAGTGGAGAAGTTTTGATATATAGAGGGGGGTTAATGCTTATTTATAAAATATTACCTTATAAAAATAAAGCTAACAGAACCTAAACCATAGGCAACTCTTGCTCCTCCAATTCTACTATTTCTAAACCTCTAAATAGGTTAAATTTTTCATTTTTTATTGGAATTTGCACTATTTATCAATTCCTTCTATCTTTACTTAAAAATAATTAGAATATGCCTACACTCGTCTTCGCTAAATTCGCTATTAATGACCACATTGGGTATTCGCGCTATGTTGAGCTCGCTACACCTATATTTTTGCGAGAAAAGGTAATAATTCACGCATCCGATGAAGATCCGCAAGCTTTGTCTTCTGATATGCAAGCCGATAAGGTTGTGCTTCTTGAATTCAGAGACCACTCCCATTTTAAACACTTCTTCTCTCAGGTTGATTATATAGAAGCTGCGAAAATTCGTGATGCAGCTTCAACGATTTCAGCTACAGTTTTTGAACGATTTGAGATGCCAAAGTAATCTTTCTGCTCTCAATATCACTTTATTTTAAAATATGAAAGAATCTTATTTATGGCGGATAAAAGAATTAATAAAAAAAAATTGAATTACTAACGAAACCATAGGCAACTTTTCTTCTTTTAATTCTGCTATTTCTAAACCTCTTGAGTAAGTTAAACTAACATTTGTTATCTTTGAGAATAATATAAATTATGAAAAAATATTTACTTAAATACTCCCTCGAATTCTTAGTGATAGTAATGGGTATATCTGTTTCTTTTTGGTTGAATAATTGGAGTGAATCTGTAAAAGAAAATAATATTGAAAAGGATTTAGTAAATATATTGATTAGAGATATAGAAAATAAAAAGAATGAGAACAAATATGATATTGGAGTTATTAATAGAGGGATAGAAAGAGCTGAACGAGTTATAAACACTTGGGAAACTACAAAAAAAATTGATACAACTGATCTAAAACGCGTATTAAGGTTGTTGGGATCTGACACTCCATATTTCAATGCAATTTCGCCTATTTATAATAGCCTGTCAAACACAAAATTATGGAACAATCTTCCTTATGAGTTAGTTAATGAGATAAACAATTTATATCGAATGAAATATCAGGAGTTGAAATTAAGCTTTGAAAAATTTCGTGAGATTGGCACATATTGTAAATTACATTTTTTACTTCCCAATGATTTAATTGATTTAAATAGAGATACAGAAGTGATATATGAAATTATTAATACTGTTGATAAGGAATATGTATTGAATGTAAAATTACTATCGCATAGTGCTAAAGGCTTAAGAGCATTAACAAAAGAAATTATTGTTAATTCAGAAAGTATAATAGAAAATTTAAAAAACTACAACAAACCCAAACCATAGGCATTATCCTCTCCCTTTAACTCAGGGAGTTCTAAACCTCTTAAATAGGTTAGCTTACATTTATAGAGGAATGTCCCATCGCTTTCTGTAGCTTGGTTATAACCAGTTCTTTTAAAGATTTTTATAGTACCAGCGTGTCTATACGAGTATAGTGTTTGTCCTTGTTCAAGTAGATTAGATTGTCACTTACTAAACCGATGACATGGTTTGATTTGTTTACATCGAGAAGTAAATGTTATCGATTAGTACTGTTGCTTTAACATATGCTCCATTGGAACCCTGAGGATTCCACATAGAAAATGGAATTGTTAGTCCCGTATTGTTTAAGCCTGAAAAATCAGCCAATGGAATCGTATACTCTACAAATCCATCGGTAAGTTCAGTTCCAGTATAATCTGCTAGGTAAACAAAAGCATCACTTGCAACAGATTCAAGTTTTATCTCACAATTTACTAAAGAATCAGGCTTGTTTAGTGAAAATTTAAGCGCTGTAAAAGCACTAATATCTTTAGAGGTCTCAAGCTGAAGATATCCACCACCCCAATTTTCACCTGGAAAATTAAAAACCAAACTAGCATCTCCGTCAATCGCGGTGTCAGAGGATACTACTTCTGGTGCTCCAGGACCATATACAACTACCTCTAAAGGACCAAGATCTGTAAATCCGTCCTGTATGGCATGTTCTGCTATTGTTTGTTCTATTAGTTGTCCCACAGTTTCTTCTTCAATATTCAAAACGGGAGCATCTGGAGCCTGAAAACCATTCTTAGCGTATACTCTAATATAATCTGTATACATTGTTTGAGGGAAAACGGTTGTTTCATCAGGTTCACCCGGCCAATAGCCTCCTACAGCAACATTCAGAATTAAAAAGTAACTGCGAAGAAACTCCTTCATATCATCTTCAATTAAAATTGTATTTAGCGAATTGCCATCTACATTAAACGTTATCGATTCAGGAGTCCAATCCAAAGTAAATACATGATAAGAAGAGCTAAAGTCTGGAGATTTGATAGAACTTCTTTGTATTTCACCATGTTTATTTTCATCGTCAGTAAAATGAATAGTTGAATACTGTTTTGAGGACTCGTTCCCTAGGACTTCTAAAATATCTATCTCTCCGCATCCTGGCCAGTCAATCTGATCTTTATTATCTCCTAGCAACCAAATGGCAGACCATAAGCCTTGTCCTCTAGGCATTTTTGCTTTTATTTCAATACGACCAAAGCGCATGCTAAAAAGGTTTTGTGTCGTTAGTTTTGCAGAAGTATAGCCTCCTGAATTATCTTCAAGTGCTGTTATCGCTAAAACGGAAGCCCCTTCATCTTCTATGATACTTGAATTTTCACTATTTGATGTATAAATTTGCTTTTCATCATTCCCCCAACCAATAGGCAATCCATAATCTCTTCCGTCACCTAACTCATAGTTCCAGTTATTCGTATTTATTTGGGCTTCATTAAATTCATCATTCCATTGTAAGGTCCAGCCTTCATAGACTGTTGGAGTATCTGCTGAATCATTTGTATCTGGTTCATTAGAATTATCATCTTTGTTGCATGAAATTATTATTCCTGCAAATGATAATAACAAGATTCTAAAAGCTATTTTTTTCATAATGTAAATATTGTGATTTGTGTAAATTAATTTTTTAATGGTGCACAAAATACATAAAAATAATTTTTTTTACAACTAATTTTTATTTTTTCAAAATTGATCAGAGGCCTATCCTCTTTCTTCAATTCAGGAGTTCTAAACTAAGTAGATAGGTAAAATTTACATTGCTTACATTTGTTTAAACTAACTTAATTATGAAAAAACTTCTTATTCTTTCAGTTCTCTTTTTTGGATACAGCTGCGCGCCAACTCTTTTCAACTCGCCAAAAACGATCAACTTGCCTTTGTATGCTAAAAGTAATAATGCTAAAGAATTAATCCGGTCAAAGTATGGCAACCCTTCAAAGATTGAAAATCAAGTAAAACAAGAAATATGGATTTATAATTATACAAGTTCAAAAAAAAGTAATAGAACCGTCATTTTTGACAATAACGGCAAAATCATTAAGAACAAGAAACACTACAAGAGGTTTCATATGATTACAGGATTGAATAGATATTCATATATTGTTCTGGGCGTTGTAGTTGCTGTAGCTTTAATTCTTGCACCTTTTCCTGCACTACTTTAAAAAGCTTTTTAATCGTCTATTCCTATAAACCATAGGATGCCATCTTCCTTCAATTCAGGGAGTTCTAAACCACGTAAATAGGTTGCTTACATTTATAGAGGAATGCCCCATCACCCTCTGTAGCTTGGTTATAGCCCCTGTTTTTTTAAAGATTTATAGCTACAGAGTGTCTAAAAGAGTGTATGGTTTGTCCTTTCAAGTATCTTGATTGACTCTTAAAACGACTCCATAGTGACTTAAAATAATCTTTGTTTAATGGTAGCCGTTTTTTGAAAAGATATTTCAATTGAGAACACGACAAAGGAGTCATCAAAAATGGTGACTCTTTCTTATACAGTAAATTCAAGAATAGTACTCAAAACTAGTGACTAATTTGGCAAATTTAATCGAGGCCCACAGCCCTACTATTGAAAAAACAACAAGCATCGAAAACACATACTGATGTCCAATGATTCCGGGGTATGTGTCTAATAAGTAGCCAATAACTGGGCTTGCAAATATATCAGGGGTGTATCCAACAACAGAAATGACTCCTACCGCAGTTCCTGTCAATACGAGTGGAATACGCCCTTCTTGCATAAGAGAAAAGTATAAAGCACGAATAGCATAGGTTCCTGTAGCGACCACAATTAAGGAAAAGAAAAACACATAATTCATGTCTACTTGAACGATTCCAAATGAAAAGATGAAAGCGCCAATTAACATAATAATAAAACCAATAATAATTATATGAACATACCTTTTCTTATCTGAAAACAATGCAATTAGCAAGCACACTAGTGGGCGAAGATACATTTGTAAGGACCCTATATTTGCAGCTTCTAAATTATTAAAATTCATGACATCAGAGGCATAGAGCGAGTAGATGTCGGTTACTTTATAGCCAACATATGCAGAGATGATGATGAACATGATAAGCCAAACGGATTGGATTTTTAAAACAGTTTTGATATTAGGGAGTAAAGCAGCATTCTTGTTTGTAACCCCCTCTTGACTTGATTTCATAAAAACAATTACAAGGATTCCTGTTAAGAATACAATAAATGACGAGAATAATATCACATATCTGAAGGCATTTTTACGTTCAGGCAAGCTAGCCAACTCAATGTCATTTGTTAAAAATAGAGAAAAAATAAGCACTCCTAAAGTACCTATAGAGGCGGCTACCAAACCTCTCCCTCCATCTAACAATCCGAAAGCTTCCCCTTGACTTTTTGAACCGCCCCATACACGCGTCGCTTTTATCATGGCACCCCAAAATAAAAAGACCGTTGTGAAACCCCAATACCCCCATAGGAGTTGTAGCATAAAATAGGAGGGATAGGTAACTAACACAAGCCCCCCTAAAGCAGTAAAAAAGAGCGATAAAGCGATTAATATTTTAGGTCGAAATTTATCTGAAAGAACCCCACCGTATACATAAGAGAGTATAGCCACTGTTCCATAAGTAGAGAATAAACCGCCTAATTGAAGATTCGTTAAATTAAAGACTTCTAAAAATGTTGGTCTAAATACTCTCGCTAATACATAGGGTAATAAAAAAATTAATTCTCCTGAAAGTATTAAAAGAGTGATACTTAAAAAAGAACCTTTCTTAAGTTCTGAATCTTTCGATTTCATGTTTTATTGATTTTTCACAAGATACATTAATTAATAAGATGGTGTTTTGTAGGTTTTAATTACGTTCAAGGTTCTCCTTTACAAAAAGTGTAACCTTTTTCCATTGAATACCGTTCTGTTTTTTTTTAAATAAATCACACTCTTCATGCCACTTCGTGAAAATTCCATGAGTAATATAAATTTCCTAAACCATAGGCAATTCTTCTTCCTTTAATTCAGAGAGTTCTTAGCCTTTAAAGTAAGTTAAATACACAATCGTTATATTTGGCTGATGAAAAAAATCATTTGTATTTTATTAGTGAGCGTAGCATTTTATTGCTGTAAAAACACGCCAACAGAAAAAATAGTTAAGATTCCTTCTGAAATTATAGCAATGTACAGCAAATATGTGAGTGCTTGGAGCGATGCAGATTTTACAACGATCACTGATGAGATATACGAATTACCGTTTTCCCTATACCTAAATGACACCACGATTATTTATAACAATAAAGAACAATTAACGTCATTTCTAAAAAATTCATTTCATACTTTAGAAGAAAATAATTATGGTTACTCAATTACCAATAGTTGGGAGCATTATAAAAAAGATAATAATGTAGTAGTTATTGAAATGAATTTCACAAGATTTTTAAAAGATAGCACTGTAATGGGGGCAAAAAACAGAACAGCTACTTATGTTTTAAGAAAGAAGAATGGGAGTTTTAAAATTTCAGCATTGATTCCTCACACACCAGTATCAGAATAATTAACCATAGAGAACTTTTAGAGAGAAATTTCATCTACAAAAACAACTCATAAGTGAAAAATTTAATTTTAATATTATTTATAGTTATTTTTCAAAGTTGTAATAGCAATGATTGTTCAGAGTGTTTTTCACCACCTCAGAGTTTTTTGTTTGAAATTGTAGAAAAAACAAGTGGAGAAAACATATTCACTAACGGATTTTATAAGTCAGAAAATATAGAAATAATAGACAAACTCAATAATAAATCAGTAAAATTTACATTTATTTCAGAAAATAATATGAATTTGATTCAAATCGGTTCAATTGGTTGGGAGACAGAAATTGTGGATTTAAAAATGGGTATTTCAGACAAACAGATCTTTGATTTTTATGTTGATGTTGAAAGAAAAATGGGAGAGTGTTGCAGCTACTCAGAATATAATGAAATAAGAATAGTAGCCTCTGAATATGAATTAGACTCTCAAAAAGGAATTTATACAATATTGATGGAATAAAATACGATTTATCATTATCTCATATGATTTGTTACAAGTATGCCTCAACCTCCAAAAAATCAAATTTAATTAGACACGGGTAAAAATCATAAGGAATACAACGACACTTCAATAAAAGCTAGGGTGTTATTCCAATCGAGAAGGTTACCATAAAAAAAACATCGTTTTGATACTTTCTAGTTAAACCATAAATGGTCTTGTATTTATTTTACCAGTCTGCCTTCCACTCCCGTATGGTATGAACCAACCCATCCTTACCGATAAAAAACTTATCGATTATACGGTCTTTTTCAATAGTCCCATTTTTATTAAATCTTGTTTCAACCGCACCCACTTGAACAATGCTTCCAGACCAGGACTCAACATTATAAGGAAGGTAGTAAAGTACTTTCTTTTGGATAGAGTCATACTGAGAAAAGTAGTCCTTTAACATGTTTACGTTCATTTTAATGGATGATTTCATGTTGTGTGGATAGTAAGTCAAAGTATCACTTATTGAAGAAAACACTCCCTCGGCATCTAATGACACATGACTGGATAACATTTTTTTAATAATCGCAACATCAGCGTCTGATCCAATTGAGTATTTTACTCCTGTTTTAACCCATTCTCCAGCTTTTCGATCTATTTCAATCTCTTTGACTGAATTATTACAAGAAATTAATACCAAAGCGAATAATAATAATGTTATTTTTTTCATATTGTCTTATATTTAAATTGTTTAACTTTTCTAAAACAAAGGTAATAATTATAAAATTAATTGTTTTTAACAATTAATTTTTAAAGTGGAATTAAAAAAAAACAGGGATAACTTTTTTTTTATTCAGGGAGTTCTCTCTTCCTCCTTTAACATAGTAACTTCAAAACCTCGAGAGTATGTTAACCTCACATTTCTTATATTTGATAAATTATTATGATGAATAAATTTCTTTATAAATGGAATTCGTTGGTTATTTATGGCTTGTATTTCGATATCAAAATTAGTCATAGAAAATTCATTAGAATTCGTTTTTGGTAAAGATCAATTAAAACGAAACTACAGGTGTTTTTTCTCTTTCGGTTCGGGGAGTTTAAATCATGTAAGTAAGTTGATTTACATTTGTTATATTTGGATATTCAATCAATTTAATTATGAAAAAACAACTATATCTCTTCGTATTTTAATTTCTTCACTAGCTTTCTCACAATCTAAAGAACGCATCAGTTTACATCTCTTTGATCTTCCTTCAGGGATAACCATCGAAGAATTTCAAAATGATCTTGATAAGGCAAATAATATTTATGAAAAAAATGGATTTGGCGTTAATAAATACAAGGTTTATCAAGTAAATTCTGATGACGAAGCCAAAAATTCATATTTTAAGATCTATGTTTCAAGATAATGATGGAGGAGTTTCCGGGTATGTCTCAGATTAAAACTTTTTTATCAAGTATAAATTAATTACAGTGTAGGAAGTTAAAGATACATTTATTATATTTGAATCGGAACCAATCTAAAAGGCGATTCATATTTAGGATCTACTTAAAAAAAACAACTTAATAAACTGAAGGTGATGGAACTAAAAATAAAAAAAGATAATTGAGATAGGTTTTTTGGGTTCAAACTTAATTCTTAATATTCAAGATTGTGGTTTCAATTATTTTTAAGGAGCAATTTCTTCATTAATATTCAGTAAATTATAAGCAATTATTATTATCAGTATGAAACATGTTTTTTGGTTACTTCTTTTAATTTCTTTTAAGACTGTTGCCCAACAGAGGACAAACCCAGAAAAGACTACTCATATTCTAGTAGACTCTCTAAAAAACCAGATTTTACATATTACTGAAGAATCGATAACAAGGCTCGATGCAACCAGTTTAGAAGTTGTTAGAAAACAGAAAATTTTACGATCAAATTACAAGCTTTCACTTCGTCCCATAATGAAACAAAATAGGGTGGTATTTTTAGACCAACTGGGAGGGAGTATTTTTGGAATGTCAGCTAAAGACAGTTTGGTAAGATTAGACAATTCCAATATTGAAAATTTCTTAATAGGAAGTGCTGTTTTTATGAAAAATGACACTCTTTTCAGACACGGCGGTTATGGTTATTGGTCCCAATCTGATTTTTTTACTTATTTAGACAAAAGCACCAATGAATGGGAGATTTATAATATCTCTCAAACCTCTGAAAAACCGATTTCAATTCATGATCATTGTGCAATTGATATTGGAGGAGATTTTTATTTTTTTGGAGGTCAGTTTGTCCCTCATTACGGTTCAAGAAAGATGGTTTCAAATAATGAAGTTTGGTCTTTTAACTTTCAAAGTAAAAACTGGAAGCTCTTAGGGAAACTAAATCTTGATTCTTTTGATGCCAGAGCGAACACTTTTATTGCGGGTCGGTTTGTTTATGCGATCAAAGAACTAAGCGTGCTCTCTCGAATAGATGTTTTACAAAATAGGATTACTGATTATAAAACTAGCCCAATTTTATACTTAATTGATAATGATGTCGATCCTTTATTTTTCAAGGGGAATCTATATTATTTAAATACAAAAGGTTCTGTAAAAAAAGTAGCTCTTAAAGCGATTACTAATAAGGTTATAAAAACCACTTCTCTATATACAAAAAACAGGACTTCTTTATATTTATTAATTAGTTTAGCAGGAATCTTTCTTTGTTTATCTTTTTTTGTAATTCATAGATATTTAAAATCAAGGAACTCTTTTGAGATTTTAGAAAATGGACTAAAGTTTAAATCTAAGTTCGTAGAATTAGATAGTATAGCGCTCTCTATTCTAAAAATGTCGTTTAAAAAAGAAATTGAATTCACTGAAATTTATGACTTAGTAAGTAAACAACATTTAAGTAAAATTCAGAATGAACGCGTCCGAAATCAATATATTGATAAGATTAATTTGCAAATTAAATGGCTTACAGGCGCTGAAAGTGATATTTTAATAGTTATTAAATCTTCTTTTGACGCACGTTATAAATCAGTTATTTTTAATAGGAAAGATTATGACTATTTCATTTAATGAGCTTTAAAGATTAAATTAGATCAAATGAAAAAAAATTCATTTTAGTTCCTTTCATACTTTTTCCTTTTAAATAGTATTGGTCTCAAGGCTCAAACAATTTGGACTGGTTCCACCACAACATTTATAAAAGAAAAAAATGGAGATTGGACCCTAGAAGCAAACCAAGATAGGATTACGAGTAATGTTTGGTTCACTAGAGGAGATAACGGTG
>Ga0209603_1004745_pt1 | contig 11175 bp, 5 predicted proteins | sample COGITO_mtgs_1206_FD_184812 | JGI IMG/M metagenome (GOLD analysis project Ga0209603, IMG submission 184812) | Pelagic marine microbial communities from North Sea - COGITO_mtgs_120607 (SPAdes) (version 2) | ecosystem: Environmental > Aquatic > Marine > Epipelagic ... | reverse complement strand
ACTTTGCAAATATCGTTACCATCGGATTACGTAAACTATGTTGGTATATCTTGTTTAGATGCTGATGGTAATTTAAGACCTTTGCAAAATAGCAAACGATTAAAGGCTACAAAATCAGCCTCACAAGATCAAGATTATAATTACATATACGACCAAGAAGGCAACATCATATATGAAGAAACATCTCAAACGTTAAAGCGATTTGGCGAAAGCGATATTTCAACTAAAAAACAAAATTACGAAAGTGATGAATATGATGTAAGAGATGCGGCGTATGGAGCAAAATACGGGTCTGAACCGCAACGTGCCAATGTTAATGGTACCTACGTATTAGATTTAGAAGCTGGTAAAATCTATTTTGATTCAATGTTCGCTGAAGGCGATATAATAGTTTTAAGTTATATTTCTGACGGGCTTGGAGATAATGGTGACTTTACTAATGTATTAGTTCCTAAACTAGCTGAAGATGCTGTTTATGCTAATATATTATATAATTTATCTAAGCTAAGACCCTCGGCTAGTGGTGCTGCAGGGCTGTATAAAAAGGAAGCATACGCTAAAATGCGTAATGCAAAAATACGGCTATCTAATATGAAAATAAAAGAAATTGCACAAGTATTAAGAGGTAAGTCTAAGTGGATTAAACATTAAATTTATGCCAGAAATTAAAAGAGTCTTTAGCGCGAGTCGAATGAATCGCGATTTAGATGATAGACTATTGCAACCCGGTGAATACCGAGAAGCATTGAATATAAATGTAAGCAAGTCAGAAGGCTCCGATTCAGGCGCTATTGAAAATTTATTAGGTAATAAATTAGTATATGATGCGTCAGGCATTGCAAATGCAAAAGTAATTGGACAGTATAGAGACACTGGTAATGAAAAAGTGTTTTATTATTTAACTAATAACGATCAATACGATCACAGCAACCCGTCTAATAAAAAGTCACAAATAATTCAATATGACCAAAAAGCAGGCAAAGTAACTGTACTTGTTAATAGTAACTCTTTAAATTTTCACAAAGACTTTCCTATAACAGGTATTAATTTAGTTGACAATTTATTATTTTGGACAGATGATAGAAATCCACCAAGAAAAATAAATGTTGAAACAGCTATTAATAACCCAGGGCATTATAACCTTGCTGTTGATATAGATAATTTAATTTCTGTAGCAAAATTTGCACCATATGAAGCTGCTAATATATTACAGCTTTCAGATTCTGACGAAGAAGGTAACCTTATTACTTCAAACTTTTTAGAAAATAAATTAATACGATTTTCTTATAGATGGAAATTTGAAGATGGTGAGTATAGCATTTTAGCACCGTTTACACCAATATGTTTTTCAAGATTAGGTTTACCAGATGCAATAAATACTGGAAGCATTTCAGACTTTGGAGAAATTGAAACATTTGTTAATGCTGTAAAATCAGTACAACTATCTGTTCCTGTACCTTCTGGTTATGGAATAACAGGTGTTGAACTGATATATAAAGAAAGTCAGTCATCTGTTTTATATGTTGTAGAAGATAAATCTATTACTACAGAATCATTAACAACATTTTTTTATAAATCACAAGATCCATTTAAAACCTTACCGGGGGATCAATTAACTAGAATATACGATGCCGTTCCTAGAAAAGCTAAATCACAGGAGTTAGCTGGCGGTAGACTAATATATGGTAATTTTTTACAAAATTTTGACATACCAGACATATCTTTTAGCGTTGTAAGAACAGGAGAAACATCCGCTAGATATACAGCTTTAGATGAGCTTATGTCGGTAAAGTCACGAAGAACATATCAGGTTGGTATAGTTTTGGCTGATAAATTTGGTAGACAGTCTCCGGTTATATTATCAAGTACTGGTAATGATACAGTTTTTATTGACGCTGGATTAGGTGAATCTGACAGTACTAGTGTATTTAATGCTTTACGTGTTTCTTTTTCACAAGCTGCAGTCGAAACATTAAAATCACTAGATTGGGCATATTCATATAGAATTGTAGTAAAACAAAGAGAACAAGAATATTATAATTGGATTTCTGTCGTTAGCGGAGCAAACACTGTTTCAAGATTAGGAGATAGTATTAATAAAATACCAAGAGATCAAACTGCTGTAATACCGCCAAGTACTTCAAATACTATATCACCTTGTGATGCATCAGTATATCCAAAAATATTGAGCGGGGCAAATCAAACAACCGCGTCATTAACTAAAGTACAATCGATTAATAATCCATCAGGATCCGCTACGGTTCCAACAAGAACAGACGCTGGGGCTACAGTTAGCTCAGGTATTGTTGTTTACGAAACGGAACCATTCGAATCAGATCTTGATATATTTTATGAAACTTCTACAGGAGGCACAATTAGTTTATTAAATAATGCTGGTGTAACTATAGATGTTGTATTTTTTAACTGTTACTTGCTGACATTCTCTTCGGGGACACATGTTGAATTAAATAGACTACGAGCAGGCTTTAATGAAAAGTTTTTTGACGTAGGCGTTAGAGCATATATTGTTAAAGAAAATTTTGCTGAAGAAAGAAGATTTAATACACTTATACATTCTAGTGGTTTATTTAACTCTAGAACAAATATAAATTATATAAATCAGTTTAACGAATCAGAAGGAGGTTTAACAATATCGTTAGACCCACAAGATGGATCAGTACAAAAGCTATTTGCGGACGATACTCAAATAGTAATAGCTCAAGAAGATAAAATATCTAGATCTCCAATAAACAAAGACTTTATATATTCTGCAGAAGGCGGCGCAATACCCGTAACTAGTAATACGCAGTTTTTAGGTACTATAGCGCCTTATTCTGGTGAGTTTGGTATTTCAAAAGATCCGCAATCATTTGCAGCTTTTGGTTATGCTAAATATTTTACAGATAAAAGCAGAGGAACTGTATTAAGGCTTTCTCAAAACGGACTTGTTGAAATTTCAAATGCTGGAATGAGTGATTTCTTTAGAGACGCTTTAAAAACTGCAACTGAAATAATAGGTTCATATGATGAGTATCACGGTTTATACAATTTAACTATAATAGGAGAAGGCTACCAGGGTAATGATGATACGAACATAGCTACAGCTAGCGGTAATTATTTTACATTGTCATTTGATGAAAATTCAAAAGGCTGGAGTAGTTTTAAATCATTTAAACAAGAAGGAGGTGTAAGTTTAAATAATATGTACTACACCTTTAGTAATGGATCTTTATGGAGACATAATGACAGTTCTGTAACTAGAAATAATTTTTACAATGCTGGAACTGCTGAATCTTATGTTGAACCTATATTAAATGATAGCCCGTCTTTGGTAAAAACATTTAATAACATTAGCTATGAAGGTACCGGGGGCTGGGAGCTTGATTACTTGAGAACAGACTTAAGTGATATTGGTGTTGTGCCAACGGCAGCCGATGTTTACGATGCAACATTGCAAATAAACAGAGCGGATGCGGTTGTAGGTGCAAACACTATAATTAGTGGTGAAAGAATTGGTAGAGGTAAAACAGGTGACATTCTTGAATGGGCTATATTTGTTTCACCTAAAAATTCAGATTACGCATTTAAAGATCCTAGCTTACCAGGTAATCCTTCTGTAACAGATCAAATAAGTATAACTTATTCTGGTTCTGAAACAGTTAATATTACAAATCCTACTGAAATAGTAGATGGTAAGTTTGTTTTTAAAGTACAATACACTATAGGTAATTCAAATCAGACACTATCTTTAGATGTTAACGGATCTGGGGCTGCTGTTGCTTTTGCTGTTTCATTACTTACTATAACTATAAGTGATACAGTTACAAGTGCAGCTGTTAGTCCAACTTTAGTTGAATTATCAACGCCAGGCACACAAACACAAAATATTGTTATTGCACCAAATACAGGTTACTATATGGAGCCTGGGTTTATTACAGCTGGTATTTCAGCACTTAGCTCTTTAAATACTTCTGCTATAACAGGCGCAGAAACAAAAATTGTTAAGGTAGTTAATTATGGTGGAACTAATAATTATACTATTGACGGTATACGGCAAAACATATTGTCGCTTGTAGAAGGTTACACTTATACATTTGACCAAAGCGATAGTAGCAATACAGGTCACCCTCTTATGTTTAGTGTAAATGCTAATGGGCCAGAGTACGGGACAGGAGTTACCGTTACAGGAACTCCGGGTAACCCCGGAGCTGCTACAACTATAGTTGTAACTGCTGCGACACCATCATTATATTATTATTGCACAAATCACAGTGGTATGGGTGGAGCGATTGGTATAACACCATTACCATATGTTAGAACATCTAATGGCACGACTGAAGATGCTAATGGATTACAATTATTATATTCAATACCATTAACAGTTCCTAATGTAGCCACAAATGATGTGTTAAGTTTTTCAGGAAACGCTAACGCTTTATATAGCTTAACTTGGGCAACACCTGCGTCTGGAGTGTTAACCACTCCGGCTGGAACATCTGTTGGTAATGCTTATACAACTCATCCATTCGACACTGTAGCCACAAGAACTGCTACATTAAGATGGACCGCTTCGGCAACTGATAAAACACTTTTATTAACTTCACACGATGCTGCTTACAATGTTGCAGATGCTGATTTAACAGAAGTGCTTTCAAGCGACGGTGGGTATTTGGAAACTACAATAGTATTACCTAAGATATATGAAGATACTGTCGCTACTGCGACTATAACAGGGGCTGGCGAGGAAACTGCGGCTTTAGGGACATACCCTTCAACGCATACGTTTGTTGCAACATCTCCAACACCATTAATAATAGGTGATGATGCTGCTGAAAAGGCTAATATAAAAACAAGAGCTACACCCAACCAACCCTGGATTTTAATAAACGGAGTCAATGGAGTTGGTGTTGCTAATGAACTCGGTCAATATACATTTTCAGCTGCTGATAACGCAACAGGTTCTTCAAGAACAGGTACTATAACTATAGATAAAAATAATTCAAGGGTAACAGGTATTACTGCACATGTAATAACCATAACGCAATCTGCTTAATGAGTACAATAATTAAATTTCCATTTAAAGAAAAGGAAGGCAAGTATTTCGCTCCGATTGTTTCGGAAGAAACAACGTATAAGGTTGAAAATAGTGCAGTAGTTGCTGATTCTACTAAGTTAGTGTCGGGAGTCAAAGGTGTTTTATTAAAAGCACGAATTGTTCTCCCGGCATCTAATGCCAGTACAAAAGCAGAACTGTACGCTGTAAACTCAGAGGCTGTTAACTCAAGCAATTAATTAATATGAATTTAATCAAATATATAAAAGAAAAAATTGTTGAAAAATCTTTTTCAAAAAAAGTAGGTGGGTTTTTGAAAGAAATTTATAAAAGCCCTGTAACTGACGATCTTATACACAACAATGGAAGATGTGTAAGAGAGGGAGGAAAGCTATTCAAGTTAGAGCATGACTTTACTGATGGTTTATACTTAAGAAAAATGATAATGCAAGAAGGTTCAATGATCTTTAGTGCTATACATAAAAGAAACCACGTGTGGTTTTTATTAACAGGGCATATAAGTATTTCAACCGGCGGCACTGTAGAACATTTTGTTGCGCCCTATATAGGTTTTTCTAAAGCTGGGACGCAAAGAATACTGTATGCTCATGAAGAAAGCATATTTCAAAATGTTTTTAAAAATCCATTAGAATTAACAGACTTAGACGAATTAGAAGATTTTAATTACTCATATACAAAAGATGATTATACAGACTATATTAGAAACAGCAAGTAATACGATAGTATCTTTAGAGCTGCATGACCCCTCATATTATAGACAATATGGAGCGGGCATTCTAACTGCTGGTGCAGTTGGCGCAATTGCCGGCGCCGCCGGAGGATTAATAAAAGGTATTGGCTCTTTATTTGGAAGAAAAAGAAAAAGAAAAGCAAAAAATCGTGCGGCAGCAGCCAAAAGAAAGGCGGAAGCAAAGGTAATGGCTTTTAAATTTAAAAACGCTTATGACGGTATGCAGGGAGCTTCTTATACGCCAAGTGCTGCCGAAGCAGGTGTTTTAGCAAGCGCTGCTCAAGCTGACATGCCCATACTAGGAAGTGCTCAAGGCTATACTTCTCAAGGGTACGACGCTCAAGGTTATAGTGCCGCTAATACAAATGTTGCCGGCTTAGTAACGGGTGCTGATACTGGCCTTACAAATGAATTTAGAAATTTAGAAGTTTCTACCGCAGCTTCTGAAATGGCTGCACAAGAAGCCGATCAATCACTTGCTGCATCACAAGATTTAGCTGCGCAAGCCGGTACTGGTGGTGGTGGCGCAACAGCATTAGCAGCGGCAGCTGCAAAATCTAAAGCAGGAATTTCAGCAGATATAGACCAACAAGTTAAAGCTAATAATATTAGAAGGGCTGAAGGTGAAATGCAATTACAAAGAGAGCAACTTGCTCAAGGCAATTTAGCCAGCCAATTTGACTTAGGACAAGCACAATTTAATGTAGGGCAAACCAATCAAGCTTCCGCTTTTAGTGCTAGCGCCCAAAATCAGGCTGCGGCATTTGGAGCAAGCGCAGCAAATGATGCTGCTAGATTTAATGCTGGAGCTCTTAATCAGTTCGCTCAAACTAGATTTGGGGCTGAGGCTAATATGAATCAGTTCAACGTTGGAGCTCAAAATCAATTTGCTCAAACACAGTTTGCGGCTAACAACCAGTTTAATTTAGCAAATATGGGAGCTCAAAATGATGCAGCTCGATTTGGAGCACAAACGTCGTTTGAAGCAGACAGATTATCAAGAGCTGGCGATATGACTGTTCAAGGCGCTAAATATAATAGATTGGCTAGCATTATGGGCGTTCGTCAGGCAGAGGCTGGACAAAAATCCGCTGCGTATGAAAAACAACGTGGAATGTTTTTAGAAGGGCTAAGCCAAGCCGCAACCGGAGCAGGACAAGGCTTCATGACAGCAAAATACGGCTAGGATTATAAAATTAATTTAAAGATACATGGATACAAATTTAGGAAGCTTTAGAAATTACTTAGCGGGCCAAAGAATTGCAGAATATGACCCTTCAGAAGCAATCAACAGAGCAATTGAGCAAGGCTCTAGAGAGGGTTCACGCATTGGGCAAATAATTAGCCGAGGAAGCAGGGATAGAGAAAATCAAGAGTGGCAGCAAATGAGCCGTCAAATTCAACTTGATAAAATAACTAAGGAGCAACAAGAAGGTCTTTATTTTAAAGGTAAAACAAAAGTTGAGCCCTTGAGCAATAATAGAGCTTTATTCGCTACGTCGCAAGTAGACAAAGCAAATAAATTAGCAATTGCTTTAAAAGATAACGAAATAACTTATGCTGATTATAGAAAAGGTATGACAATGCTTCAATCTCAAACTGGACAATATAAAGCTGCAGAACAAGTATTATTAACTGGAGCTGAAAAATATCTTGCAGGTTTAGAGAGTGACACATTGTCAAATGCAAACGATCCTTATTATGAAGAGTTTTGGAGTGCTGTGGTAAACGGAGAAGCAGATATAAAATGGAATACTGATGAAAACGGAGAAATTATAATGGAGGGTAATTTTCCCACTAGAGATGGATCCGAACCAGTAAGAGTCCCAATGTCAGATATAGATAAGCTACCAAGTGTTTTATATAAACCAACAGTTTCTTCAGAAGATTTTCTTGAATCAGATGTTAAAAACATATATGAAACTAGGTCTATGCGTGCTATTGAAAAAATGGGCGAAGATGGTATTTATAATATGGACAAAATAGAACGCAACGAGCAGGGAATTGTAACGGGCTGGGCTCGAGAAAAGTTTGGTGCGTCATTTGAAGAATACACAGAAGCTTTAGGTGAAGGTGATTTAAGCAAAAAGCTTACACAATATATAACTGACGATCGTTTTGGCACAGAAGCTTTTAGAGAAGCGCGTGGCACAGACCTGGCAAAGTCATTTGATCCAACAAAACAAACTGTGTCAAGTTTTGTTAATAATATGTCTGAAGTTGATAAAACAAAGCTTCTTGATCTTTTTAAAGAAGATTGGATTCAAGTTTCTTCCGGCTTATACGATAAAGTAGAGCAAGATAAATTTAACGCCGCTGAAAAAGCAAGAACAAAAACAAATGGAACGGATACTGGTAATAATATATCAGAAGATGTAGTTCTTGAAAGACTTAAAGATATAAATAGAAATGCCCAACGAACTTTGAATGAATCATACGATGACAAAGGAAATTTAAAAAGCCAAGAACAAGATAGCGGAAATTTAAGAGCAGCTATTTTATCTGGAGATATTAAAGGCGTCGAGATTGCTAATAAGATAGGAACACAAACTAAATTAGTAAAAGACCCAGATGGAGGACCTGATAAAGAGGTAGAAACAACAGGGCCCATTGAAGGTATGTATACTGTAACTACTGATGGCGGGATTTTAGTTGATATAAGTAAAGATGAATTAGATGATCCAATGGCATTTTCAAGAGCTTACTTAGCTTCTATGAAACTTAATCCTACAAAAATACAAGAATACATGAGCAAGCTATTTAGCTCTCGTGAACAATTTAATTACGAATAGCCAAAAATAACTATATGTTAACAGAAGAGCAAAAACAATTATTAGACAACTTAGTTGCTAATTTGCAAGCTGAAGGTAAAACTAATGCTGAAATTCAAGCTGAAGTAGACAAATATAAAGCTTATTTTTTGGGAAAGCTAGCGCCCGAAACAAATCCTGCGATTGCAGAGGGCAAAGATATGGATTTAACGCAGGTAACTGGTTCATTGGATTTACCAAAAGATCAAAAGGACGTACAGTTAAAAATTGATGAAAACTTAAGAACTCAGAATAAATCTTATAGATTTAAAAGAAGCAAAGGAACTGTTGAAGGAAACTTAGAAGCTGAAGGCTTTCAAACGTTTACTAGAGCTGAGCTTTTTGAAGATCCAAATTTAAATATAAATACCGAAGAAGATCTTAATAAATATTTAGATTATCAAAGAAAAAAAGGTATTTTAGTCGAAGAAAGTATTGCTCCAGTCGATCCCTCACGGCCTGAAGCTTTTAGAGGAGAAGACGGCGAAGTTGAAATAGTAGACGCAATTGTTCCTGTTCAAAATGAATATGGTATTCTTAGTAATGAGCAAATTGAAGATCGTAAAAACGAATTCAAAGAATACTATGAAAACCCTTATTTTACAGCAACGGGTAATCCTAATTTTATTGGGTCATCAATTAGACCACAAGATAAAGATTTAAATAAAAGAAAATTTTTAGTAGATGCTGAAAATGAATTAAAAGCATCTAAGCCAGCAAATACTGTTATTTCTAAAAATGAAATATATGCTTTAGCAGAAACAAAATATATTGATTCTGTTAAACAAAAAAATGTTGTAAAAACAAACGAAAAGCAAATTTCAGATAATGCTAATACTTTGCTAACTGGAAACCTAGCTGATGATAAAGCAGCTAGAGCTGAAGTTAGAAAAAGAGCAGAGGGAGATAAGCTTATAACTCAATCAGACATAAAAAACTTAAAAACCAATGCTAACTTCATTGCTAACGAGGCTTTACAACTAAATAATAAATTAAGTAATTTATCTAATGTTACTTTACGATCAGAAGATGATGTAAAAAAATTAGAAGAATTAAAAGATGGCGTTTCTAAAACGTATGCGATCTATAATGAAGAGTTTAAAAAAATAGATAATGAGTTTAAGGACACGGTATCTAAAGAGCAAGATGCAGAAGAAATTTTTGATTTAACCAAAAGAAGTTATGGTAATGTTGAAAATTTTTTAGGCAAAATGGTAGCTTCAACAAGTGAGTATGTATTAGGAGGTGCAGCAGCGTTGCCTTCATATGTTATTTCTGCATTAGAAGGTGGTATTGGGTATATTACTGATAAAGATATTGAATTTGATAAAGACTTATTAGGTACCGATATTGATGGAATGGCTCTTTCAAATTTCTTTTATGATATTGGCCAAGACACAAGAGCAGACTTAAGGCGAGATATTTCTGTTGATGATATTGGTAGTATTGAAGACGTTGGAGCATGGTTTATTGATCTTATGGGTAATCAAATACCAATATTAGCTACCATGGCTGCTACTGGTGGATATGGCTCATTGGCATCTTTAGGTACCATGGGTACGCTTTCTGCAGGCGGGAAGTACCATGATATGATGCGTGAAATGGATATTGACCCTAATTTAGAGTATTCAAAGGGTCAATTGTTTGCGGCTCCTGCAATTGTAGGAACAACTGAGGCTTTAAGTGAATATGTTACTTTTAGTCAAATGCGAAATTTAAAAGCAGCAATGGGTGCTAGCTCAAGTATTACTGATGCTGTTAAGCAATATGTAACAGGCACAACGCTAAAAGCGGTTGCAAGAAACGTTGTTGAGGAAGGGTTTAGTGAAACAATTGCTCAGGTTAGTTCAAATTTAGTTGATATTGAAATGCTAAATAAAACTAATGTGGGTTTAATGGACGGCGTAAAAGATTCTTTTTTATCAGGTGCCGCTATGAGTTTTGGTGCATTCCAAATGCCTACTTTGTTTAAAAAAGCTGTAGATCCGTTTAGAAGTAAAGACACTGAAATGGAAATAGCTAAAGGTCAAGATCTTATTAAGCAACTTGAAGCTGAAGCTAGTAAATTAAACCCAGGTAATCCTGCGGATGCACAGCAGATAAAAGAAATCGGGGATGCTATTACGGATATAAAAGCAAAGCAAGTACAATTTTTAGCTAAAGATCTTAATAACATAGACAACTTAACTGATAAGCAACAAAAACAATTAGTTGACATTGACGGTAAACTTGGTGCTTTAAGAGTAGAAGGTTCAAACGCGGTTACTGGTACAAAATCTGAAAAAGTTGCAGAAATTAGATTAGCTTCTATACAAGAAAAGTATAATGATTTAGTTGCGCAAAAAGAATCTATTCTTGAGTCAGCTAATGAAACAAACTATGATGCAATAAGCTTTGAACAGCGCCAGCTTGAAATTATGGCTAAGCGAGGAATAAGCAAAGACAGTTATGTGGTGAAGAGGGTTGCTATGCTACAAAATCAAATTGAAAACCTTGAAGCTATTAAAAAAGATACTACTGATCCTAAGAGGATAGCTATGTTAGATCTTAAAATTAAGAAT
>Ga0209603_1004743_pt1 | contig 11186 bp, 8 predicted proteins | sample COGITO_mtgs_1206_FD_184812 | JGI IMG/M metagenome (GOLD analysis project Ga0209603, IMG submission 184812) | Pelagic marine microbial communities from North Sea - COGITO_mtgs_120607 (SPAdes) (version 2) | ecosystem: Environmental > Aquatic > Marine > Epipelagic ... | reverse complement strand
TTATAACGCCTCTGCCTTTTATATTAAATGACTCTGCAACATTGCTTGTTATCGACCTAATCGCCCCGCCATATGTCATACCATTTGCAACAGCTATACCAGCGCCCTGTCTTATTAAATGATAATTATGTGCTCGCGAAGTATTAAACATTAATTTAATACCTGATTTTTCAAGCTTACTTGAAAGATTGATATTTGAAGCTAATTCATCAAAAGAATTTGGGATATTGTTTATTGGATTAACTATTAATGGGATATTATTTTTAGCTAAACTCTCAGAAACTAAAGCTGATTCCTGAGCGCCCATAATTATTAAGTTGAGTTTGTATTTTTTCTTTAGTTCTATAAGTTTCAAAATATCTGATGCTCTGTTGGCTTTTATAATCAAAGGAAGATTTTCATTCATTAAGCTATAAAGTGCTTTTAAATCTCTCGGCATCAGTTCCATATAACTAGCAACAGCTGAGTTTTCGATGAGTGCATTTAGATCACTGTTAGATTTAATATCTTTACCAGTGATAGAAGATGCAAAGGAAAGAATATCATCCATTACAGATAAGGTTTCTGACCTTGAAGATGAATTGCTAGCACCAAGCCTCCCTATCATAACCATGTCTCTATTGCTTGTTATGTTAAGACTACCATCTAGAACAAAATATGAACCAAGACCACCTATTGGACTAGATGTATTTCTTGGAAGAGTAATTGCTGAAGTAATACCATTAGCCCTGTTCCAAGGAACCAGTGTAGAGTTCGGATTAAATGCATCATGAATACTAAATCCAATTTTATAGATATCTGAGCCATCATCCCTAGTTGTACTTAAAGCTCCAATCTCGACAATACCGATTTCAGTATCGGCAGCAATGAATCCAGGTGTCACTATTTTGCCAGTTGCATCAATAGAAATATCACCTTGAACTAAAGTTGAAGATACTTTTTTAATAATTCCATCTTCAAAAAGAATATTGCCAACAAATGGCTCATCCGATATTCCATCGTAGATAGTTGCATTTTTAATGACAACGCTTTGACTCTCAATAAAATTGATATTTAAAAGAATTACCATTGCGAATAATATTGTTTTACATTTCATCATTCTTGTATCCTATTTTTATTTGGATTTAATATCCCGATATCAAAATCAGAACTGGGCTCTAAACCTGAATTCCTATCAAAAGCAAGAGCACCATCAATATAAACTTTTTCAGCAAGAGCATAGACGCTAAATGGATTTTTTGACCATAAAACAACATCAGCATTTTTACCAACTTTTAAAGATCCTGTTTGATCATAGATTCCTGAAGCTTTTGCTGGATTACTAGTTATCCACTTCATAGCTCTTGCTTTGGAAATATTAAAGCCAGCTTTAAGACCGGCTGATAATGCCTTAGAAGCCTCTTGATTAAGATGCTGGATTCCAATTTCATCATCTGAGTGGACTATTGCACAACCTGTTCCATTTCTAGCTTGATCAACAATAGCAACATTGGCTTGAACCATGTCATATGCTTCATGCTTAAAACCCCACCAATCTGCCCACATTGCCGCACAGATATTGTTATCTGCTAGCAGGTCAGCAATTTTATAAGCCTCAACTGCATGATGGAAAGTTGTTATTTTATAATTAAACTCTTTAGCTATATCTATCATCATTGCCATTTCTTCAGCTCTATAGCAGTGGTTTTGTATAAGAATTTCGCCTCTCAACACACCTGCTAAAGTATCAAGCTCTAAATCTCTTTGAGGCTTATAGCCTAGTTCTTTAGCATCATCTGATTTAGCCTCATACTCATCAAGACGACTTAAGTAAGCCTCGGCCCTTATCCAAGATTTTCTGTATCCAGCAATGTTACCCATTCTTGTTGACGGTGCTTGACTTCTATTTCCATAAACTCTTTTTGGATTTTCTCCACAGGCCATTTTTAATGAATGAGGTGCATCTGGAAACTTCATAGAATTGATAGTATTTCTCTGGAGGTTTTTAGCAGTAACCCCTCTACCCCCAATTAAATTTGCAGAACCTGGAAGAACATGAAATGCTGTTACTCCTCCTTTTAAAGCTAGAGCAAATTGAGGGTCTTGAACCCAAATTGAATGTTCGGCCCAGACATCTGCAGTTACTGGACTGGTAGACTCATTTCCATCAGAGCTAGTAGTAACGCTGGGAGCTGAATAGACACCCATATGTGAATGGATATCAATAATACCAGGCGTTATCCATTTTCCAGTTGCATCAACCTCTATAAATTCAGATGAACCTGGTAAGTCAGAACCCATTGCTATAATTTTTCCATCTTTTATTAATAGATCTATTTCAGAAAACTCATTACCCTCTCCATCATAAACATTAGCATTTCGGAATATTGTATTGTTGGAGGTAATGCCTCGTATGTTGATTCAAAAGGTGCTTTTTCTGCAAAAGAAAAATCTGTAATTGAAATTAAAATTATGAATAGAATTAGTTTATTTTTTTTAATGTGCATTCAAAAATTATAACTATGTTGCTATGTTCTGTAAAAGAATTTTATCACTTATACTTACTTGACAATAATAAATAAGTTTATGAAATCTTACCAAGTTTTTGAAAATGCAAAGCCAATAAAAGAGGTAGAAATACCAACACCTTCTCCTAAAGGCAATGAAGTATTAATCAAAACTATTGCATGCGGAGTATGTCATACAGATATTCATATTCATGATGGGTTTTTTGATATTGGAAATGGGAAAAAAATGGCTTCTAGACTCGTTCAGCCCATTGCTATGGGTCATGAGGTATTTGGTGAGGTAGTAGCTGTTGGCCAAAATGTTATAGATATTGAGCTAGGTAGAAAATTTGTTGTATATCCATGGATAGGATGCGGAGAATGCGAAGCTTGTAAAAGTGATAATGAGCATGAATGCGGCCCATTTACTGCACAAAATATAGGTGTTTCTGTAGATGGTGGTTATGGTGAATATGTTTTGGTAAAAGATTCTAAATATCTTTTTGATGCAGGTAATACGCCAGATGACCTAGCAGGTAGTTATGCGTGTAGAGGATTGACTGCTTATAGCTCATTAAAAAAAGCAAATTTAAAACCTAATGATAAAAAATTAGTAATTATTAGTGCTGGTGGATTGGGCTTATTAGCTTTAAAAATCGCAAAGGCTGCATTCAATGTAAGCCCAATTGTAGTCGATATAGATGACTCAAAGCTTGAAATTGCTAAGGCTGCTGGTGCTTCTGAAGTAATCAATTCCTCTCATGAGAATGCAAAAAAAAGAATTATGGAGCTAACAGGTGGAGGTGCTTCTACTGTTATAGACTATGTTGGCGCAGAAGCATCCATAGAATTTGGATATGACTTATTTGGCTTTAATAAAAATGGGTTATATATCCTTGTTGGAATGCTTGGTGGCAAATTTGAAGTCCAACTTCCATTAATGACCTTTTCATCAAGAGTTTTGCAGGGATCATATCTTGGCAGTATTCAAGAAATGAAAGAATTAATGGAGCTAGTTAAAGCTGAAAAAATAGAGCCTGTTCCTGTCGAGACTAGACATATATCCATGGCAAATGATACTATCGCTGACCTTAAAGCGGGAAAAATACCAGGATTGGTTTGCTTAAAGCACTAAATTTATTACATGAAAGATTTTAACAAAATAATAGCAACGTTTTTAACAGGCTTCTTGTTTGTTACTGCTATTTCAGCTGATCCAATAATTCATGAGCATTTCGAAGATACACACTCAACAATTGAGTGTGAATTTTGTGAAAATAAAACTTTTGACGACTCAAATACCCAATTAAGTATTGTTAAAGTTTATATATCGGAAGTTAAAACTGACGAAATAGAAGAAGAATGCTTTTCCCCTGATTTTCAAAACTTTCAATCAAGAGCTCCACCAAAAACTTAAATTTTTAATTTTTAATTTTTTTTAAGGAGTTCATATGAACAAATTTTATAACGTACTTATTGTTTTATTAACATCGTCGATGTTTTCTAACTCAGTTAGTGCCCAAGATGTAGAAGAAATAGTGGTTACTTCTGCTCTAATAGATACCACTGAAATTACAAACCCACTTTATGTTATTGATGGGGATGAAATAGTTAACGATGCAACAACAAGTCTAGGTGATGCAATAGATGGATACCTGGGAATATCAATGGCAGATTATGGTTCTGCTGTTGGACAGCCAATAATTAGAGGGATGTCAGGTCCAAGAGTAAAAATTCTTAAAAATGGAATGGTTAACAGAGATGTATCCGGACTAGGAGTCGACCATTTAAATGATGTAGATTTAAATGATATTCAACAAATAGAAATCGTGAAAGGTCCGTCTTCTTTGCTTTATGCTAATGGAACAATTGGTGGAATAATTAATGTAGTTGATGACTGTATTGCTGCTATGAATTTTGAAATTCCAGAAGTAAAAATAGGATATGAAACTCAATCTGTAAATGATGGTAGTTCTGAATTTATTAATCTCAAAAGAAACATCAATGGTTTTAATGTAAATTTTGGATATAAAAATACTGAATTCGGAAATTATGATATACCAAATGGAGCTATTCTTCATGAAGAAGAGCATGAAGAGGACCATGAAGAGGAACATGAAGAGCATGAAGAAAATCTTGGGTATGTTAACAATTCTGATTTTGCGGTTGAGGCAACTAAATTTGGAGTTTCAAAAGTAGGAGACTGGGGCTACGTTGGGCTTTCTGTAGATAGTCTTAAGAGTGTTTATGGAATTCCTTTCCATGGTGATGAGCATGGTGACGAGCACGGTGATGAGCATGGTGATGAGGAAGAGCATGAAGAGGAAAGAATATTTTCAACCACTGATTCAGAAAATTTTACAATTAAAGGGTCATATAATATTAATGGCAATTTAGTTAAGAAAATAGACTATACATATAGGGATAGCGATTACAGGCTTACTGAAGCTCATGCTGAAGAGGAAGGTCATGAAGAGCATGAAGGTGAAGAAGAACACGAAGAACATGCACCAACAAATTTTTTAAATGATGCTACCGAGTATGGTGCAATCTTTGACATGTCAAATGATAGTATGACTCAAAAATTCTCATTTAATTTTGTTGATGAAAATACCTCAATTTTTGGAGAAGAAGCCTTTATGAATCCTGCAAATAATGAAGTGCTAACGCTTGGTTATTTTATAGGTAAAGACTTTGACCCGTTTCATCTTGATTTTGGTATGAGAATAGATCAAGTAGATAGATCTGGAACTGTTACAGATGAAGATCATGGTGATATAGATAGCTACAATATTGATGAAAACACAAATAGTTTTGCTGTAAGTATTGGCAGAGATCTTACTGATAGTTTGGATATAAATTTAGGTTTTTCTAGTGTAGAAAGAATGCCTTCAGTTATTGAGTTATTTATGAATGGTCCTCATTTGGCTACAGGCCGATTTGAAGTTGGCGACCCAACATTGAGTAGTGAAACATCGAACAATTTTGATATTTCATTTAACTTTGACAATGGTGACTACTTTGGCTATGCAAGTTTTTATATCAATGATGTTGATAACTACATCACTCTTATGGATGAAGATGAAGATCATGAAATGCATGGAGATGAGCACCATGAGGACGAAGACGAGCATGACCATGGAAACTTAATACATGCAAATTATATTCAAGAAGATGCAGAGTTTGATGGATATGAAATAGAATTTGGAAGAACTATTGATCTTGGCTCAGGAAAGCTTAAATTATCTTTTGGTAGAGATGTTGTAAATGCTAAATTCTTAGATGGACATAATGTTCCGAGAATAAACCCATCAAGAAATGTATATTCCTTATCATATGAGCAAGAAGATTTAGTCTTTAAGCTTAATCTTAAAGATGTAGCAAAACAAAATGACTTTGGTGAAGGTGAAACTGCAACTAGTGGATACCAAATGGTTGATACAAGATTAACTAAAACATTTAATCTAAGAGGAAATAGCGACCTTAAAGTTACATTATTTGGTAAGAACCTACTTGATGAAGTGGCAAGAAATCACTCTTCATTTGTAAAAAATGAGGTTCCATTGCCTGGAAGAAATTATGGAATTAAATTTAATTTAACTTACTAAATTAAATTTTTTCAATTAATATAGGCCCCCAAAACTTTAAATAAGGTTTGGGGGTTTTTTTATAATTATGAAATCACAACTTACATCAGATAAATTTGCAATATCGTTTTCAGCAATTTGCATGATACATTGTTTATTTGCTCCATCCTTAATAGTACTGTCATATAGCTCTTTGGCCTTAACTCTGGAAAGTGAGCTCATACATAAAGCTATATTGCTTCTAACAATTCCGGTTAGCATCTTCGCGATTAGTTTGGGATATAAAAATCATTCAAACAACTCTATTATTTATACTGGTATTGCTGGATTAACTATTCTTATTTCAGCGCTTTTAATAGGAGAAAGTATTAGTGCAAATGCAGAACTAATTTTAACGATCCTAGGCTCGCTCATGGTAATTACTTGTCATTATAGAAACTATAATGTCTGTAAAAAATTAAACTGTGACTGTCACGAAACTTCAGAAGCTTAATATTTTATATTCTGTAAAATTCAATTAATTACTTTCATAGCAAATATTTCGGAGAATGTGCTCTTTTGAGCCTTAACATGATTAAACACAGTAAACTAATATACTTATTATTATTAAGCCCAATTATCATAGCTAACTCTAACGTTGAAGAGATAGTTACTACTGGGTCATTAATTAATAATTCAGAAAAAGACGCATCGCCAGTAAATGTTGTTACTAGAGAGGACTTTGAAAATTTTAATATTTCAAATTTTGCAGAAATTAGTAAATTTCTAACATCATCATCTGGTTCACATTTCCAAACAAATGCACTTGAGGGAGTTGATCAAGGAATGGCCTCAATAACACTAAGAGGTTTGGATCACTCCTCTACTCTGCTTTTACTTAATTCAAAGAGACATACTTTTGCTGGAACACCATCTAATCAAGGTCAGGGATATATTGATGTAAATATAGTTCCTGAAATAGCAATCAAACAAATTGAAATTTTAAAAGAAGGAGCTACCTCACTATACGGATCTGATGCAGTTGCTGGTGTTATAAATGTTTTAACTCAAAAAGATTTTGAAGGATTTAAATTAAGAATTAATAACTTTGAAACTTCGAATTATAATCAGAGTGATAAATCTTTAGGCTTATTGATAGGGTCAAATTATAAAAATGGCAATTATGTATTTGGTCTTAATATCCTAGAAAGATCTGCTCTTTCTGCTTCCGAGATTCCCAGAATAGCAGAGCTTGGCCTTAGTGGCTTAGGTAAAACATTCAAAATTTCTACCGATGATACAGTTAGTAGTGGTTTATATTCAGGAAACTATAATGCAAATCAATTTGTTCCTGACCCGCAATGTGAAACAAATGGCGGTGTATTAGATGGATCTTTTTGTAGATTCTTGTATGGAGCCAGATTTAATATAGTGAATGATGAAGATCACTCAAAAGCATATGCCAATTTAACTTTTGAGAGAAGTAGTTATGTTTATGAGATTAGCTTTATGGGGTCAGAGGTTGAAGTAAACGATAATCCTCAATCACCCTCATACCCTGCTCTTCCTTTTTTATCAAGACAAATTCAACCCAATCAAGGAGGAAATCCTTTTAATGTGCCAGTAACTTGGTATGGGCGACCTCTTGGATCCGAATTTGAATCTCCATATTCTCCCAAGGATATAAAACAATATAATCTTAGTCAGACAATCAATACTAATGTTAATGAAAATACTGAATTAGAGGCATCTTTAACTTTTAGTGGTCACTCTAACAATCATTACAGACCAGATATTATTGATTCAAGGTTCTTAGAAGCATTAAGTGGGACAACCATGGGTCAATCAAATGGAAATCTTGCATATTGGAATATTTTTGATTCATCGCAAAATTCTCAAGAACTAATTAACTATGTTATGGGTGCTGAAGTTTCTTCTAAAAAAGCATCTTTAAAAACTCTTGATTTTATATTTAGAACTAATATAGATAACTATAAAATAGCATATGGTCTTCAATTAAATGATGAAGAACTTAAAATTTCATATGATGATATCAGCAGAGCTAAGTTTGATTTAGATGGCAAAATTATTAAATCAGCAGACTTATTCTTTTTGGGTGGAGGTACAAATGTCTCAAAAAATAGAAATAAATATGCTGGTTTTTTTGAAATTCAGGCTAAACCTATAGAAAATATTGATATCAAAATTGCCGGTAGATTTGAAGAGCTTGAGAATGACTCATCATTCGATCCTAAAATCTCTTTTAAATATATCGTTTCTGAAAATATAACTTTAAGAGCTTCTAAAAGTTCATCTTTTTCTATGCCCTCCATGGCACAAATGTTTTCAAGTGATATTATTCTAGGAAGTGTAAGGGACTTTAATGGTAATTCACCTTTTGTAAGGCAAGCACAAATCGGCAACCCGAACCTTAAGCCTGCAACCTCAAAAAATATAAATATTGGGCTTATTTTTGAAAATCAAAATCAAAGACTAAGTATTGATTATTGGAATATTAATTACAAAAATAGAATTGAAGCTCAAAGTGCGCAAGTAATTCTTAACACAAACCCAAATGGTCCAAGTATTACAAGAAATTCTAGTGGAGATTTGATTGGGGTTAGCACAACTTATTTTAATGAAGAGTCAACTGAAGTTTCAGGAGTTGATTTAAGTTTTAATAGACTTTTAGCAAACTCAGATAGGCTTGGGAATTTATCACTATCAATAAACTCAACAACTTTAATAGAATTTCTTACACCAGCCCTTGTAAATGAAGGTAGTGAAATTATGACAGATAGAGTTGGCAAATTTAATTACGATACTAACACCCATTCTCTTCCTAAAAATAGAATCAATGCTTTCTTAAATTGGAAATATCAAGATTACGATATTAACTTTAATTCACGATATATTGATGGATATAGCAATAAGCGACCGATTAATAGTCTCGGAACGTCATATGGATATAATAATTCTGTAAATTCTTTTTTTGTTCACGACCTTTCATTAAAAAAATTGTTAATAACGAATAGTGGTGAAATTGATATGAAGCTATCAATCATTAATATTTTTGATGAAGCAGCGCCAAGACTTTATGATGCTCCTGATTTTAGTTTTGATACTAGAGTTCATGATCCTAGAGGAAGAATCATAGGCATAAGCCTTGAATACAGAAATTAAGATTAATAAAAATATCAAACTTAAAAGGCTCTTAGAAACCTTTTACATAGAATTTAAACTAAACTCACATAATGAATGAACTAGAAAATACAATATCCCAAGTAATTGAAGAAAACTATATTCCATTTGAATGGAATGAAAAAATTAATGATGAGTTGACTGATATTAAACTTAATGAAAATTTACCAAGAAAAGACTTAACCAGAGTCCCATTTATAACAATAGATGGGGCTGATGCTAAAGATTTTGATGATGCAGTTCATTGTGTTGAAAATAAATCGTCTTTTACACTTAGTGTTGCGATAGCTGATGTAGCTGAATTAGTTAAACTTGGAACTGCATTAAATAATGAAGCGATCGAAAGAGGGACATCGATATACTTTCCATCAAAAGTTATTCCAATGCTTCCAGAAAAAATTTCAAATAATCTTTGCTCACTAGTCCCAGATCAGATTAGAAATGTCTTGGTTTGTGAAATGGTTTACTCAAAAACTGGCGATCTTCATTCTTATAATTTTCTTGAAGCGAGAATCAAATCTCATAAAAGAATGACTTACATTGAGGTAGATAAATATCTCAAAAATAATTCTAATCTCTCAAAGTCTATTGAAAATTCAATATGCTCTCTTTCAGAACTTACTAATATTCTTTTAAAAAAGAGGAGTCAGCGAGGGGCTCTTGAGATTGAAGGGCAAGAACCACTGTTAAGAATAGATAATGAAGGGAGGGTTGAGGAAATAACTCTGCCCAAGAGGCTGTTTTCTCATCAAATGATTGAGGAAGCTATGTTAGCTGCAAATGTTTGTGCAGCCAGCTTTATGAATAAGCATTATAAATTAGGGATATATAGAGTTCATGAAGAGCCAGAAGAACTTAAATTAGAAAGCTTGAAAAATTTCTTTTCTATCAAAGGTTTTTCAGATTCATACAAGAAAACTCCGCTAGATCTTATTAATCAGTGTTTGTCTTATGCTAAAGAAAAAAAGTTAAATAAAATTCTACAAACTATTGTTCTTCAGAGCTTAAAAAGAGCAGAGTATTCTACAAAGGAAGTTGGGCATTTTGGTCTTCAACTAGAAAGATACTCACATTTTACTTCTCCTATTAGACGTTACCCTGATCTTATGACTCATAGGCTAATAAAAAATATCCTAAATAAGGGTGATTTATTAATTAATAAAGAAGAGATAGAAGAAGAATGCATTGAGATGTCTGACCTTGAAAGAATGGCAGAACGTGCATCTAGACAGGTAACTCAACAAATGATTTGTTACTATCTTAAAAAATATGTTGGTAGTGATTTTAATGCCGTGGTGACTGGTATTGCAGAGTTTGGTCTGTTTGCTGAGATAGATAATTTTTATGTATCGGGATTAATTCATGTTACAGATCTTCCTAATGATAGATATTTTTATGATAAAGAAGCTAATATCTTGAAAGGAAAGAAAACAGGTAGATCTTTTAGATTAGGTCAAAATATTTTAGTTACTATAGCTAATATAGCTCCAGAAGAACGTAAAATAACACTTGTTCCTAAAGAAAAGAAAAAGAACAAATGAATAAGAAAGAAAATGATTTAAGGGTTGGATTTCATAGTATTGAAAGCATACTTGAGCACAATCCACACAAAATAAAAAAAATTACCCTTCCTGCCAAAAGAGAAGACAGGAGAATAACTCAACTAATACAAAAAATAGAAGAAAATCAAATTCCGTTTGAATATTCAAGCAAGATCAAACAAGAACCTGAGGCATTCATATCAAGCGATCTTGAGTTGGGCTTTAAAGATCTTAAGTTATTCTTTGATTCAGATGAAGCTAGAGATCCATTAATTTTAATACTTGATAATATTATAGACCCAAGAAATCTAGGAGCCTGCATAAGGTCTGCTGCTGTAATTGGTGTTGATGCAATGATAATTAATAAACATCATTGTGCTCCAATTAACTCA
>Ga0209603_1004740_pt1 | contig 11189 bp, 9 predicted proteins | sample COGITO_mtgs_1206_FD_184812 | JGI IMG/M metagenome (GOLD analysis project Ga0209603, IMG submission 184812) | Pelagic marine microbial communities from North Sea - COGITO_mtgs_120607 (SPAdes) (version 2) | ecosystem: Environmental > Aquatic > Marine > Epipelagic ... | reverse complement strand
AGGTACGCATGCCGGAGCGCCGGAAGATCACAATTTGAAAAAGAAGGCTTGGATTACCACAGCGATCGCCGCGGTGCTTTGGGCCGTGATTACATCGATCATCTTATCCGGTGCGATCACCATACGTGATCTGGATGTGTTCAACCGGATGGGCCCTGCCACGACAAACGAAAGCCCTGCGGATCAATAACAGCGCGATGCGCGGCGTTATACTTAAGACAAACCACGCCCGCGCAAGGCGCCTAGCAATGTTGATGTAAAGAACAACGCCGCCGCACAGCAAATAATGCTGGGGCCGGTTGGTGTATCCCAATGCAATGAGGCCGCAAGACCGCCAAGCGTTGCACAAGCACCAAACGCCGCCGCGATCAAGGCCATCGCTTCAGGTGTATTTGCAAAATTACGCGCCGCAGCTGCTGGAATAATCAACAAAGCCGCGATGAGGATGGCTCCGACAATTTGAATGCCCAACGCCACAATAAGGGCCAAGGCCAGGGTCAATACCAATTGCTCACGCTTGGGGTTAATCCCTTCAGCCTGCGCCAAATCGCGGTTCAAAGTGCAGGTCAGCAAGGCCGACCAGCGCCACCCAAGCAACCCGACCACGAGGAAAAGACCAAGGCCGATCCACAGAAAATCGGACCAAGCAACCGATAGAATATCCCCGAAAAGATAGGCCATCAGATCGATCCGCACATCCGAGAAAAACGACACCGTCACCAAGCCCAAAGCCAACGTTGAATGCGCCATCACCCCAAGCAACGTATCTAATGTTTGACCGCGGGCCTGCAGCGCAGAAATCGCCAGCGCCATTGCAAGCGCAATCAGCAAAACGCCAATAAACACCGGCAGTGCAAACGCCAAAGACAGGGCCACACCCAAGATTGAGGCATGCGCTGTGGCATCGCCGAAATACGCCATCCGCCGCCAAACCACAAAACAGCCAAGCGGCGCAGCCGCCAAAGACAATGCCACACCCGCCAAGATCGCCCTTACCAAAAAGGCGTCAAACATCTCCATCAGGCCAGCTCTTTGGCATTGGCATCGGGCGCAACCTTTGGCCCCGTAACTGTCGCAACCGGCCCGCGCGGGTGATCATTATGGTGATGATCGTGGTGATCGTCATGCTCATGGTCATGGTCATGGTCATGATCGTGCTCATGGCGGTAAAGCGCCATCGCACCATCTGTTGAGGCCCCAAAAAGCGTTTGATATTCAGGGCTCGAGGCAACCTGCTCTGGGCTTCCTTGGCAGCAGACATGCCCGTTCAAACAAATCACCCGATCAGAGGCCGCCATCACAACGTGCAAATCATGGCTCACCAACAGCACTGCGCAGCCAGTATTTTGCCGCACCGTTTCTATTTGCCGATAAAAAGCAGCTGCTCCAGAATGATCCAAACCTTGCGTCGGCTCATCCAAAATTAACAGCTGCGGGCGGCATAACAGCGCGCGCGCCAATAAAACGCGCTGAAATTGTCCACCAGACAGCTGTGATAACTGCGCCTGCGAAACATGCCCCAGCCCCGCCTGCGCCGCCGCCGCCTCAAGATCTTTGGCCGGCACCCGGCGTGGCAGCGCCATAAACCGGCTGACAGTCAGCGGTAAGGTCGCATCGATATGAAGCTTTTGCGGCACATAGCCAATGCGCAAGCCAGCTTGCCGGGTTAAAGCGCCTTTCAGCGGAGTTATTGAGCCAATAAGGCTGCGCAGCAAGGTGGTTTTTCCTGACCCGTTGGGGCCAATAACAGTGAGGATTTCGGCCGATGAAATGCTGAGATCAACGTTTTGCAGAACCGTTCGGCCATTCAACGCAACGCTCAGGTTTTTTGCCGTAATCAAGCTCATTCCGGTTGATCAGTCAGACAATTTGGACAAATTCCTTCGGCTTCGATCACCGCTTTTTCGATTACAAACCCTGCCGAGTTCGCCACATCGCTTAACGGGCCGCGGGTTTCATCCACGCGCGTTTCGGCAACCGACGCGCAGCGCCGACAAATCAAAAACGCTGGCGAGTGGTGCAACCCAAGATGCGCGCAAGCAATAAAGGCGTTCAGCTTTTCAATTTTATGCGCAAAGCCGCGCGCCACCAAAAAATCAAGCGCCCGATAGGCCACCGGCGGCTGATGCTTAAAGCCATCTTCGCGCAACTGATCCAGTATTTGATACGCCCCCATCGCCCGATGCGCCTGCAAGAGCAACTCTAACACCCGCTTTCGCACTGGGGTGAATTGAACGCCCTCTTCAACGCAAAGCGCATCCGCGCGGGCCACCCCCTCGCTGATACAGGCGGCATGATCGTGTTTGTGGAATCCTAAATTCATCCTGCCTGTGTACTAAAGTAATTTGCGCATTCCAATGCCAATTCCTCTTGATATGTTATTCTGTAACAAATAAAGAGTGAACGATGTTATAATATTACAAAGAAAGACTCCTATGCGCCGATTACCAATTTTAGCCACCGCTCTGCTTGTCAGCGCTAGCGGAGTGCGGGCAGATGTGCCAAATATCGTCGTGGATATCCCACCAGTTTTCAGCCTTGTCAGCAGCGTGATGCAGGGCGTAGGCACGCCAAAGCTTCTGCTGCGTGGCAATGATTCTCCGCATAATTTCGCGCTACGCCCTTCGCAAAGGCGCGACCTTGGACAGGCTGATATTATTTTTTGGATTGGTGAAGGGTTAACCCCTTGGTTGGAAAAGGCGCAAGCCTCTCTTGCACAGGCGCCTATCGCGGTGGCCTTAGGCGAACAAGCGGGCGTGGTTCAATTATCATTTCGCAAAGGGGCCCTGTTTGAAAACCAAGGCGAACATGACGAACATGACGAACATGACGAACATGACGAACATGACGAACATGACGAACATGACGAACATGACGACCAAGGCGAACATGACGAACATGACAGCCCCGGTAAAGTCAACGGGCATGCAGAGAATAATCATGCAGAAAAGCACAAAAACACCGCAGCGCATGACGGGAATGATCATCAGGATCATGCAGGCCACGACCACTCTGGGTTAGACCCACATTTCTGGTTGGATCCAGAAAACGCAATACATTGGATCTATAAAATTGCGGATATATTATCGCAGACAGACCCCGAGAATGCGGGCGCCTATTATGCAAATGCCGCAAAGACCAAAGCAAGCTTGGAGCTGTTAAACAAAAATATCGCGCAGCAGCTGGCGCCGCATCACGCGGAACGCTTCTTAATCGTGCATGATGCCTTCCAATATTTTGAAGCGCGCTTTGGGCTTGCCGCGCAAGGTGCAATTTCAGATGGGCACGCCGCGCCGCCGAGTGCCGCGCGCATCTTGGCAATTCGGGATCTCATGCAAGATCGAAAAATCAGCTGTGTGTTTGCCGAGCCGGGATATAACGCGAAGCTTCTAGACAATTTAATCAACGGGACTTCAGTGCGCTTGAAACAGCTGGATCCGCTTGGCGCAGGCCTGCCCTTGGACCACAGGCTCTATGAGGCTGTTTTGCAGAATATGGCCGATGCGATGGTGGCCTGTTTCACGAATAATGAAGGGTAACTCAACCTGAGCCCCGCGCCTCATCAGCAGGGGCGGGCCGGTCAGGCTGCACGGCGGGGGCGGGCAATGTCTCTTGAAAGGCCCAGCCGCTCGCCTGCAGCAACTCGGCCAAATTACGCGCCTTACGTTTGAAATAATCCGTCGCATAGCTGGATCGCTTGCGATTGATGTCCCACCTTTTTGCGTAGTCTTTGGCGCTAAGCCGATCTTTAAACCCCAACCGTTGAAATGCTTCAAAAACGATCACGGGAGCGCTTTGCTCTTTGCCAAAAACGGCCCGCGTTTTCATATTATGGGCGGTGATTAAATACTGAATCAAAATGCATAATAAATCATCCCGATAGAAACTCTCTTTCTTCCCCCGCGGCCATTTCTTTTCAAATCCGCCCATCAACAAAAGCGAAAATTCATGCGCTGCTGCCCCAACTGACACCCTATCAGCTGCCATCCGCAGCACATATCCACGCGCCAAAGCCCAAATATGGCGATCTTTATGCGCCCAATCGATCAGCTCTTGTTCTAAAGGTTCAGGCAGTTTGATGTGCAAAGAATATCCTTGCGGCGCCAAGCCATCAATGAAGTGCATCGCGCGGTCCGACCAAGGTTCAAACATCAGCTGACCTTCGATCACATGACCTGACAGCCTGATCAATTGTACGGTTTCTTGAATCAGCTTTTCGTTCATTTCCATCCTGCGACACCGCGCGCGCCGTGCCAAGCGCCCGACCTGGCCTTGATCACTTCACCTTACACCATGACCTTGCGAGAACCGTGCCAAACGCCCGCTGGCCCACCCTCACCGGCGGGAACCTGCCACCTGTTTATTGTTTAAGCCCTGCTTTCTGCATGCCCTGCAACACGGCCTCCACCACAAAATCAGGAAGCAATGGGGCGTAATCTGCCAATGAGGTTACATCCGGGCGCAACTGCAAAAATGCTTCCAAACCCTGCTGCGCATCAGCCAATCGGTCTAAATTACCCAGCGCAGCCACTTTAAAACCCAAAAGCAAATTATTCTCCGGATCGTTTTCAACCGCGCGGGTTATTTTATCCAAAGCCTCATTCATGCGCCCCAAAACCATCAGAAGGCTGACCTCAAATTGCGGCCATTCACGCCACTCAGAGGGGTCAAGCGCTTGGGTTTTCAAAAAATAATCATAGGCCAATTCAATATTGCCAGCATAAGCTTCGGTCAGGCTTAAGGCCCGCGTTGCCGCAGAATTATTTGGGTTTATGCCAAATGCTTCATGGGCGTAATGCCGGGCATTATCCAAATCATTGAGCTGAAAATAATAGCTGGCCATCATCGCAAGTGCCCCAGCATTCGACGCTTCTTTTCCCACAACATAAGAAGCAATTTCAAAGATCTGAGCAGACAGTTCTGCGCGCCTTTCTCTGTTATGCGGCTTGAACCTTTCGCGAAGCAAGACTTTGCATTTTAAAAGATAGGGATCCAGAAAATTTACCGATGCTTGAATCGCTTGATCGCATAAAGACAAAATACCCTCTGGTGCATCACGCCGGTGATATTTTTGCAGGGCCTGTAAATACAAATCCCACGCGGTGAGGCTTTCCGGCTTTGATAGCTCAGTATTTTCGCGAGATTGGCGGCGAATTTCAGGATCAATCGCCCGGGCAACCGCGATCGAAATTTCATCTTGAACTTCAAAAATATCATCCAAAGGGCGATCCCAACGTTCAGACCATATCGTGCGATCTTTTAAGGCATCGGTTAAACTGGCGCTGATCCGCACCTTATTTCCAGCTTTTCGTATACTGCCCTCAACCAAGTACCGGGCGTTTAACTTATCGGAAATTTCGCTCGCAGTGAGCGAAAGACCTTTCACCGAAAAGCTTGAATTGCGCGAAACCACCGGAAAGGTTTTCCACAGAGCCAAATGGCTGATGATATCTTCCGTCACCCCATCGGCAAAATATTCCTGTTCTGCATCCGTGCTCATATTTTTAAACGGCAAAACGGCAATCGAGGGCGGTGCGCCAGCCTCAACGGGTTCGATTGCAGGCGGCGTTGGCGCGATCTGGCGCGGCGCCAACCCGCCAATGGAAACGTCAAACGCGTGCACGTTGGTATTCTTAACCTGCTGCGCCCCAATATCTTGAAAGCCCAAATCCACTTTCTGGCTAACAAAGTCATGAATACTTTTTGACAGGCACACGCCACCGGCTTGCGATAACGCCTCTAAGCGGGCCGCCACATTCACCCCATCCCCATAGAGATTGGTGCCTTCAATAATGACATCCCCCATATTTAGGCCGATGCGAAATTGCATCTGCGCCGCGTTAGGAACCGAGGCATTGCGCGCTTTAATGAGCTTTTGGAATTCTACGGCACAAATAACCGCCGAAACCGCGCTTGGAAATTCGGCCAGAACAGAATCTCCGGCCGTGTTGAAAATACGCCCGCTATGCTCTTCAAACAAATTGTCCAGAATCTCTTTACAGCTGCGAAAACTGCGCAGGGTAAGTTCCTCATTCTGCGCCATGAGCGTGCTAAACCCGACCACATCGGTTACGAAAATCACGGCAATTTTTCGAAGAATTTCACTTTCAGACATTTTAAAACCCTTTACACGCGCTGCTTTTTGGCCCGGCGTTTTACCCATAAATAGACGCGAATGGCAAAGATTTCTGATAAAATTGGATAATAGACGGTTTTTTTACGCTGCAGAGCTTCGATATAGCCGGCGCTTAAATTATTCTGTCGCGCGGCTTTTAGCAGGATCCGCATATAACGGCGCGAGGTCGGCAGATCATCATTCACCTCGTTTTTACAGCGCAAGGTTTGGGCCAAAACCGTCTCACCGGCGAAACGGATCGGGGCTTCGATCACCTCATAATTCTCGCCCTCTGAGGCGATCACCCGCGCCATATCGCTCTCGGTAATTTCGTGAACAACCCCTTCGACCCGACCACCTTTACAGGGCTTTATATTGGCAAAACTCGGTTCAATAAAGTTTGGCCCAACCAGCCCCATCACCAAGGCATAATCGTCAAGATAGCTGGATTGGCTCCGCAGCGGGGTGATATTGCGCACGCCAGAGAGATATCGCGTCGACATGTTCGATCCATATCCAAAGTAAAATGCCATTCAGAACACCCCGAAATAATTATCTCAAAGTGAGTGATAAATTTAAGCCCCGTCAAGCATGCAATGCGTTTTGACTTTAAAGATTTCTTATTTACTGCCAGAGCAAGACCTTTCGCCGGCTCCAGATGCACGTCATCGCCTAAAGTTGGCCCGCAGTTAAAAAAACAGCGCCTATATATATGCGATGCAAAACTGTATTTAAGCCGTCATGCTTGAAAACGTCTTAAGCCCATTAATCGCTTTTTGACGGTCAATATTTTATATCATCGCCGGGACGGTTATTTTAACCTTCAGCAAGACCACAACCGCCAGATGCCATTTCGACAAAGCCGCCCTGCGCTTCAAACAGACCATCGCAAAAGAAACGCCGCGGTACAAACTGGCAGACACCGTGAAACCGGCTATTCTGCCGCAAGTTTGATCACAGGTTCCATTCTTTGCAGCATCGCATCGCTGAGGTGGCATTTTATGTGATGGTCATTGTCCAAAATTTGATTTTTTGGAATTTCTGTTTCGCATAAATTATCTGCCACATGCACCTTCCAATGGCATCTGGTCTGAAATGGGCATCCGCTGGGTGGATCCATGGCAGAGGGAATATCGCCCTCAAGCACGATGCTCTGCTTTTCAACGCTCGTATCGGCAATTGGAACCGCCGAAAGCAAGGCTTGCGTATAGGGATGATAGGGGGGCGAAAATACTTGCTCTGTGGTCCCAAGCTCAACCACATGCCCCAAATACATCACCATGACCCGATCACTGAGATAGCGAACGATTGACAAATCGTGGCTGATAAAGAGCAGCGTCGTTTTCTCGTTGCGCTGGATCTCCATCAAAAGATCCGTAACCGCCGCTTGAACTGAAACATCCAAAGCCGAAACCGGTTCATCGGCAACCACAATCCGCGCGCCGCCCGCAAACGCCCTTGCGATCCCTACGCGCTGCTTTTGACCACCCGAAAGCTGGCGCGGCATCCGCTGCGAAAAAGCCCGGGGCAGTTTCACCAGATCTAAAAGTTCAAGCATACGGTTCGAACGCTCTGTATCGGATGAGCCGTATTTGAAAACCTCAAGCGCGCGCATAATTTGACGGCCAACCGACATAGAAGGGTTCAACGTGTCAAACGGATTTTGGAAAACCATTTGAATATCTGCAACTGTTTGAGTGCTACGATCTTCAATTGCAATTTGCTGAATATCGTTTCCGTCTAATAAAATTTGGCCATCTGTCGCCGTTTCCAGACCCATGAGAACTTTGGCAAAGGTAGACTTGCCGCAACCAGACTCTCCCACAATCGCAAGAGTTTCGCCTTCACGCGCCTCAAACGAGATTGACTCATTCGCTTTGACAACACGCTTTTCCCCTGCGCTGCCAAAAAGCGCATTGGCGGCAACTTCATAATATTTCTTAAGCTTATCAATTTTGAGGATCACATCCCCAAGCTCTGACTTAGAATTTGCGCTTGAAGCACTGGCAGGTTGCGACCAGTCGATATTTTGAACTCTTTTGCAGCGGCTTAAATGAAGCGCATGACCTTCGATTGGGACCATATCAATAGCCGAACTATCACAGACCCCCTCTTGGAAATAGTCGCAGCGTGGCCCAAAATTGCACCCTGGCGGCCGTTCATGCGGCAGTGGAAAATTTCCAGGAATAGCCACCAATGGACGGGTTGTTTTATTTGCCCCTGGCAGCGGAATAGATCGAAAAAGGGCCTGCGTATAAGGGTGCTGCATTTTTTCAAAAACATCTTTAATTCTGCCGGTTTCCACCGCTTCACCAGAATACATTACGCAGATGCGGTCACAGGTTTCCAAAACAAGCCCAAGGTTATGCGAGATGAACAGCATGGATGTGCCATATTTTTTGCCCAAATCTTTCACCAGCTTGACAACCGCCGCCTCAACCGTGACATCAAGCGCGGTGGTGGGTTCATCCAAAATAAGCAAAGCCGGTTTTGACATCAGCGCCATAGCGATAACGATCCGCTGCTGCTGGCCGCCAGACAATTGGTGAGGATATGATTTAAGGATGCGCTCAGGGTCGGGCAGCTTAACATCTTTGACAACCTCGAGCGCCCGTTTATAAGCTTCTCGCTCGGACACCCCTTCGTGGATCATCGGCACTTCTGTTAGCTGCTTGGAAATTTTCAGCGCCGGGTTCAATGAGGCCATTGGTTCTTGATAGATCATCGCAAGTTCATTGCCGCGAATATTCCGCAACTCCTCGGCGCTCATCTGAGCAAGATCGCGGCCCTTAAATTTGATCGTACCGCCAACGATTTTGCCATTCACACCAAGATCCTGCATCACGCCCAATGCAACCGTAGATTTCCCACACCCAGATTCTCCAACCAAACCCACGGCTTCACCAGGTTGAACAGCAACGGAAAAATCCATCACGGCTGGAATTTCGTTTAATCGGGTAAAAAAGGATATGGAAAGCCTATCGATTTCCAAAATCGGACCGTCAAAATCTGTTTTATCCATTTTTCTTTGCCTATTCAGTTGACGCGTTTAAGTGCGCAATTTTTGACGAGTTTTAACTTTCTAATCCTTCAGGCTTTCCTCGCGCAGACCATCGGCCAGCAAATTCAAGCCTAACACAAGACTCAGCAAGGCAAAGGACGGAACCAAAGCCGCATGGGGATAAATGGAAAGCAATTTTCGACCATCATTGATTGTTGCCCCCCAGTTGGGATCCTCAGGCGACAAACCAAGACCGAAAAAGCCAAGCGTTCCAAGTAAAATAGTGGTGTATCCAATGCGAAGGCAAAAATCTACGATCAGCGGCCCGCGCGCATTTGGAAGTATTTCCCAAAGCATGATATACCACGCACCTTCACCCCGCGTCTGCGCCGCAGCAACGTAATCTCGGGTTTTGATATCCATGGTTAAGCCTCGGATAATCCGAAAAACAGTTGGTGAGTTTACAAAAACCACCGACACAAAAACGGTCAGCAATCCCGCATCCACGTCAAACAGATCTATCGCGTTAAAGAACTCAATTTTACTGCCCGTTTCATTGATCAACGAAACATATAATAGCCCTAATATGGCCAGTCCCACGCCCAGCAAAGCATTCCGCTTCGCGGGAACTGTGTGATAACGCGAATAGATCAATACAGAGTAAAAAATTAATGGGAACACAAACAAAACAATCGCCATATATTGCGGCAAACCGGTCAGTCTGATTTCCGGAGTGACCAAGAGATAAAACAGCAATATGACTGGAAACGCCAAAATCAAATTTGCGACAAAAGAGATCGATGTGTCGAGCCGCCCCGCATAATAGCCGGCAGGAATACCCAATGTGATTCCAACCATAAAGGCAAATAACGTGGCCAAAGGTGCAATCACAATAACGATCGTAGAACCGGCGATCACGCGGCTGAAAACGTCTCGGGCTAAATGGTCGCCTCCCAATAAAAAATGCTTGTAACTGTCATCTTCGGCGCCCCTTAGGGCAGTGCCGGGAACTTTATTCTTCATACCTGAAAATTGCGCCAATGGATCTTGCGTAATTATCAGATCCATTGCACCTGAGAAAAATCCTGTAAACACCCAGAACATTACAATCGCAAACCCGATCATTCCAATAACCGAGTCAAAAAGCTTTCCATATAGGCCCAGCGATCTTTTATATCGCATAGAGATAACAAAAAGCACCACGAGAGAAATCCAAACCGGCCCAAGCTGGATGATCATGCCCAAAAATATTTCCGTCCACGATAAAGAAGTCATTGCAGGGTCCTTTTCACGTAACGCTTATGCGTGGATTCAAATAAACGTAACCGATGTCAGATATGAGCTGCGTGACAAGAACCACCACGACAGAGACCACCGATACCCCTAAAAGAAGCTCAATATCATTATTCCCGGCAGCCTGCACCAAAACCCAACCAAAGCCTTTGTAATTAAAAAGTGTTTCAACAATTACAACGCCGTTTAGCAGCCAAGGAAATTGAAGCATAATCACCGTGAACGGCGCAATTAAAGCGTTTCTCAGCGCGTGTTTCAAAACAACATTCGGGAATGAAACGCCTTTTAAACGTGCGGTTCGGATATATTGGGCGGTCATCACTTCGGTCATTGAGGCCCTTGTCATCCGCGCAATGTAGCCCATTCCGTAGATCGCAATCGTTAAAACCGGCAATAAAAAATTCTCAAGATTAGGGTTTTCCATCGCCGAGGTTGCGGTTCCTTTGAACCATTTCAGCCCTACGGCGCTGGATGCAAAAATAGATATTAGGATCACGCCTGAGACATATTCAGGGGTCGCTGTGGTCAAAATCGCAACCGTTGACAGCGATCGATCGGTTCGGCTGCCTTCGCGCATGCCGGCCAGAATACCCAGAATAAGCGCACTTGGCACCATAAGCGCCATAACCCAAAACATTAACGTACCGGTCAAAGCAAGCCGAGTGCCAATGATCCCCGAAACGTCATCTTTAAAGCGCGTTGAATATCCCCAATCGCCTTGTAAAATCCCACAATATTTAGGAGCATCACTTAAGGAAATTTCAGAGCTGATGCATCTAC
>Ga0209603_1004739_pt1 | contig 11191 bp, 7 predicted proteins | sample COGITO_mtgs_1206_FD_184812 | JGI IMG/M metagenome (GOLD analysis project Ga0209603, IMG submission 184812) | Pelagic marine microbial communities from North Sea - COGITO_mtgs_120607 (SPAdes) (version 2) | ecosystem: Environmental > Aquatic > Marine > Epipelagic ... | reverse complement strand
CTAGATGATACAAATATATTGTATCATCTAAAACACTCACTTTTCTCGTTGCCTAGCATCATTTAACAACAACATAATAGCATCCAATTGTTCTGGTATTTTTTAAATCAGAGCAGAAATCAGTTCTAGATATGAGGGAATTAGAAATACTGTTGAGCAAGGTCTAAACTATGCACAAGACTTATAGCGGTATTAATCCGATCTTTAAGAATTTCAAAATCATCGTCATTAAGCTTTTCTTGTAAAACTTTAACATGACAATCAAACAGTTCTAATTCAAATAAATCATCCGTTTTTAATGGTATGATGAAGCTGTCATCAGCCATATCCTCAAAAACACCACATTCATTTTTGGATATAGAAAATGCTTCAGCAAAGTTGGGGAAACTTCTCTCCTCTATTACAAAACCAATTTTAATATTTTGTGAAACTTTATTAGTTCCCTTTACCTTAAGATCAATCCATGTAGTTTCAAAATTATTTGCATTAGTCGAATATGCAATATCACCATTAAATAATTTTTCATTATCTAAATTAATACTTAAAGAAAAATCAATTTGGTTTATCCCAGTGATTTCATCGTGGCTTTTAAGTCTATATGAATTATTTTTTTCATCATAAATAAAGCCATCTCCATGAATTAGTGTTTTGGGTTCATTTGCCTTTGAAGCTACCATAAGGTTAGATTTTTCAATTTCTAATTCAATTATATCACCAAAACCCCACACTGTTTTAATCGTGGTCTTTTCCGTTGGATGTATTTCACCTGATGCATACAATTTTTTAACGTCTAATTTTTCCATCAGGTCTATTTTTCCAAGAATAACAATTTCACCATTGGCATTATATTGAACTGATAATTTTTTACGCAATTCAGATGATGGTTGTTTGTTGGGTTCATTTCCTTCAAACACGCCAACTCCATTTGACAGTCTTAATTTGTCTATTGCCCGAACCGTTCTTTCAGTTGAGTTTTTACCTGTCATGAACCACTGCACATCATACTTGCCATCTAGTTTTTTTAATTTTTTTTCGTCACCTAAATCAAAATTAACATCGAGGGAAATTTTCTCAAATTTCATTAAAAATCTATTTTCATCAGAGTTACAATCTTGACCAAAATTAGACTTTAATTTTTCATCAGATTTAATATCTTTAACAAAAAAATTCATACATTTACTGATTGTAAATGCGGTTGACATATCGAAGTGTTCGGTGACTTTTCTGTTGAATTCATAATCTAGTAAAAAATTAATATCACTTAATCCAAGCGCATCATAAAATATATTATTTTTATCAAATTTTGGCAGCCCATCATGTAAATTTAACCTTATTGAACCAAGACTTTGATAAAGTTTTTCATTTACAATATTTTGCTCAATCCCAATGTTAACTTTGTAAACGCCGTTATATGAGGATAATATTTCTCGCCTTCTCTCCTGATCTTCTAATTTTCTATTTTTAAAATAGTTTTCTGTCTCTTTTTGTTCTTTAATATAATCATCACGTTCATCTTCGAAATTACCAAGCGCAAGTTGTAAAAGGTAAGGATTTATTCCTATCAAATCGCCTCCAGCTACTGCATATTCAACATCCACACCTCTTTGAACAAAAGATTTATCTAACATTTTCCATTTATCTGGAAGTAACTGTTGTGCAAATATTGGTGACTTTAGCAAAAAATCCGGGTAAGTGAAGCCATTCCAAAATTCTTGGTAGCTCATTGGTTTTTCTTTTAATTGCTTAACCATTTCTGCCTGGTTTTTTCCATTTTGACTACAACTCATTTGATTTACACCATACCAATATTCAACAACTGTCTCGAGTGGGTCATGGGCTATTTCCCAGAGCCTTAAATAGGCTTGAGCTGGAGTGACGCCATTAATATTTTGAGTATTTATAAAATCTATTCCGTACGCTTTTTTAAAAGCGAAATGAATTAATTCAAAATGTGGTGGGAATTGTTTCATATAGCCTAAAGCACAAATTCCTCTATGTGCTTGAGCTGCATAAACTGCATGTTTATTGAAGGTAGAAAGCATAATTTCAAGATGCCTGATACCAGTGTCAAATGCCAACTGGCTATTAAACTCTAAGCCAAAGAGTATACCACCAGTAGCCATTCTGGCATTGAAAGATCCGCAATGATTTGATTGTTCAGTGACAACCTTAATTTGACTTTTTAGATCACAGAGCACTTTATTAGATATTGGGCTCCTTATAATTTCTGGATAATAATCCCATTGGGCATAAAAGGCCTCACCCATTCGAAGTATATTTTGGTGTGTTATATGATCAAAATTATATAGTTTGTAGTATAATGCATAGTGAGTAAGAATATTTGGAACACTGCTGCTTATACTATAAGGCCAATTTTGCATTTGCTTATCAGTAAGTTCTCTTGCAAATTTGTTAGGATTTTTAATAATTCCATTTTCCAACCAACCATTTATGATTTTACTATAGTTTTTAATTCCGCTTTCTGGATTATTTAGAAATCTTTGTGAAATCATTTCCCCACAGTACATAATTGCCATTTGCACTCCCTTTTTTGGGTTAGACTTATTGGTAGTTGTTCGAATGAAATCTTCAACACAGTAATCAAAATTGTAACCCTGTTTTAATCTAAAACTGAACGGAAATTTTTGATCTGGTAATTGTCCTGCTAGATACTTTTTATGAAATCCCATGAAAGATTCAAAATTATCAATTAATGTAAAATCTTCACTTACTTTTAAGTCTCGAAATGGTGTTGCAATATGTTTTGAAAATCTTGAATGTTGAATATGCTTGGTTTTAACATATGATTTTTCTCGTCCATTTTCTTTAATGAGATTTCTGGTTTTTGCACCCTTACTTTTTTTTATCTCTAGTTCAATTATATTGCCAAAACCCCAAACTGTTTTAATCGTGGTTTTTTCTGTTGGATGTATTTTACCTGATGCATACCATTTTTTAACATCCTTTTTTTCAATCAGGTCTATTTTTCCAAGAATAACAATTTCACCATTTGTATTATGCTGAACTGATAGTTCTTTACGTAATTCAGATGATGGCTGTTTGTTAGGTTCATTTCCTGAAAACACACCAATTCCATTCGAAAGTGTTAGCGTGTCTTTCGCGCGAAGGGTCCTTTCAGTATAGTTGATGCCTGTTATAAACCACTGCACATCATACTCACCATCTAGTTTTTTTAACTCCTTTTCGTCAACAAAATCCAAGTCCACATCATCGGAAATCTTCTCAAATCTTATAGCAAGACTTTGACCAGTTGCCCCGCAATTTTGGCTAGATTTTGGAGTAAATTTCTTATCTGATTTTAAATTCCCAGCGATATAAACACATCTCTTCTCTGAATTTATTTCACCTAAAAATTTCCCACTGACGATCATATAACCATCATAGTCTAGTGAGAAGTTAATTTCGCTCAAACCTAAGGCTTGATATAATATATTATTCTCATCTAACTTTGGTTGACCTCGATTAAGTGTAAATAGTATTGCCCCGAAATCTTGGTACATTTTTCCATCGATAACATTATGATTTATTCCAAGGTGAATTTTGTATGTACCGTTATACGAGGATACCATTTCACGCTTTCGTAACCGCTCTGCCTTTGCTTTCTTACGCTCATCTTCTTTTATCTTCTTAAAAACCGCTTCTTTTTTCTTACGCTCTTCCTCTTTTATCCTTTTACGCTCTGCGTCATATGTTTGACGCTCATCTTCAAAATTCCCCAAAGCAAGTTGTAAGAGATAAGGGTTTATTCCCATAAAATTGTTTCCAGCTGGAGTTTGCAATACTGCTCTGCCTTGCCTAACCTTAGATTTATCAAATGATTTCCATTCTTTAGGAAGTTCTTGGCTTGCTAGTATTGGTGATGAGAGAAGGAAATCTTCATAACTAAAACCATTCCAGAAGTCTTTGTAACTACTTGGGTATTTTTTTAATTGCGCAACCATTGCCGCTTGATTTTTTCCATTTAAAGTACAACTCATTTGATTGTGTTTGTTCCAATATTTCACAACTGTCTCAAGTGGGTCATGCGCTATTTTCCATAGCTTCAGATAAGCCTCCGCAGGCGTTATACCGTTGATATTTTTTGTATTAATAAAATCTATTCCATAAGCTTTTTGAAACGCATAATGAATTAATTCAAAATGTGGTGTAAATTGTCCCATGTAGCCAAGCGCACAAATTCCACGATGAGCTTGAGCTGCATAGACTGCGTCTTTATTAAAGGTCGCAAGCATTACCTCTAGGTGTCTGACGCCTGTATCAAATGCAAATTGGCTATTAAATTCTAAACCAAAATATATGCCACCAGTTGCCATTCTGAAAGTATAGGAGCCACAGTGATCGTTAGTACCAATAACCACGCTATATTGGCTCTTCAAATTACATAGTTTTTGCTTATATGAACTCCCTCTGGTTAAGAGCGGATAATAATCCCACTGAGTATAAAAAGCTTCTCCCATTTTCACTATACGTTCGTGAGTAAATTGGTCAAAACTATAAAGTTTATGATACAGTGCATAATGAGTAAGGATATTAGGGACATTACTACTTATAGCGTAAGGCCATTCCTCCATCAGTTTTTCTGGTAATTTTTTTCCAAATAGATTTGGATTTTCGATAACGCCACCATTTAACCAACCTAAAATAATTTTACGATAAAGATTTATTCCATCTTTTGGGTTATTTAAAAACCTCTGGGAAATCATATTACCACAGTATGCGGTAGCATTATGTATTGCTTTTGAAGGGTTGGCTTTTTTAGTTGTTGTATTAATAAAATCTTGAACACAGAAATCAAAATTAAAACCTTGACTTGTTCGAAAGCTAAAGATTCCCGAACTATCTGGTAATTTTAGTTTAAGATATTTTTTATGTAATTCGATAAAAGAATCAAAATCATCAATTAATGTAAAATCTTTACTTACTTTTAAATCTCGAAACTGTGTTGCAATATGTTTTGAATATCTTGCGTGTTGAATATGCCTCGATTTTTTAAGTTTAGGCTTTAAGTTCAAAGAATTCTTTAAAGTTGCTTTAAGATCTGTGATTTCATTCTTGTCCAGCTTGCCATCAAATTTTTTATTCAGGGCGGCATAATAATTTTCTAGAGCACGCTTTGTCTTGCCTCCGAAACTTCCGTCTATCGGACCGGGGGCATACCCCAAATCAGTCAATAATTTTTGTGCTATTGAGATATCATTTGCAAGGATAGGTTTTGAAACAAAACAAATTGTTAGAAGGACAAATACTAAAACCCTAAAACCATACCAAAACATCTATAAACCAATCCACTTAATAAGTTTCATCATGATACCACATTATTAATGTGAAGCAAATCTGAACGGAAATGATGGCCGTGGAGTAGACGGAACTAACAACTTCAGCTCTTCATTCTCAGAAACTGGAATATAGGTAAACTGTAGTCCACTGAAACCAACGCCCTTTAATTCCATTCCACCATTTTGGGCAGACGCGTAGCAACTCGCGGCGTCATCATATCGCAATCCACTATCCAATACATTGCCACTCAAAATCCAAACAAGTAAAGATTCCACGCCAGTACTTCATTAAAATGATTATGATAATATTTGAAATAAGATAATTATTGTAAAGCTATTTTCATTCTTTTTAAACTTTCATCAGAATAAATTTCTTCACGCCTGTAAAACTTGTCAAACTTTGGAATATCATCATTTAGTTTCAACCATTCAAGCTTACTATCCAAAAAGACATGCGCCTGCGGGGGCATTTCATTGGCATTATTCAGAGTGGTGGTCTTCAAGACAAGTAAGTTATTCAGTCCCATGAAGTGACTGTAAATCTGATCACCACAATTTGGGCATCTTTTTATTACATGCCCTTTGCCACTTCCCGATGGCCCTATAGTTTCACTTAAAGATCCCTTATTAAGGGTAAAGTTACTTGTCTCCATTAATGAGTGCACAATAAACGCTGATGCAGTATATCTCTGACACAAAGAGCAGTGGCACGCGTGAGTAAATATGGGATCATTTATGAGTGTATAGTGCACCTGCCTACATGAACACTCACCATTATATTTTGTCATTTTATCCTCAGTAGCGTTACAAATAAATAAGAGCCTAGAGCCCTTATAAAAATTATCATAAGAACTATATGAAAGCTATCATTGCACATATTCGTAACAAGTTTAAAGTATATGTGTCTATGTTTGGAACATAAACGAATAGGTTTAAGATGATTGTAATTCTAAGATTAGCCGCGGGTATACTTCTTGCTGGGATAGTTTTCTGGGCAATAAGCAATGCCTTCAATTGGATGCGTGGCTCTATCAATGGATATAAAATAAAACGCAATCGGCCAAAGCCGACTGATGAAGAAATTCAAAAAAGACGTATAAATAATAAAAAGAAAGTTCGCAAACTCGCCATACTTTATTTGTGTTTATGCGCAGCTCTCGTAATCATAATAGTCTCAGCAGATGCATATTTTTAAAAATTAATATAAAATTTAAAAACTTCCTTGACGCATTGGCAATCAGTACTAATTATATCATAACGAGTTTGTGTAGACACCATTATGGTAGCTTCTCCCCCTTAGCATTTCACACAAACTCGTTGCTTAGCAAACAATATAATTAATATTATTTCTTATTGATTATTAATTACTCGATGATATTATGTATCATAACGAGCCTATATCTTCCCTAGTTTTTTGCGATTTCTAGTATCAAACATGGGCTCGTTAACTAACTCTTAGCTTACCAAACAATTGAAAAATAATTTAAGTCAACAGTAGGGCTATTCTTCTTCACGGTATATGATCCACTAATGAATACAGGTTGACCTTTTTCAACCTTCACTAACTGACTGTGAATTGGATCTTCTGGTAAAACCACCCATTTACCCTTTGTTTCAATGGATGAACATGGAGAGGCTAATTTTACTTTATATTCATTATTACCATACCTAGATATCGTATCGACTTCAGCGACCCAGTTTTCAAATTTGAAGGACTTCAAATTTGTACCATTAAACAGATTTCTACAAAATGCGGTTTGAGTTGATGGAATGAGCTTTGCATATCGAATCCATTTTCCTGATAATTCAAAAGGTTCTGGTGTTTCTGGGACAGGTTCTGTTGGTTCTGGCCGAGCATCAGTTGGTTCTGGCCGAGCATCAGTTGGTTCTGGCGGAGCATTACATGCAGTTAAAAAACTAGCAGTGATTATTACTATAATTACTCTTAAATAATTTAACATTTATGTACCTATAATAAAATTATAATTTTGATAAATAGTCAATTTTTACAAAATAATCTGGTGCATTAATTTTATCTCTCTTTTTAGCTTTCTCAGCTTCGCCATCATTCACACTGCTATCTACATTGGTAAAAAATCTTGGTTTGCTTGAGCGATTAGCTTCTCCAGTGTCTTGATACGTTAAGAGAGAGCCCTCAAATAATATAGGGTCACCCTTTGAGACTTGCGAAAGTTGTGTGTAAATGGGGTCAGATGGGAATGCGGTACCCTCATAACGCTCATCATCAGCCGATTTGACGCGCCCTGAGCCCACTGTAACACTATTGCAGGGTGTCTTAATTACAACTCCAGCAGCTAACTCTTCAACTCCATCTGCGTTCTCTTGGTATATTGCAAATACCTGTTCTACTGTGCCAATCCAATTTCTGAAGTAACCCTTTTCCTGTGAGTTTCTACCTAAAAGTAACGCGTCAATATCAGAGTCACGGTTATCAATTGCTAGATTTTGTTTTAATTGGTTTCCGCTTTCTTGGGCAGAAACTTTTTCAAGGTCATAGTCTGAAAGTATTGTACAAAATCTAATTTGTTGTGGGGTAATCCACTGCTTTAATTCATCCCATTCACTAGATAAAACGAAGCCTCTTTGTTGCCCATTCGTTGCCGAAGATTTTTGTTTTTCAAGTTCAGCAAATTTATTTTTTGATTTCTCCAATTCTTCTTCAAGCATGGCTATTCTGGCTTCTGTCTTTGCAAGCTCAGCGGAAGCACTATTTTTTGATGCATTTAATTTATTATTCAGTGAATCTATTTGAGACCTAGCCTGACTTAAGTCGTTTTTTAGAGTGCTATTAGCATTTGCTATATTACTAAAATCGTTTATTTGACTGTTAAGCTCCATAGTCTCAGTTTGTGCAATTTTGAGTTTTCTCTCGAGCTCTGATTTCTGACTGATTGCATCATACGCAAGTATTTTTTGCTTCTGTAAAGAAAGACTTAATTCTTCATTCAACCTCTGGAGTTTTTCAGTATCTTTATTGTTTTTAGATTTAAGGTTTAGGGAAAGCTGTTCATATTTTCTGTTTAATTTATTAAAATCAATTTTTATATCATTATTTTCTATGTATAGTTTTTGGTATTTATTTTGTAATTTACTCAACTGATTTTTGTCAGCCGAAGAATTCCCAACTGAACTATCTAAACTCACTTGCAATTTATTGTTTTCTTTTTGCAGTTCAGTAAACTTATTTCTTAAGTATTTAATACTACTCTTAAATTGGGCTATTTCTGATACAAGATTTGTAATTCTAATTTCAGATTCTTTCAATTTATCTTGGCCTTCAAGTGCAATATATTGTTCTGATAGCAATGTATTTCGCTCTTTTGTTAATGACGATATTCGCTCCCTTAGTGTTTTAATTATTTTTCTTTGGTTATCCGCGGTAGCAGATAAGTTTGTACCGCCTTGCGTCGCAGCCTTTCGAAATTTGTCTCGCTGTTTCAAAATTACGTCATATCTAATTTGCAAAGTATTTAATTGATTTTCTAATGTAGTGATGAGGTATTTATTTGATCCACCAGATTTATCTTCAAGCAGCTTATTACGTTCTTTATTTAGGGTGGAAATACGACTTCTTAGAGTTTTAATTATTTTTCTTTGGTTATCAGTAGTATTTACTAGATCTCTATATTTTACAGGATCAGTTGATATTACCCCATTATCGTTATCACGGAGGCTATTACGTTCTTTAATCAGACTCGAAATTCTCTTCCTCATTTGAAGGATAATATTTTTTTGGCCCCTGACTGTATTTTTTAAATCATCATCCCATGATGAATTTGATTGTTTGGCCTTATTAATTTTTGATTTCAAATTGTTATTTTCTTTAATAAGTGCACTTATGCGAACTGATGTTCTATCAATACGTTTTTTTAGTTTCGCAATTTCAGCATTTTGATCTTTATCGTTATTTGCTTGTCCTGAAGTTTTATTGGCAAATATTTTTTTCGGTGTTGATTTCTGATTGGCGAGACTAACCAATAAAGCTCTCTCTTTACCGAATAACTGCCCGTCAACGAGTAACCCATTTGCTTTTTCGAATGCCTTGATGGCTTTAGTAGTTTTGGGTCCACCAATTCCATCAATGGCTCCATTATAATAATTCAATAGCTTTAACTTAGGCTGTATTGTGTTCTTTAAAATTAATTTTGAATGACTGAAATTATCATATTGCTTTAATTCAGCTCTTGCACTGGCACCTAAAAATCTTCGTACATTTCTTTCAAACTTTTGACCTCTAGCCATTCGTTCCCAGGTCAGGCGAGATCTTTTAGGCATGTTCTTGTGTTTAGATAATGAATAATTAATCAATTCATCAGAGTTGGCAATTATCCATGCTAACACTACTTTCTCATCATTATCAAATGAACGTATATCTGAGACTTGCGTACCATTTAAACTCCCACTCCCAACCCAGATATTATTCCATTTATTGTTTGCGCTCTTAAATTTACGATTACGGAGCCAGTCAGTACCAATTCTAATATCTGATCTTGTTCTGTTAATGTTGCGATCAGAATCTATTGTAAAACTAATACTACTTCTATTTAGATACCTTCTAGTACCAATAACAGGATTAAGGATTTTAAATTCTAATGTTGTCCAACTGCCACCATTGTGTTTATCTCCGTTATTTTCTCCTTGTGACAAAATACTATCAAAAGTGAGTATATCTGCCTGAGCACCAATAGGTAAATAAATACAAACACAGAAAATTATCCTGTAAATGTATTTTTTTAAATATTGATTAGCCGAGAGCATTAATTATTGCTTAAATATAACAAGGGTATCGTAGGTTGTTGCAAAATTTACCTTGATACTGTCCTCTCCCGTAAATTCAGGGCATGTTTTTTTTGCTTCTGGGTCTGGATCATCATCAATGCAGTACTGTGTAGGTTTAAAATCATTCTTAAATTCACCAGAAACGAGTACATATGTACCTTTTGAAACTTTTGCCAATTGCTTATAAAGAATAGGGGTACTCTTATCGCCTATCTTCTTATCATCAGTACTTTCTGATGAAACCAACTGCACACCACAACTTAATTCTGCTGTCAATTTGACATAGTATTCATCATCTGTTGTTTCATTTCCAGCTGATTTCATGACGTCAACTTTTTGAACTTTGGCGACCCAATTTTCAAACATTCTATCACGAATTAATGCCTTTAGATCATCTGACTGTTCCTGAGAAACAAGCATTTGCTTAATCATATTTTCTGATAACTTTGCTTCTTTTGCTTTCTCTTTATATGATTCTACGAGATTGCAAAATGCCGCTTGCTTAACATCAATAGCTTCCATAACATCATTTGGCCAGTTTCCAGCAAATGTAACTGCCGGAGCCATAAAAATTAAGCTAGCTGTGATTATTTTTTTCAAATGTCTCATTTAATAAATCTCCTACAAGAATCTTAACAAGATTAAGGATACTAACATATATTGCAACACCTATTTGATTAAAATTTCTCAAATAGATACTGATGAAATTTATTAGCTGTGTTTTGGATATCTTAATTTAATAATAAAATATCTAGAGAATATAGGCAGAGCTCTTGAAATTATTCAATTGGCATTTCGACAATAGCCTCATCTGATGATAAGAAATCTAAGGCCATCGAACTAATCTCTTCTTTAGATAAACCCATTTGCTCAAGAATATTTGCGCCCTCCACAAACATACAGAGTGCAATGTCACCCAAATCACTTCCAGCATCTTCAAGACTTGTGATAGTTGTGTCTATTGCTTCATGAATTTTATCAAAATTTTCGTCTGTTACGTTATCCGACATTTTATATTTCCATTTTGCTTTTTTTAAGTCCATTAAAGAACTTAATTGTTATGTTGATATCCAATGAGTAAACACAAATATTCT
>Ga0209603_1004735_pt1 | contig 11204 bp, 10 predicted proteins | sample COGITO_mtgs_1206_FD_184812 | JGI IMG/M metagenome (GOLD analysis project Ga0209603, IMG submission 184812) | Pelagic marine microbial communities from North Sea - COGITO_mtgs_120607 (SPAdes) (version 2) | ecosystem: Environmental > Aquatic > Marine > Epipelagic ... | reverse complement strand
GAGCGTCATGGATAACATCTGGATGCCTGTTCAGAGGGCGATGTACCCTAACAAATCGGAGAGTAGTTCCGAGTTAGACACCTATGAAGTGTCCCCGGTAGCCGAGACTGTGATTAGGTTCCTGGGTGAAAACTATAAAATATATGTAATGTTTCCCAGCAAGGATTTTAAAGATGGCAATTAAGCGCGATGCAGCAGATAAGTGGTTTAGTGACGTAGTAAGGCAGAAGGCTGGGTTCGTATGCCAGCACTGCAAGAAAGCTGATGCACGGATGGAGTGCGCTCACATCTATGGCCGGGCTGCTAAGTCAGTCAGGTGGTCGATGGATAACGCTGTATGCCTATGTCATTACTGTCACATGAAGTTTACTGCTAACCCTTTTGAGTTTACAGCCTGGGTACTAGACACCCATGGGGTAGGTCACTTAGAGATGCTGCGCGAGAAGTGGAATGTGCTGATGCCCACGAACAAGAAGCTACGGGCAGAAATTGCTAAACACTACCGTGAAGAATTTAAGAAGATGAAAGAAGATGAAACCTATGAGCCTGTCTCATACAATTAAAGGAGACTATCATGTCTACTGTGAGTTTAATCAAAGAACTATTAAGTAAGTGCATCCAGCATGACCTTGCTGAACAGCAGGACACCCTGATAAACATTATGGATTCTGTCTTATACCATGATGCCAGCCCTGCATTTGCAAGGGAGCAACTAGATGAACTGTGGGCAGATATTGATGTTGAAATTGAATTGCTATCTGTACCGCCAGATGCAGAAGAAATTAGTTTGCTTAATCCAACATTTAATGTAGACTAAAACAGTTGTCGGAATTCCCCGGCAATGTAACTTTATCGTTTTCTATTCTGTTTCCCCCTCTTGGCCCTGCTGTTTAGCGGGGTCTTTTTTTGGTATAATCGGTACATGAAAAGAGATAGCATATTAAAGCGCATCGGTGTATCGGGATACGATAAACCCAAGCGTACCCCAGGCCACAAAAGTAAATCACATGTAGTGGTTACTAAGGTGGACGGTAAGCCAAAGACTATTAGGTTTGGTCAGCAGGGTAAGACTGGTTCACCTGATAACTCAAAGCGTAACGAGGCATTCAAGGCTAGACACAGAAAGAACATAGACAAGGGCAAATCGTCTGCGGCTTGGTGGGCCAATAAAGTTAAGTGGTGAAAATGCGTACATTGTACATTATATGAAACATTAGATAACAAGTGAGTGAAGTGATGAAAGGTTTATATGCAAACATACATGCCAAGCGCAAGCGCATTGCTTCTGGCTCTAAAGAAAAGATGCGAAAGCCTGGTGCGAAAGGCGCTCCTACTGCTAAGGCATTTAGAGACTCAAAGAAAACTGCTAAGAGTTTGCTAAGTTAATAGCACCACACTACCGGGGCAGTCTGTCTCAGGTCTACATGTATAAACGTCTTGGCTACACCTATACCATTAAATCCCATTGACTGCGCTGTCTCGATGATCTTGTAGGCTTGGTTGCCATCTGTGATCCTGATGTCTGCTGCGATACCCTGGGCATGGGTTCCAGGCTTGGCCTTCCGGGCCTCAATGCTATGGGTTGGATCGCGGTAACCACTTGTAATGATGAAGGGGAAACCACACTCGTGACGCAGTGCGTCGATAGCCCATAGGAATTCATCCGACATCTCATTGTTACCAGTCTCCTGACAATCAAAGTCCGACCGATTAAAGTATCTCATTTACGCATACCCATTAACTTGCTTGCACCCTTGATACCAAAGCTGGCTGAGATAGCCACGAACAGTAGATACTGATACCACTCAGGCAACCCACTCAGTGCGACAAAGGCATCCTGAACCCGGTCAACCACTGTCATATCATCTACCACTATGGCATACCCCACCATGAAGATAGGCACAGAGAGTACAATAGTCCAGAACTCATCCTTCCAACTGTTACCAGAAGCATCAGCCATCTTGGCTTCCCAGTCAGCATCATTCTGGATCACGTTCATCTTGGCTTCATGCTTGGCCTTAGACTGCTCGGCCTTGTTAGATAGGTAGCCCTTAGCCAGGTCAGCCACTGGGCCTAATAGTAACTTTAACATTACAGCATCCTCTCCAGTACAACAGCAACCACAATGAATGGATACAGGGATATGATCATAGCCTCTGCCCGGTTGAATCTAGCCGACCCTTCATCCAAGCGCTTCTCAATGCTTTTCATTCTTTCCAGGCACTGCGCCTCATGCGACTCTAACCTGAGAATTGCTTCCTTAACCGTTGCCATTCATGGCTCCTAATATTAATGCGAATACAAAGTAAACAGCATAGCCAAGTAAAGCTATCCCAGTGATCTGGATACTATTCCAAAATAACGCCTTGCGCTTTCGTTCTTGCAGGTAGATCGTTTTCTCTCTCTGGGCAGCAATAGACCTGCGGAGATCAACGAGTTCCTGATAGCCATCCTTGCCATACTGATACATCAAGAGTTCCCTGAGTTCGCGTTCCATCTGCTGTGTACGCTTGGTTCTCGCGTATGTCTCCATCGCCTCTTCATTGACAGACTTGGCAGCAATGATCTTCTTAAACAGGGGCGGGTTATCAGCCCGTCGCCTATGCTCTGACAGGTCAGACACAGCACCATAGAATCGCCCAATCTGTGACAGGGTATCCTCTACTTCTTTGCCAGCAGACACCATGCGCTTGATAGTACCAAACGCATTTACGGCTACCGACATTGCTGTGACGGGATCAATCATTACCAAGGCACTCCAGCAGTAATCGCTGGTGCTTTGCTGTCTGCAATCTGTGCTGCAATGCTTGCCTCTACAGCGTCAGCGTCAACATCAGCCTTTACCCACTCGATAACCTGAGTCTCTGTGATGTCAGCGTAGGCTGTGTAGCCATCAGCATCTGCATCAGGGGTAAAGCCGCAAGCGCCATAGCTGCTGCCTGTGTGATCGCCATCAACGTCTGAGGCTTGCCAGTGTGCTACAACAACACCATCATCAGTGTTGCGTTCTAGTGTCGAGATTGTCCAAGTTACTGCCATTGTTTTATTCCTCTAATGCCGCTATGCGGGCTGTTAGTGATTCAATAAGGGTTTGTTGCTCTTTGATAGAATTAATCAAGATAGGTACAAACTTGAGATAATCCATTTGATAATCTGACTCATTAACATCTTCAGTCGGCTTATGCTGAAGCAGAGTCATGCTATTCTTTTCTACCCCTGCGGCAGTAAGAGCCTCTTCAACTTCTTGAGCAATCAAGCCTGTCATTACAGCTTGGCCTTCATCGTCAATTTTAAAGTTGTAGGTTACAGGGTTAAGCGATTCAACAAAGTCTAAACCTAAAGTAAGGTCTTGGATGTTTCGTTTAAAGTTCCTGTCAGAAGGTAGAGAGTTAGCGTTTGTTGAAATAGTACCTACAGTTACGCCATCTTTGTAATATACAGATATAATCCCATGACTTCCTTTGCGATTGAATGCAGTTACTTGTCCTACGCGCGCGGAACGAATCAGCCCATCACCACCTATACTAGCCCCTACAACATTATAGTTTTGTGCTGTCTGACCTACCAACAGGTTGCCAGAGGAGTCTATGCGCATGCGTTCTGCGTTACTTGTTTTAAAGATAGCATGGCGGCCAATATCAAACGTATAATCAACAGTGGTTGCAGTGCCACCAATATTTCTATTGGTTAAGGTATATGCGCCAAGCCCAAGCCCATAATTTCTTGCTGCGTTTTGAACAGAAAGTGCAGTTGTTGTTGTTACATTATTAGCAGCAGTAACATCTAAATTATACTCAGGCGATGTAGTCGCTATGCCTACTTTGCCAGAGCCGTTTAAAACAAAATCAGGACTGTCTGTCGTGTTGCTACTAATCCTACGTCCAATCTCCAAGCGGTCTGACCCGCTATCGCAACCCATGTAAAAGAATCTACTTGAACCATTTAGTCCCAGCCTTGCCCCTCCAGATTTATTTAGAGCAAGTGTGCAGTTTCCAGCGAAAGAAGATGGCGATGCAGTACCTATGCCTACATTGCCTGATGAGTCTATGCGCATCTTTTCTGTAGCATCAGCACCTTCTGATTCACCACCAAAGGATGTTGCAAATGTTAAATACCCACCCGAACCTGTACTTGAGTGTGAATACGCTCTTATTATTGAGGCGTTATTAGGTGCAGAGCCGCTAGTGTCTCTGTTGTAAAAGTTTAAAGATGCAATTTCGACATTAGCCGCATCAGCACCTGCGCTGTTACCCAAGTTAATATCACCATGAACGTGTAAAGGGGCTTGAGGACTAGTAGTACCAATACCCACACGACCACTGGAGTCTATGCGCATGCGTTCTGCTGTGGCAGTTTTGAATGCAAGATACTGTGTGGAATTGCCTACTTCGATTTCAGCATCTTTTGTGCCGCCACTGTCTACAAACTCTATGCCTGTGGTGCCAGCAGTGTCAGTATCTGAGATACGAATACGAGCAGCCGCCCCTTTTACATCTAATATAGTGCTAGGCGATGCAGTGCCTATGCCCACGCGATTGTTTGTTGAGTTAACGTAGAGGGTGTTGGTGTCAACAGTAAGGCCAGCAAAGGCAGGGCTGTCAGTAGTGGCTACGCCTTGATTGATTAGGTCTAACTTGGCTCCATCAACTGATAGATCGCGGCCATCAACAGTAGAACTTGCGGCCATGACAATGTTATCGCCACTCGATACAGATAGGTCTGTACCGCCTGTAGTGTTGCCAAGTACTAGGGTCTGGGCTAGGGTTTCATTACCACCCGATCCGCCCGTCTGCCAAGAGAATGACCCATCACCATCAGATGCAAGTAGCTGACCGCTAGTACCATTACCAGATACATTTAATTGTAGTGCGCCAATACCATTGTCAGTGACCTGAATGTCATCAGCATTAACAGTAATCCCTGTACCACCGACAGCATTAAGGGTCACATCACCAGATGTCCCACCCCCGGTTAAACCTGCTCCTGCTGTAACTGCTGTAATGTCTCCTGAAACCTGAGAGTCAACATACGCCTTGATAGATTGTTGCGTAGCTAGTGCATCCGGGTCATCAGAAACCATGTCATCTTCATCACGGATAATATCTACTTCAATAGCCCCAGCACCTCTAAGGGTGTTGAACTGTAATCTAGGATCAACTGTTACCTGGTTGCTAGTGATTACTATCTTATCGTTACCGCCCTGGCTCAGGTGTGTGCTTGAGTTGGTGTCGATATACAGGTTGCCCGTTCCCACATCCTTGATGTAGCTATTGCTGCCATCATGGTATAGCTGCATATCTATACCAAACAGAACCTTCTGGTTGTCGGCAAAAAAGAAATCATCGTTAAGACCAAACGGCCATTGGACTTTTGTGTCACCATTCTCTATTAGCTTAATTGAAGAAAATGATTTATTGCTTAGAGTCTGGACTCCAGTGGTTAACACGACAGTATTATCAACAGATATGTCATCAGCATTAGCTGTGATGCCTGTGCCACCTATTACGTTTAGAGTAACGTCACCAGTAGTACCACCACCAGTCATACCTGTACCAGCAGTAACAGCAGTAATATCACCTTGAGGAACACCAGCTACAGCAGCATCAACGTATTGCTTGTTAGTCAGGTCAGATGTAGCACTAGGTGTTGCAGAAGATGTAACCTTATTCGCCCCCATGTTGAGGGTTCCGGTCATTGTATCGCCAGCTTTTTCGACGTAATCAGCAGCATTAATTGTGACAGCAGTGATAGGTTCGCCAGTGGTAGCGTGGAACCCTAGTAATTTGCCCTTCCTATCGTCTTTAAGGGGAAGTTCCATTGAGGGTGATGCACCAGCTACGTCATCGTCCTGAAGCCTTAGAGAGCGATTTATGGCCGTCTGCTGCTGGTTACTTGCAAGCCACAGTCTATCGTAATCATTGTTAACTTCAGCCGCTAAGAATGCACCATTGGCTTGGTAGTCTGTATCCCGGTCTAAGTCCATAGCCATGACAATAGATATGGCTGTCCCAGAGGTAGGATAAATAGGGTTATTGTTGCCATCTACCAGGGTGAAGGTGATAGTGCCGCCTGTGCCTACCCCTACATTCTGTACGGTGTAATGTGTGTTTAACGTCTGAACGACACCGCCTAAGTAAACAGTGACATCGCTCGCCTCATTCAACTGGAATGTATAGTTGTAGACGTTTTGATTAGTTCCAGCAACATAATCGTTGCGAGTTGTATTTGATGTAACTGTCATTGTGGCCTCTTATGTTTTGCCAATTATACTATTGTTTAGACTCATAATTAATTAAGTTTTTGTTGAACCTTTCCAAAGCGCCTTGCGCTGTAGCTAAGTTTCTGTTGTTAGCCTTTAACAGTGCCTCTTCCTTTTGCTGCGCTGACATTGTCCTGTGATTTCGTATTCTTTTGATGCGATTATTTTCTTTTTTGATGCGCTTCATTGCATTTTCGATTCCTTGCATAGAACGAAACATCACATAATTATCTTTCCTATACTCTCTTCTGTCGGATGCATTCTTGTAGCCATTTTTTATCTGTTTTGCTAGAGTTGAAAGTTCATAGAAATCAGGTAGGCTTTGAGATGCAGAGCCTGTTGGATGCCTCATAGTAAAAGCCCTGACCAGGGGTATATCTGTTATTGAGCTTGGGCGCTCTATAATTGGCTCATCGTTGTATTTTTTAACTGAGTCAATCAAAAAGTCCCCTGCATCTAGAACATACTTTCCTGATGTTGCTAGGCTTCCCGTTATAATCTTTTCTATTTTAGCCGGGCTGTACCCTATGGCTTCACCTATAGCTACAGCGGTATCACTGGTATAAGAAGATTTCCTTTGTTCGGGAGGCAAGCTATCCATCCAATCTGGATATATTCTTTGTCCTCTAAAGAAATCATAATTTGCAACAGTCTCAACATACGTTTTGAACACACTTGGCATTACACCACTAGGATCATAAACAGGGCTTAAAGCACTCGCCATACCCTTTGTGAGTTCAACTACAAGTTCTTTTCCGTCAGTACGGCCTTCAGAGTCTGCCCATATTAAAAATCTCTCAGGCAAACTACCAAATGCGTAGCCGATAGTAAATGGTTTGGGATACCTAACCCAAGCACCGTCAACCTTAACTACCCAAAATAAATCTTTTTGCCATTGAGGTATTTCCAAATATTCTTTCTTGTCCTCTTCTGGAGCAAAATGCAAATACCAGCCAGTAATAACAAGGCTGGGCACCGTAATTGTTGCAGTCCCCCAGGCGATAAACGCTTTTGGATTAGTCGTAGCGGCCCTGCGCATTTTGTCTAACCCTTGGAACCCAGCATTTAAGAATGGGATATACCTGTTTAGAATTTTAGTAGCTGAACCGCCTCTAGCAAAGTCGATACTTGCATCCCTAGCTTGCAAAGCAGCGTCAGCATCGGTCATGCCTTTACGTTTTGCAGCGTTGTATGTACCTATTCTTACTCCTTGCTCAACAACAGTGCCGACATCTTGCAGGACATTGACAATACCAAGAGGGGTTTTAAGATATCTATCTATCTTGCCCTCACCTTTGATTAAGGCTTTCATTGCCTTTTCTGCACCATTGTCCGACATATCCATGTACGAGTTAAATGCACCGCCTGACTTCATCCATTCATCGTATAACTCTGACTTCCCTATACGCGCTGTCATGCCTTTAACAATGTCTACAACGCCAGGTCTAGCCTCTGATAAAACAAAAGCACCGTGGACATCACGGATAAAGTTACGCGCAATAAACTCTGGAACAATAGTTGCCCCTGTTCGCATGATAGATGCAGGGGTACTTAACAGCCAGCCAAGACCAGTAATTGTTTCTGGCTTCATTCCCTCTACAGCTTTCTTAATGGATGGATGCACTTTGTAATACTGCACCTTGCCGTCCACCAATATTTCCATAACATCTTTAACACTAACGCGCTTGCCTTCAGAATCTTTAAAGACATCTTTTATAGGGCGAAACACGCTTTTAGTTGTTTCAGCGTCAATCTCTACTTCGGCAACCTTAGTTGTAACTTGAGACAGCTTTTCAACATACTCTGGCATTACCTCAGAAAGTTTTGCTATCTCAGTAGCTACTTTGTTTTGCCAGGCTAAATCCATAATCCTAAATGTATTCTGCATTATGGACTCAATAGGATTTTTAATTTCTAAATCAGAGCCGCCTCTAATACGCTTTATTGCTTTTGCAATTCTTGCCCCGCCAAACTTTTCAGTAATAACTAGACCGCGCTCACCAGCGCCTTCTCCGTATGTATCATCTAATACTCTAGCAAACGGGATGTAGTTTTTATTCTGCTCTTTAATAGCGTCATATTGCTCTTGCGACATGTTGCCAGCAGACACCAATAGCTTTAGCATTCTATCTTGAAATGCATATATGTCTTGCGAGGTGGTATCAAAGATAGCAATAGCATCGCCATACTTTTCAGTCAGTCTAGTAAGAGTTTCAACCGCGCCCAATGCTTGCTCTTCTGACACCTCTACATCTTCTCGCTGAGTAAGATCATAATAGTATCGTCTAGCAATCAAGTATTCAGTTAAGTCTTTTTCTCTCTGTGCTTTGTTAGTTTCATATTGAATTACCTGAGCATCAAATCCATCTAGGATAGGTTTAAGACCAACCCCAGTTACGCTCAACTGCCCATTCCTGTTCATCACAAATGTTTCTGTAGTCAATGCCTGGGTAGCCATTCCTGTAACGCCAGCATACAACCGGGTAGCCGTCGCCAGTGTTGTTTCTGCACCTCTCTTAATGCCTTCTTGAGCCAAATCAATAAATGCCCCCAAGTCATCAAACCAAGTGTAATACAGGTCTCGGAAAATGCTTTCCTTTTCAGCAACAACCGGGGGAGTTTTTGCAGCGTCTTGTTGCGCTTGCTGAGAGTCCGTGACAGGAGGCTCTGGTGGAGATGCAACATCTTGCACAGCCTCATCTACCGCATCGACTAGATCGGTAATTGAGTCATCTGCTGAAATAATCTCTGCATTGGTAGTTTCTATTAAATATCCATCATCTGCTTTAGCGGCTTGTGCTTGAGATATAGGAATATCTACATATGAGAGCGTGGCATCTTTATTAATATTATAGGCTTCTCTATAAAAGTCTGCTACAGACGGGTCATCAGTCCAATACCTTGCGCTTGTTCCTTCTGGAGGCTTGTATTGAGCCAAATTTTCTCTGATAAATACATCATCAAAAGTTGCGGTAGGGCTGCCTCCTTTAAATAACCTAATGTGGCCTTCTGGAATAGGGGGAAGATTTCCTGTTAAATCATCAACATCTAAAATTCCATCTGAATCTAATTTGTAATTATCAATAATAACGGCTTCAACAGGATCAACCTCTACGTCGAACTGCTCTTCAGCGCGAGTAATTTCAGCATCAGGAATAACACCTAATTCAACATCTGTTAGTGCTTCGCCAGTGTCTATTGGCTCAACGGTAGATAGGTCAACAGTAAGGTTTTCTTGTACCAGGGCTTCTTGCTCGGCAGCACTTAACTCATCGAGCATTTGTTTTGCTTTTTCTTTTTCAACGCCTTTTGCAACTAGCATGTTAAAAGTAATATCGGCAGTAGCTTTTACACCACCAACCGTAGCAATCAATCCTGCTTCCAACAATAACTGCTCTGCGTCTGGCACTAGCCCAGACAATACCTCTTCATAGGTATAGTCATCTTTTAAAGCTAAGTTTGTTGTCTCTCGCAAAATGTCAGCTACACGCTCTTCGCCTAGTTCTAAAAGCATACCGTTCCAGCCAGCAGCAGACAGAACATCTGTTACTTTTGCGTTAGGCTTAATCTTTTGATACGCCTTATACAAACCCTGCTTTAAAGGTTCTGGCAGTTTCGTGATGCTAGTGGTCAGGCTGCTTTTTACCTTAGCCTTACCATTTTGAAACCTTGTTGATTTAGCTAATTTAGAAGCCACCGCTAAACCAGAAAGTTCTGATGCAACTTCAGCAGCAGTGTAACCAAACGCCATCAAAGCAACTGTAGCCGGGCTTTCAGTAGCGCCCTGTATATGCACTTGCCCTTTGTCCGTTATTACCCACTCACTGTTTAACTCAATATCTCCGTAGTTTTTAGCACCCTGGGTCGGCATTAGTAGAGCAGTTTGCGCTGCTACGCGAGAAGTGGCCCCAGCAACTTGCGCTAGAACTTTATTTTCCACAGCTTTTAAGGTCGCCTCTTTTGCAGCAGTTTGTGCCGTTTTTGCCGCACCGCCACTAAGTGCAAACTCAATCATAAAGGCTGGCATTGTAGACCCGTAATATCTAAACTTGCCTCCAAATGACCTGCCCCGAATTTCCATCTCCAACACTTTATCAACGTAATCGTTGAATGCGTCAATACCCGCTTGGGTGACTGGCTTACCATTAGCTAAATCTTCTGAGATGCGAATTAAACTCATTGCTTCCGCACCCTGCACCATGCCACCGCCAGGAAGAACTTCTGACCACTTAGTGTATTCGCCAGCCTCACTAAAGGTAATAGGGTTGTTTGCCCAATAATTAACCACAGACTCTGGAAAACCTCTTTGTAGAGCCAAATCCATTGCAGCTTGTTTAGATGCTTCGGAGTCATTGATAAGCTTTTGGGCTTCTCTGTTTTTGTTTTGTATGGTTATAGCACCATTAATAACAGCTTCGTTTTTTTCTAATATGCTGTATGTGGCTTCTTCTGGAGAATCAACCAAGGGGGTTTTTGGTACACGCATTCCCCTTCTTGTCTGTACTTTTTTAGGGGTAGTCTTATCTTCAAAAATTTCAACGGATACTTTATCAGCAGATGCCGCATCAACAGGCTCATCAAAAACAGAAGGTAGGTCGAACTCATCGCCAACAGCTACATCCTCAGGGAATACACGCTGCTCCACACTTTGTGGTTTAGACTCTTGCCATTCGCCTTGGCTGACATCCTGTAGGTATGCACTTACATCCTTGTTGCCTCGCGTCGCGCTTAACACTTGGTCAAAGTCTTTTGGTTCGATCATGCCAGCATTGAAATACGATTTTACTTTATCAACTACAGGCTCACGATCAACAGTAGGCATTGGCATATTTCTTTCTTCATACCACCCTTTAATGTAGCTATCAATTTGAGACTGTTTGCCTCGGTTTTTTCTTGGGCTATTTGTCGTTACATCTTTCCACAGCCCTTTAAAATCTGCACTATT
>Ga0209603_1004734_pt1 | contig 11205 bp, 5 predicted proteins | sample COGITO_mtgs_1206_FD_184812 | JGI IMG/M metagenome (GOLD analysis project Ga0209603, IMG submission 184812) | Pelagic marine microbial communities from North Sea - COGITO_mtgs_120607 (SPAdes) (version 2) | ecosystem: Environmental > Aquatic > Marine > Epipelagic ... | reverse complement strand
ATCAGCATAAACATCATAATGTAAATCAGTTTGCTCTGAGTTGTAGCCAAGGTATATTGTCCATTTACCCAGCAACTCATTTTGAGTAAATGCTAATTGGTTATCTTTAACCATCAAGCCAGATGAGGTACGTGCTGATTCATCTGCTTTGGCATTTAATGATGAGATAAATTGATAACCAATTTGTACATCCTTAATTAACCAAAATTCATAATCAAAGATCGCTTCGTCATTGGTGTTGGTAATCACTAAGCGATTATCAATTATCTGCCAAGTGACACTGGCAGGTTCTTTGTCGTTATCTCTGAGCGTTCCTACACCGTCAGCAAGTAAATCAAATGATACTGCATTTCTTAGGCCTTGAAATTCACTTGCGCTATCGACAACCCACGCACCTATTAGTTCATCAGCCGTAACGGCTAACGTTTGTTGTTTCTCGATTAAACTAAAGTTGCTAGTATCTTCATATGAATCGCGAACATCACCTGAATTACTCCAACGATTTTCAAACTGCCTATGCATTTCAACTGATTTATTCGAATCATTCTCAAGGAGTATGGTCAAACTTAAATCAACAAGGTAATTACATAATTCTTGTTGCTCATTATTTTCATTCATCACAAATGAACAGCTCACTGAAGCGGGCTCGTCCAAAGTCATATCCACATTTGGCCCCGTTTGTTGCCAGGTAAAGGTTGCATCTAAATCTGAGAAGCTAATAGACCCCTTGCTTTCACTTGAAAAATGCAACTGTGCCGATACTGAGCGGTAGTATTGTGGCATTGTTAAAATGAATTCACCTGTTATATCACCAATGGTTTTGTCAATCAGGTCATCATCGTCTTTAATCGCTTTTTTAGTGGCCTCGATTAAGTCAGGGTCTTGACTCTCAACAGTGTTCACGAAGTTGTCAATATCGTTTGCGTTAGATACTAACGCCAATGTTGAATCCACTCCTTCAGGGAGGGTATAGTTTTCTTCATCAACAATGATTTTTATAAGCGATGCTAGTAATAGCTTTTCATCGGCATCAACAGCTAACAACGCATCTGAAAGTGAAGCTTCGTCTTGTACATCGCCATTATCGCGTTTAACCAAAGCATATTCAGCTGTACTCACATTGGTGATGTTCACGCCGAAGTTTTCATTTTTTGTCAAGGTCGCATCATCACCCGCTTGTGTAATTAAGGTTGCAACTGACTTTAACTGCGATACAAATTCAACTTCTGGGTTAATTGCGTTATTCCCCAGTGCCACTAACCTTACAAGCTTATTAGCAAACGAGTCGTCTACTTCAATTTCAACACTGTATTTACCATCGTTACCAGCAGTGACTTCAAAAAGGTCATCGCCTACCTGCACAGCAACATTTGGAGAATCAATAGGCTTATCGGTCACAATACCTGTAATAGTTACGCTGAGTACTTCACGTTTTATGTTAATCGTGATTTGAGCACTTTTAGTCGCGCCTTCATTATCTGTCACTGTCACTTCAAGTACTAATTCAGCATCTTCTTCAATATCAGGTGCTGTAAAGCTAACATTTTCACTATCACTACCTGCTAACGTGACTGTAGGCCCTGAAATAGCTTGCCATGAGTAACTTGCGATACTGCCATCACTGTCGCTGCCAACAGCGGTTAAAGAGAGTTCTTTTCCCTCGCTAACTTCTGCGTCACCCGAAATACTGACAGTTGGGCTGTTATTGCTTGTTGGTGGGGGTGTGGAATCGCTACTATCGCCGCCTCCACCGCCACAACCTGTGACAATGAGAGCACTCATCAATAGTGCCAAAACACCTGTTCGATGAAGCCTATTTGATAAACTCATTTTGTTTCCTTATTTCCTTGTTAATGGCCTTATAAAAAGCAATAAACTGATTACACGGCACAGATAAGCCATATGAATAAATCAATAAAAGATAATAGAAAAAACGTGATACGCACTTAGCAAAATCAATTTGCAAGGCTACTGATTACATTAAGCCGTAACTCCATTTCTCAGGTATCAATTTTTGAAGCATATTTTTATACAAACTTTACTGATTTGAGCGTAGTTTAATTTATTTACACACGGGGGATGTATATCCGACCAAATTGTACTCATTCCCGACAAGTTTATAATTTTCAATATGATAGAAGGTGTAAAGTGATTATAATAAGCAATCTTACAATCAGGTTTTAGCAAAGCAATAAAAGAAAAATAGCAGAGGCTAGCCTACTCTCCAGCCTCCACCTAAGGAGAGAAAATCGATGATTTTTACATATTTACTATATGTAAACGCCTGACCCATTAAAGCGAAGGGAGTTGCATGCTAAAAAGGATAAACAAAGCATACCGCAAGGCGCAAAAAAAACAGCGTCCATATCCGACCAATTTGTCTCCTCACACGACAAAAACATACATTTCAACTAATTAGATAACTGAAATTCCTTTGCTGTCACTCCATATTTAGCTTTAAAGGCTTTAGAAAAATAAGAACGCGAGGTAAAACCTACATCTTCTATTACTAAATTTATCTGCCGACCTTGCATTAATAACTCTGCAGCCTTAGTAAGGCGAAAATCTCGGATGAATTCAGTCGGGGAAAGGTTAATAAGAACTTTTAATTTTCGCTGAAACTGGCGCTCACTGAGAGCTAACTCTTTTGCACAACGCGGCACCGTCAGCTGCATATCCGAATAATGTACATCTAGAAATGCATTTAAATTGGCTAATAATTGTGTGTCTTTTGGATCTCGGTTCAACACACCACGCTTTGCTGGTTCAGCTTGATTCTCTTGTGGGGTATATTGATGGTATGTATTTATCCATGCAATCCAGTTATCTACCTTAAGCAATAACTCGTCACGATCAAAAGGCTTAGTGATGACATCGAGCGCAAAATGGTTAAGCCCTTTTAACCGGCTTTCATGATCGCCTTTCGCGGTTAAAATAATAGTTGGAATATGGCAAGTAATACGGCAGTTATGTGCTTCTTTTAATAGAGCAAACCCGTCCATTTTTGGCATCATTAAATCTGTAATTAATAAATCAGGCACATGCTTTTGCATTAATTCCATCGCAACTTTGCCATTGTCGGCCATCAGCACCCGGTATTTAGCCGCTAACTCATTGTGAAGATAATGCCTTAATTCATCATTGTCTTCAGCAATTAACACGGTTGCCAAATCTTCCTCATTAATATGTCGCTCAGTCTTGATTTGATTATTGTGTTGAGTTTGCAATTGCTTGGGGCTACTTACCAGTGCAAATTTGACACTAAATTGAGTACCTTTAAGTAGCGTACTTTGTAGCTCTATTTGTCCGGCGTATTTATCTACAAGCTTTTTAACAATGGATAAGCCAACACCGCTGCCTTCTACATTTGTATTGCCTGCTGTACGGTAGAACAAATCATATACTTTACTTGCTTCTACCTCAGCAATACCACGTCCAGTATCTTTAAATTCTATTACTGCCTGTTGCTGCGAAGCATAAACGTTTAACTCAACCCTACCTTGTGTAGTAAATTTAAATGCATTACTGAGCAGGTTATTAAATATTGTGATTAACCCTTCTCTGCTAGCGTGGATGTAAAGAGCTTCTTCAATATCATATTCGAATGAAGTATCTTGCTCACCTAACACACTAAACTGCTCAGCAACCTCTCTAGCTATTGCCGACAAGGAGATAGTTTTTAGTTCTTCATCATTGCTTTGATCGAAGCGCGTTAACGTGAGCAATTTATCTACTAGCCCCTCTAAGCGTCTTGAATTACGCAAAATCAAATCTAAATTAGCTCTTTTATTAGGGTTACTCTCACCGGTTAACAATGCCTGTGTTGGTGCAACAAGTAAGCTAAGTGGGGTTCGTAGTTCATGGGATGCATGAGTAAAAAAGCGAACTTTGCTTTCTAATGTGTGCCCAAGCGCAACAGCTTGCTTTTCAATCACGGACTTTTGCGATTCAATCTCTTGGGTCCTCAACGCCACACAACGCTCTAGCTCACTCTTTTGATTACGTAACCGCTGTGTCCATAAACTAATACATAGCCAAATAAATACTGCAAACAAGAGGCTATAAATAAAATAAGCCAATAGGCTTTGCCACCAAGGAGTGACTACATGGAAGTTTAACATTAACGGAGCTAATGCTTTTCCCCCTAAGCGTGAATTTGCTTCAACGACAAGCTGGTAATTGCCTGCTGGTAAATTCGTATAATCAACCGAAAGACTTGCCCCTTTTGCTGAACGCCATTGTTGTTCAAAACCAATTAATCTATAGCGATACACATTGGTTTTCGGTTCTGAGAAGTGCAAAAGGTTAACTGCAAGCGAAATACGCTTTACTGAGTGGGGGATCTCCAACTGACGGTTTTTCTCAACCTCGTAATGCATTCCTAACTGACTACCCACACTGTTACGTAAAGGCTGGTCATCAAACTTTAGCTTGGTCAATGCTAGTTTGCCAGGTAGTTGAGCTTGATATTCATCGGACGAAAAAACGGTTAGGCCTTGTGTACCACCAAAAATAATTTTCCCTTCCCGCGTTTTAAAATATGCCCCCGCATTAAACTCATTTCCTTGAATGCCATCTTTTGCTTTAAAGTGCCTAATAAAGCCAGTCGAGCTATTAACTTTAGCAAGGCCATTGTTAGTACTAAGCCACACAGATTCCTCACCTTGTGCAACCAAACCATATACAACTTGGTTAGGTAAGCCATCATCCAGTCCGATGTGTGTGATTTGCTCCGTGCCTGCTTTTATAATATTGACCCCATTAGAGGTTGCCAGCCACATATCTCCATTAGCACGTAATAAGAATGCTCGCACTGTATTGTGGCTTAACCCTTCACCTTTAGGGCGCTTTGTAAAATGGGTGAGAGAATCTAACTCGGTATTATACTTATAAGCACCAAAGCCATCTGTCGCTATCCAAAGCTCATTATTTTGCCCATGATAAAGACTGGTCACTCTTGGGGCATCAATGAGCAGAGTTGTATTGGGTTGCGGCTTACTGTAGCTAATAAATTTTTGCAATTGAACGTCAAATTTGAATAAGCCACCACCATTCGTTCCCACCCAAACATTATTATTACTATCGGCTAATAAGCTATAAATGCTATTTTCATGCAGCCCATGCCCGCCCTCCTCTGCATGGTATGCGATCAATTCACCTTGTTTGGTGATAACATTAATGCCGCGCTCCCACGTTCCAATCCACGTATTACCCAGCCCATCTTGAGTAATGACTTTTATTGCATTGCTTGATAGCGCTAAAGGGGATGAATTTTTATCTAGGTGGTCAACACGGTTAAAGTTTTTATCAAGGATATCAATACCAGCTCCCCAATTCCCATACCACAGCCGCTGTTTAGAGTCTTCGTAAAGCGCCCATGCATCATTGCTTGATAAAGGGGCTGGTTTGCGTAATTTAGTAAAGCTCAATGAAGCTGGATCTAACTTGCTAATACCGTTGGCTGTACCAAACCACATAATACCTGATTGATCTTTAAATACGCTGTACACGCGATTATGCGCCAAGCTGTAGCGATCAAAAGGGTCATGTTTTAAATGAGTAAAGCGCTGTGTTTGCTGGTTATAAATACTGACACCACCCCCACGCGTTGCAAACCAAATTCGGCCTTGTTCATCGAATTCAATATCACGAATTTGGTTACTTGAAATGGTTTCAAAATCTTGTTCATCATGACGCCAATTGGTATATACCCGTCGTGTTAAATCGATTTTATAAGCGCCACCACCCTGGGTTGCAATCCATACATGCGCATCTGTATCTTGCTTAATAGCATAAACGCTTGGATAAATGGATTCACTCTCAAAGATGTCTTCTAACATAGTTGGCACTAATGTGTCGGTTTGTAAGTCATAGTGGGTTAAACCGCTACCATTACTACCAATCCATAGAATATCATCTATTTTTTCAAGTGCATAAACTGGTTTTTTTAGATTATCAACGAGCGTATCAATTTTTGATGAGCCACGGTTTATACGATACACAACACCGTCAAACGTACCAACAAAAAGCCAATGTTTAAAAGGAAGGAGTGAGGTAATGCGCTTTTTATTTAATAGAGGAGTAGAAAAACCGTAATTAAATAAGTTTAGCTGATTAACTCCTCCATATCGCGTACCAATAAATAATTGATTTTGATTATCTAAAGATAAAGGATAAATATAATTGTTTGCCAACGAATTACTATTCTTATCCGAAGCCTTAAACACTTCGAAGCGTTCACCATCAAAACGATTTAAACCATCTTGTGTTGCAAACCACATAAAACCAAGTTCGTCTTGCTCTATGCTAAACACCACACTTTGAGACAAGCCATCTTCTATTGTGTAATGCTCAAATGCGGCTAAGGCATTATTAAATTTAAGTAAAATTAATAGACCTAGCAAAAACCCTAGCTTCAACCGCATCAAAAACCTTTTACACTACCCATTCCATATGAGTAAAGCTTAGCTGAAACCTTTTGTTTACACACGTAATTTAACGTAATTATAGCAAAGTTACCCGTATTGAGTACTTAATGGAGTAAGCGCCCTGCTTTTTGTAGCTGCCTATAACGTATAATTAATGTAATACCTCTTAAGAGCATAAAGCAGGTCATTGCTAGCCATAAACCATGGTTTTGCCAAGAGTGAAAAACAAAAAACACGCCCGCAAAGCCCACACTTGCTGACAGTAACATACTGTTGCGCATGTCTTTTGCCCGAGTTAACCCAACAAATATGCCATCAAATAAAAAACAACTCATTGCTGCTACGGGCAACACAATAAGCCAAGGCAAGTACAGTGTGGCCGTAGCTATAACCTCAGGTACATCAGTTAGTAAGGCGATAATCTGCTTCCCTAATAAGGCAAAAAATACACTATAGGCCAAAGCAAAAATTGCTCCCCAAAATAAACTGACTCGAACCCACAAATGTATTTTACGCTCACTATTTTGACCCTTAGCCTGACCGACCTTTGCTTCGCTTGCATAAGCAACTCCGTCAAGAGCAAAACTAACCAGCATTAAAAAGTTAAGCAATACAGCATTTGCAGCCAAGGTTATATCGCCTATACGTGCCGCATAAAAGGTCATAAAGCTAAAACACAACTGTAAAATAAGAGAGCGAATAAAAATATCACGGTTCAAGCTCAGCAAGTCCAGCATTTTGGCAACACTAAACCAATCGCCAAGAAATAACGGTACAGATTTTTTAGCTGCTATTTTTAAAACCAAAAAAGTAGCAAATATAAACGCGGTATAATCTGCAATTACAGAAGCCCATGCCGCGCCAGCTACTTGCCAATCTAAGTAAACAACAAAATATATATCGAGCACAATATTGGTAATATTAGTTGCTAACAATAAATAAAAAGGACCTCGACCATAATGCACGCCTAACATCCATGCCAATAAAACCAAATTACATAACGCCGCAGGCGCGCTAAAAATACGAATATCAAAATAAATATACGCCTGCTCTAGTACGACATCACTGGACCCAGATAAATACGCTATTAAATCTTTTATCCATGGTGATAAGGCAAGTAAAGTAAACGCAACAACAAGGGCTAACAATAAACTGCGCTTTAACAAGCTGGCCAGCAGTGCTTTATCTTCTTTACCATACGCTTGAGCAACCAAGCCTGTGGTACTCATCCTTAAAAAACCTGCCAGCCAAAACAATAATGAAATTACCGTCGCACCCAGTGCTATACCAGCAAGATAATGCGCACTCCCTAAGTGCCCAATGACAGCCGTATCAACTATTCCTAACAGTGGCACGGTTATATTTGATAAGATCATCGGACCCGCTAATAACAACAAGCTTTTATGGTGTGCTTTATGAACTTTAAGAAATTGTTTCACTGTGTTTTATCTATCCTTTTTTACCTATCGTTTTCTGTAAAAAGCGCGATTATTTTACAGTATCATCATGTTAGCGAAACGCTGCCCGCAGTTACTAGCATCAGTGCTAAAAACTTTGAAGCGCATTTAAGCTACCTTAAACAAAATGACTTTAATGTGATCCCATTAAATGAATTAGTAAACTCTTTACAACAAGGCCAAAGTTTACCTGATAAAACGGTCGCAATTACTTTTGATGATGGTTACAACAACAATTATGACCAAGCCGCCCCTATACTTGAAGCATTTAATTACCCTTATACCATTTTTGTAAACCCGAGATTGATTGATGAAGGCAAAGGGTATGTTATGGGCTGGGACAAACTCAGAGAGCTAGCCAAAAAAGGGGCGCTGATCAGCAATCACAGCTCACAGCACGATTACCTGCACCAACGCCAAAATGGTGAAAGCGACGCGCAATGGAAAACCCGAATAAAAGACGATATTTTATTTTCGCAAAAGCGCATTAAAGAGGAAATTGGCCATGATTTTAAATATTTAGCTTATCCTTATGGTGAGTTCAATAACCAGCTTCAAGAATTGGTAAAAAGCCTTGGTTTCATTGGCATTGGCCAACACTCAGGTGCCATTGGCATAAACTCTGATTTTACCCGCCTACCACGCTTTCCAGCATCGGGGTTTTATAGCAAATTGGATACCCTCAAAACCAAGCTTAACTCCCGCCCATTTACAATTAAAACCCTTACATACTCTGATAGCGTGACTAACGAAAACCCACCTATCATCAGTGTTCAATTTGAAATGGGTGACTTTCATAAAAGCCAATTAGCCTGTTACGTTTCTGGTGTCGGACAAGCTAAGCTAGATTGGGTTACAGAAGATACGGTAACAGTAAACTCTCCTAAAAAGTTAAATTTAGGTCGCTCTCGGTTTAACTGCACAGCTCCTTCAAAGGCTCACAAAGGGAGTTATTACTGGTTTTCTCAACCATGGGTGCTCACACAGTAACAAATATGATTTAACTTGAGCTTAGAGCATAAAGCTCAAGTTACTTATTTAACCTGAACTCTGGTTAAGAGATGTAATAATGTGTTGATATTAAATAATAAATTCCCCCTTAGTCTCCAGTCGGAGGCTTTTAGCGATAACAAGGCGAATTTACGCGTCAATAGCTGACCTATTGCAAGTAAATTCAACGCAGTTAGCGTTAAAAGTACCCGCTGGAGATAGATTTATTATCCAGAGTTCAGGTTATTTAATCTGTTTTTGCGCTTTTTTCAATAGATGCTCTGCCACCTTTTCTAGTGGCAGGACATCATTAGCAGCCCCTAATTCAATAGCCGCTTTTGGCATACCCCAAACCACCGATGTGAGTTCATCTTGTGCTATTGTATAAGCCCCACTGTGCTTTAGCGCTAATAGCCCTTTAGCACCATCGCTGCCCATACCTGTAAGTAATGCCGCAACTGTGTTTTTAGGATGTATGTTAACAAGCGAGTTAAACAACACATCCACGGCTGGGCGATGGCGATTAATTGCAGCCGACTCATCTAGGTGACAAATTAAGTGGCTGCCTCGCTTAACAACACTGAGATGCTTATCACCTGGGGCTATGAATGCCCAACCTGGTGCCAACTTATCTCCATGTTCAGCTTCTTTAACATTAATTGTGCATGTTCTGTCCATTCTTAGTGCAAACGAGCTGCTAAATACCGGCGGAATATGTTGTGTGATTACAATTGGAGGGCAATTTTTAGGCATTCTGATCAACACCTCTTTAATCGCTTCCGTTCCCCCTGTAGACGCACCAATGGCCAAAATAGCAGAAACATTAAAGTTTGCCATTAAGCTTGGCTCTATAACCTTATTGATTGAAGCCTTACACGGACGCACTCTTGCACTTGCCGCCGTACGCACTTTTTGTTGCAGCACCGCCGCATATTGGTTAAATTGCTCCGATAAATTGACAGTGGGTTTAGCAATAAAATCAACAGCACCAACCTCTAATGCCTCTAAAGTAACTGGGGAGCCTTTTTGAGTTAGTGTTGAGATCATGACTACAGGCATTGGACGTAATCGCATTAAGTTCTTTAAAAAGCTGATCCCGTCCATCTTAGGCATCTCAACATCCAGCGTTAATACATCAGGCTGTAACTGCTTAATCATTTCTCGCGCTTGATAGGGATCTGCTGCGCACCCAACGACTTCCATATCGTCTGGCTCACATAAAATATCTGTTAATATTCTCCTTATCAAAGGTGAATCATCAACCACTAAAACTTTGATCATGACGAACTCCTAAAACAGCTCGATATCTGTATTCGAGTCTTGTTTTTCAATATCATGCAAGTAGCGCACTTCACGCTTTTCTAATGCATCGCTGTGCATTTCTCGTAATTTTTTAACCTGCGCCTTGCCAGTCTGGGGGTTAAAGTTGACCTTCCTAGGCCAAGGCCCTCCCACATCATGGGAAACAAGGTCAAGACCCTCTTCCTGCACATAAGAATAGGCAAAACGAATATTACCTAAGCCTATATCTGTCATAGAGCGTATAATCTTTCCACCACCAAACAATTTAATTTTTAAGTTACTGCGAGATGCTCCATTTTTAAGCACTTCATTAATTAAAAATTCCATAGCCCAATTACCATAACGGCAGTTTAAACTGTGCGCATTTGCTTGCTCAACGCCCTTCTCTGCAGGTAGCATAAAATGATTCATACCACCAATCCCCAACTTTTCATCGTAGACACATGCAGCAATACATGAACCTAATACAGTGCTAATTAATTCGTCATTTTTGGATACATAAAACTCACCCGGTAAGACCTTAGCAACTACACGTTGTTGTCCAGCATCCCAGAACCGCTTTACGTGCTCAAAACCAGGCAGCACAGCTTTAAATTGATTACTCATTAGCCACCTTTTGATACATTGTTTTACCTAGGTTTCTAAATTCACTGTGCTCTTTGCCCATACTTTCTGAGTGACCTAAAAATAAATGACCTCGAGGGGCTAAAATGTCACAGTAGCGTTTAAACAGCTGATCTTTCGTTTCTTTATCAAAATAAATAACCACATTGCGACAAAAAATCACATCAAATGAGCCTTTCATAGGCCACTGTTGCAATAAATTAAGCCGCTTAAAATGCACTTTTTGTTGTAACTCAGGCTTCACTTTAAACGTTTCGCCATCTTTACTTTTCAAAAACCAACGCTTTAAGTGGTGTGACTCAAGGCCATTTACATTCGCCGCGGTATAGCTACCCAATTGTGCCTTATTCAATACATTTGAGTCTAAATCGGTCGCTAAAATTTTAACATCCCAATCGCGAGGA
>Ga0209603_1004729_pt1 | contig 11207 bp, 8 predicted proteins | sample COGITO_mtgs_1206_FD_184812 | JGI IMG/M metagenome (GOLD analysis project Ga0209603, IMG submission 184812) | Pelagic marine microbial communities from North Sea - COGITO_mtgs_120607 (SPAdes) (version 2) | ecosystem: Environmental > Aquatic > Marine > Epipelagic ... | reverse complement strand
GTATTGCTTCAGGCCAAAGACCATATCGTTGACTTGGATTTAGGCCAGACCCAAATCACCAATGCTATATTTGAAGTACTTCAAGAATTAAATAACTTAACAGTTTTAAAACTTGATTATACTCAAGTAACGGGTAAAGGAATTCAAAAATTGAAATCATTGAGCCACTTGAAAGAAATTAATTTAGTAATGAGTGCCTTATCAAAATCGGGAGTTGAGGATTTATTTTCGTTTCCGACTTTGGAAAAAGTTTATCTTTTCGGGCTACTTGACACCACAGAAATCGTCGAAGTTCCTGACACCTTACAAACTGTATTTGAATGGGGAAATTATCAATTAAATGATACTTCTGATTAATCCATTAAAAAAAACAATACAACTAGGTTAGTCATTATTAATTTTTATAATTTAACCATATAAATAATTACATTATGTTTTTAAGTAGGAGGAATTTTATTAAGAAAACATCCCTTTCCACTGCCGTAATTTCGACAGCTTCTTTGCTTATCAATTGTGAGAAGGATTCAGTTAAACGCGCTCCCTCAGGAGGTACTTATATGGGGGGCTTCGTTTCACCCAAATTAAGTACTGTTAGAGCTGCTTTTATTGGCGTCGGAAGTCGAGGAGGCGGACACCTTAAGAATTTTGCGGAATTAGCAGGAACAGAGGTAGTGGCCATAAGTGATCTTTATGAAGACATCGTCAAGCAAAAACTAGATATGGTAAAGCAGCTTGACACTGGCATTCAACATTCAAATATTGCTACTTATTGGGGAGAAGAAAACCAGTGGAAAAAAATGTTGCAAGAGGTTCAACCCGATGTGGTTTTTATTGCGACCAATTGGAACAACCATGCTCCTATGGCCATTGAATGTATGAAACAAGGGGCTCATGCTTTCGTGGAGGTGCCGCTGGCAGTAACCCTCAAAGACCTTTGGCATATTGTGGACACCTCCGAAAAGACAAACAAGCATTGTATGATGATGGAAAATGTCAATTATGGTAGAACCGAATTGATGTATCTCAATATGTGCAGACAAGGAGTGATAGGAGAACTGCTTCATGCCGAAGCCGCTTATATTCACGAATTAAGGGGACAAATGCAACAACAAGATCGCGGTACAGGTTCGTGGAGGACGCCCCACTACGCCCATGGAAGCGGTAACCTTTATCCCACACATGGTTTGGGTCCCGTAGCCCAATACATGAATTTGGCTAGAAAAGAAGATAATTTCAAAAGCCTAGTTTCCTATTCTACTCCTGCTCTGGGAAGAAAAAGCTACGCTGAAAAAAATTATCCTGCAGATCACAAATGGAACCAATTGGATTTTCGCAATGGTGACATGAATACTTCCATCATCAAAACCCACTTAGGAAGAACCGTTATGGTGCAATGGGACGAAACCAGTCCTAGACCCTACTCACGACTAAATCTTGTGCAAGGTACCCTGGGAACCCTCGCTGGTTTTCCTACTCGAGTGGCTCTTGAAGGAGGGGTATTGGATATTACCAAAGACCATCACCGATGGGTAGAAGGGGAGCTCTTGGAAAAAGTCTATGAAAAATACGACCACCCCCTCTATAAAAGACTAAATCAGCAGTCCAAATCAAGCGGTCATGGAGGCATGGATGGTATCATGATGTACAGAATTGTCGAGTGTCTACAAAAAGGACTCCCCCTAGATCAAAATGTTTACGAGGGAGCTTTTTGGAGTGCAGTAACCGAACTCAGTGGTAAATCTATTGAACAAGGCGGAGCACCACAAGAATTTCCAGATTTTACCCGAGGAAATTGGAAAGATACTGAACCACTGAAAATTATATCATAAACAAACTTTTTCTCATGAAAAAAAGCATTTTATTAATTGTACTACTAGCCATATTGGCTTGCTCTGAACAACCCAAAAAAAAATCCAGTCAATGGATCACCCTTTTTGACGGGACCTCTTTAGATGGCTGGAGGGCCTACAACGGAGATCAAATGCCACCCGGATGGAAAATTGTGGATAGTATTTTGACCTTTACCACTGACCAAATCCTGGAAGAAGATTATGATTATACTGGGAGTAGAGACATTATTTATGGCGTTGAAGAATTTGATAATTTTGAGCTTTATGTGGAGTGGAACATTCCCAAAGGTGGCAACAGCGGTATTTTTTACCACCTAAAGGAAGGTTATGACGGCCCCCCGGTTGTAGCACCCGAATACCAGCTTTTAGACGATGAAAATTACGCAGAAATTCACAATTACGAGTTAAAGGATTGGCAGCTTACTGCAGCCGACTATGCCATGCATGTTCCGGATACCTCCCAAAAAACACTATATCCCCCGGGACAGTGGAACAGCAGTAGGATTGTTTTTACACCCGAAAATGTAGAGCACTGGCTCAATGGCAAAAAAGTACTCTCTTTTGTACCATGGTCTGAAGATTGGTATCAAAGAAGGAATTCTGGCAAATGGAATAATGCTCCCGACTACGGAAAATACAAAACGGGTTACATTGGTTTTCAAGATCACGGCAGTAATTTGTCTTTTAGAAATATTAAAATCAAAAAACTCTAAAATAATAAATATGAAAAAAAGAGATTTTTTAAAAACCTCATTGGCAGCTGCCACAACCGCTTTTATCCCCAAATCTATGATGGCCATGGGAAAAAGGGGAGAAAAACTGAGAACGGCACACATTGGTGTAGGAGGTATGGGAGGAGCTGACCTCAATTCAATTGCTTCCCATTCCGATGTTGTCGTGGTAGGACTTTGCGATGTTGACTCCAACGCCATAGCCAAAGCTAGTACCATCCATCCCAATGCAAAAACATATCAAGACTATAGGGTGATGCTTAAAGAAATGGCCAATGAAATTGATGCGGTAATTGTATCGACTCCCGACCACACCCATGCACCTGCTTCCATTTTGGCCATGGAAATGGACAAACCTGTTTATTGTCAAAAGCCACTAGCCCACCATGTTTCTGAGGTACGCGCCATGCGCAAAATTGCAGAAGAAAAAAACTTGGTTACCCAAATGGGAATTCAGGTTCACTCCTTCTATGATTATAAATTAGCCACCCTTTTAATCCAATCCGGTATCATTGGAAAAGTCAGTCGGGTAAGGGCTTGGTCCCCTAAAAACTGGGGCTATGATGGCCCAAAGCCCAATGGTACTGACCCCATACCGTCCAACCTTGATTGGAACCTATGGTTGGGAACAGCAGAAGAACGTCCCTTTAAGGAAAAAGTATACCACCCAGGGAACTGGAGAAAACTCGTTGATTTTGGTTGTGGTACTTTAGGAGATATGGGCGTTCATATTTTTGACACCCCCTACAATGCTTTAGCTCTAGACGTTCCCAATACCATAAAAAATAGTTGTAGAAAACCTAACGGTTTTGGTTATCCTGAAAAAAATGAAGTGATCTATACCTTCCCAGGTACTCAATACACCTCGAAAAACTTTGAATGGGTATGGCACGACGGAAAAGGAGCTCCTGATTCTCATAAAGAACTCAGACTCCCCAAAAGAGAAAAACTACCATTGCAAGGAGCCATGTTTATAGGTGAAAAAGGGAGATTACTTCTGCCTCACTTTATGGAAGCACCACGTCTAATTGTTGATGGAGAATACAAAGAAATAGATATCAAAAAATACGATCCACAGGGAAAATTAGGCATCACAGTCAATGATTATGAAAGAGATGCTCCCAAGCACTACCACCAGTTCGTAGATGCGTGTTTGGGTAGAGATAAAGCCTCAGCTCCATTCTCCTATGCTTCAAGGTTGACCGAAACTATTTTATTAGGAGTTATTGCGGGAAGATTCCCCAACAAAACCTTACACTGGGACAGTCAAAAAGCTGAGTTTAAGGAAAGTGAAGCCAATAAATTCCTCAGTGGAAAAAACCGTGATTTCTGATATTTGTAGTACAACTTCAATGGTGACCTACATCCACCATTGAAGTTTTTTTTATAACCTAATTCCCGAATCATGACCAATGCAATTTTTAGGGTTCCTGACCCCACCAATGAAACTGTAAAAAATTATATACCCAATTCTGAAGAAGCCAAAAAACTGATTCTCGCCTACCGTAAAATGTATGCAGAAAAAATTGATATACCTCTCTATGTCGGCGATGAGGAAATCAGAACGGGTAACACCCAAACCCTGCATCCGCCACACGATCACCACCACTCTCTGGGAAAATACCACTTGGCAAGTGAGAAAGAAGTTGATCTAGCCATAGCTAATTCCCTGAAGACTAGCCGCAAATGGAGGGGCTTTTCTTGGGAGGAACGGGCCGCAATATTTCTAAAAGCTGCTGAGTTGATTTCGGGCCCCTACCGAGATCAGATCAACGCGGCCACCATGTTGGGTCAATCCAAAAACATCCACCAAGCAGAAATAGACGCTGCCTGTGAGACCATCGATTTCCTGAGATACAATGTTTATTTTATGTCTCAGATCTATAAGGATCAGCCACAATCGTCAACCAATGTATGGAACAGAATGGAGTACCGGCCTCTGGAGGGCTTTGTCTATGCGGTTACTCCTTTTAATTTTACGGCCATTGCAGCCAACCTTGTTGCTGCTCCTGTGATGATGGGAAATGTAGTGGTTTGGAAACCTGCAGATGACCAGATATATTCGGCTCATATCATCCAAAAAGTTTTTGAAGAGGCGGGAGTACCTGCGGGGGTAGTTAATATGGTATATGGAGATCCCGAAATGATTACCCAACGAGTACTTGCTCACAAAGCATTTTCAGGACTCCATTTTACAGGATCAACCACCGTATTTCAAAAACTTTGGAAAACCATAGAACAAAATATCAGCCATTATCAAAACTATCCAAGAATTGTTGGAGAAACAGGAGGAAAGGATTTTATTTGGGCCCACCCCAGTGCTGACTCTAAGGCCGTTGCTACAGCCATTATTCGTGGCGCTTTTGAATTCCAAGGACAGAAATGCTCAGCGGCTTCCAGAGTTTACCTTCCCAAAAGCCTCTGGGTAGACATCAAATCGCAATTGATTGAAGATTTATCTTCCATTAAAGTGGGTAGCCCAGAAGATGCTTCCAACTTTATAAATGCCGTCATTAACAATAAAGCGTTTAAAAGGCTTAGCACTTTTTTGGACCAAGCGAAGGAAGACAAAGAAGTCGAAATCGTTGCGGGAGGACACCATAACGATGCAACAGGTTACTTTATAGAACCAACCGTTATTCGTACCCACGATCCCGATTATATCGGGATGCGTGATGAGCTTTTTGGCCCCATCGTTTGTGTCTATGTCTATCCAGATGAGGAGTGGGAAGAAATATTGACTACGATTGATCAAACGGGAGTCTACGCACTTACTGGTGCTGTTTTTTCCAATGATCGTCATGCCTTAAAAATAGCTTCCAAGAAATTGATCGATACCGCTGGAAACTTTTATATCAATGACAAACCAACGGGGGCAGTTGTGGGTCAACAACCTTTTGGAGGGGCACGTGCATCTGGAACAAACGATAAGGCTGGATCCAAATGGAATTTACTCCGCTGGGTAAGTGCCAGAACGATTAAAGAAACATTTGTAGCCCCGTCTGATTATCGCTACCCCTTTTTGAAATCTGAGTAAGTACATTAATCCTCAAATTGATTTTACCGTGAATAACCTATTTGCTGACACCCAAAAGGCCTTTGCTTTAAAGTCTGATAGTGAATTGGACAGGGCACTTTTTTTGTTTGAATTGATAAAAAGAGAATCTCTAGTTAAAATAGGGGCAGCCTTTACTCAATTTTTTTTAAATGCCCATCTACCCGTCGAACGATTGATTTGGGCTACTGTTTTTGATCATTTTTGTGGAGGAATCAGTAAAAAAGATTGTTTAAATATCATCGAAAAAATGCATTCTAAAAATGTTTATTCCGTTTTGGATTATTCATCTGAGGGTAAAAATACTGAGGAGCAATTTGACTTAACACTCTTGAAAATTATAAGCAATATTGAATTTGCAAAATTAAATGAAGCAGTGCCTTTTGTGGTATTCAAACCTTCAGGTTTTGGGAATGTTGACCTTTATCGAAAAGTATCTTCTGGGGTCACTCTTAGTTCCCTTGAAGAATTGCATTGGAAACGTATCTTCGATAGATTTGATACCGTATGTGGAAAAGTGAAAAAAAATAATATCCCTTTATTGATTGATGCAGAGGAGAGTTGGATTCAAAAAGCGGCGGATGAATTGGTGGAAAATATGATGGCACTATACAACAAAGAACAAGCCATTGTTTTTTGTACCCTTCAAATGTACAGAACAGACCGTTTGGATTATTTGAAGTCTTTATATCAAAAAGCCATTGAAGAAGGGTTTACCATCGGAGTCAAACTGGTAAGAGGGGCCTATTTGGAGAAAGAACGGCTCAGAGCTGCGGAAATGGCATATACAGATCCGATTTGTAAAAACAAAAAAACGACCGATAATCAATTTAATAATGCATTGGAATACATACTAAATCATTCAGAACATATTTCTCTTTTTGCAGGAACCCACAATGAGAAAAGTTGTTTACAAATGATCTCTCTGATGGAGAAAAAAAAGCTCAATAACCGGCATCCCAAAGTATGGTTTGGACAGCTCTACGGCATGAGTGATCATATTTCATACAACCTATCGCACTTGAATTATAATGTTGCCAAATACCTTCCGTATGGCCCTGTGAGAGATGTAATGCCTTATTTGATTCGAAGAGCAGAAGAAAACACTTCTGTTGCTGGGCAAACTTCCAGGGAATTAGAACTGATTAAAAAAGAGATTTCCAGAAGGAAAGCCCCATAAAAAATTTATTTTAACTTAAATAAAAGCTGATCTAAGCTGTATTTCCCTGAACCTCTCATAAGAATAACACAGGATAAAATTAAAAAAAGTAGTGAAAGTTCAGCTTTTTCCATTCCTACCCCTGTAATATTCTTAATGGTGGCCACCAACATGGTAAATGCCAACAAAAAAGAGGTAGGTCGTGTCATAAAACCAACAGCCAAAAGTAAAGCGCCAATTGATTCGGAAAATGCCGCCATAAAACCTAACGGGACATTGAGTGCGTCAAGGCCAATCCATTGGGTTAATCCGTTGCCCAAGCGTGCCCATCGATCCGAATCACCCAATATTTTTGACCAACCGTGGTAATAGCACATCATGAGTCCCGTAGAAAAACGAAGAATAAAATAAGAAGTTTCTGGCCAAAAAGATTTGTAACGAACCAGTAGGTTTTTCATAATTTTACATGCTTGTGTTTTGTAAAAATAAATATTGCAAATTTAACAATCAAGTTCTGGTATAAAATCAACCAAAAGTTTATGGACAAAGAGATAAAAGACATTATTATCATTGGAGCGGGGCCTATTGGTTTGGCATGTGGTATTGAAGCCCAAAAGAAAGGCTTGGATTATTTGATTTTCGATAAGGGTTGTTTGGTTAATTCCCTCTATCGATATCCAATGAACATGACCTTTTTTTCGACTTCCGATAAACTGGAAATAGGAGGGGTTCCCTTTATATCTCACAACCCAAAACCCACACGATCCGAAGCCTTGGAGTACTATCGTAGGGTGTCTGTCCATTGGAAATTACCATTGCATCTGTACGAGCAAATCAATACCGTTAGCCAACAAAACGATTTATTTGATATAATAACCGACAAAGACACTTATCGCTCCAGAAAAATAATTATAGCTACAGGTTTTTATGATTTACCCTACCTCTTGGAAGTTCGTGGCGAACAATTGCCCAAGGTCTTGCATTATTACAAAGAAGCCCATCCTTTTTTCGGAATGAATGTAGCGGTGGTTGGAGCAGCCAATTCAGCCGTAGATGTAGCTTTAGAACTTTACCGAAAAGGAGCGAAAAGTGTCACCATGATTATAAGGGAATCGGAGATAGGCCAGAATGTTAAATACTGGTCCAGACCGGATATTGATAACCGAATAAAAGAGGGAAGCATCAATGCTTATTTCAATTCACAAATTGAAGAAATTACCGAAACCGAGGTTCGTTTTATCAGCCCAAAAGGGGAGAAGTGTATTAAAAATGATTTTGTATTGGCCATGACGGGTTACAAACCCAATTTTGAACTACTGGAATCATTGGGAGTACAATTCCATAATGACGAGTATCGAACCCCAATGTATGATCCCAAGACCATGCAATCTTCTGCTGCTGGGGTTTATTTGGCAGGGGTCGTATGTGGAGGACTAAAAACCAATAAGTGGTTTATTGAAAATTCGCGAGATCATGCGCCTTTAATTGTTGAGGATATTTTAAATAATTGAATTAGTCTTTCCCTTGACTCCCGTTTAGTAAATGCAACCTATTGTATTTAGGTCCAAACGTCTCAAAAACACTTATTAGAGATAGTTTACTCAAAGAGAGGCGAAGTCAACAAGCCCTCAAAATATTTCGTTAAGGGTTTCATTTCAGACTACAAGAAAACAAAAAAGTCATTTGATGATCCTAAAAGTAGTCTTTCGGTTTTGTTGGTGATCCTCTTTAGAAACATTGATGAATTTATTAAAAATCATATAGGCATTGATCTCTCTTTTACTGAGTTTTTTAATGAACCTTGTGGCTTGTTTCTTAGTGTCAAATTGATTGATGATCAAAGAATATGATTGGTCTTTCTCTTGATAAATAATAGGATTGAACTCCGAAAATTGCAAGCTCTTCTCAACGACTTTCTGTCGATCGATATTGCGATAGACCTCAATCAAATAATCTGCAACTGTATTGCCTTCTATGTGGCGCTCACCATAATCTTCAACCGATAAACGTTTTTTGTCGATTCCTTGGTCTTGAGTGAGGTATTTAAAAATGGTTTTGGAGCGGTTTTTAGCTAATTTTTTATTGCTACTAAAGCTTCCTCTGGCATCCGTCATAGAACTAATTTTCAGACGAATATTAGGATCTTTAAGCATCAAGTTTGCAATTGAGTCCAAACGCGATCGGTATTTTTCGATCAAGTTAAACCTTGCAAAATCGTAGTAGATAGGCCTTAGAATTATTTCAGACTCAAGCCTTTTGAGGTTAACTACAATGGGTTCAGAGGTGCGAAATCCGTCGGTAATTCGGTAAGTGAAAAAATCGTTCTTTGAGGTTTCATCCTCGGTGAAATAGTTAAAAGTCCCATCCAAATTCAGTTCTACTTTTCCTGTTTGTGGTCCATCGACCAGAATGGTTTTTGGAGGATTTAGGAAAGGCAGGGGGTTCTGTGCCAAGGAATCATTGACCAAAATACTATTTCGCTCTTCAACACTTGGAACAAAAGAAGCGTACTCATAATCATCAGAATTCCCGCTTAAACCTTTGAATCGTATCACATAGGAGTTGTCCAAAGTATCCTTTTTTCGATTGGAGGAGAAAAACCCCAACTGTAAAGAGTCTAATAAAGAAAAAGAAAAGTCATCCGATCCGCTATTGATGGGGCTGGGCAAAAGAATGGGAGTGGACAATTCCCCCTCTTCCATTTTGGAATAATATACATCATAGTTTCCCATACCTCCCTCTCGGTTAGAGGCAAAAAACAATAGATTTTTAAACACATAAGGAAATGCTTCATTGGCTACTGAATTGACTTGTGGTAGCTTTTGAAACGTAGAAAATTTCCCTAAGGAATCCATTTTACTGAAGTAAAGATCGTAGTCATCATTTTCCCCTTGATTGCTTGAGAAATACAAGATATTGTTTTTAGTATCTATACTTGGATGCATAAAAGAATCCTCAACATCCCCTAAATCCAACTTCTTTGGTGTCCCAGTAATGACTTCATCAAAAGCCACACTGTAAATACTCAGATTAAGTTTTCGGTCTTTGGTAATTTTTTTGGAACTTCTAGTGAAATAAAGAATCTTGTTTTTTGAGTCAAAAGTAGATGGTCCTTCTTGAAAAATCGTATTGATGTTTTTTCCCAACAGTTCCTTATTTTTTATTTCGAAAGGGGGTTGGGTAGAAAACTGAACTCTTTGAAGATTAAAAATAAAATCTGATTGGTTTTTTCTATATTTTCTGGGGAGTTTTTTGATGTCGTTTTTTTCAGAACTTACCAAAATCAACTCTCCACTTTCAGCATTCCCTTTGATCCATAGGGGACTAAAAACACTTTCATTATCATCTATTTTCAATTCAAATACTTCGATCGGAGATGACAAATCTTGTGCCCAATGAGATTGAACTATTCCAATTCCCAAAGCAACCATTATGATGGGGAGCAAACCCAATAAATAATGTCTATTAATTATAAAAACTCTTTGTTTGTCCCCTACATATAAATTTATACCCCCCAATTGACTCAACAAAAAACCACTTCTCTAAAACCCACCCCACCGTCTGGTAATCAGATAGGATAGAAAGTTTTTAGGGTTTAAATTATTGTAGCCTTACAAATTACATACAATAAAAAATATCACAAAACAATAAAACCCCTGAAAAAAGAGGGTTAAATTTTACAAGAGATGGCCTACTAGGGAACCACACCTATAAAATAAACTTCACTTAACATACAAATGATTACAAGTAAATACACAAGTATTAACAGGGATTAAGGAAATACTAATCGACTGGTTTTATCATCAATTAATCAAAGATATAAAAACCAAAAAAGACGTTAACATGAAAAATAAATGCAAAAAAAGAATATTGCTGTATTTTGAACCTTTTTGAATTTTATTGGGTTGGATTTTCGTCATTGTATGTCTATTTTTTAAGGAGGAAAATAATTTTTATTGAAAATTAAAGGATTAAAATCATATTTCCACTATATTGGTATACCAATTTGGAGAACCAATAATTTTATAAACACCAAAATGACAAAATTAATCTTTGCTTTTCGTTACTTATTATTGATTGCATTTATTTCTTTAGCTGGATGTAACAATACTAATCAGCCTGATTTAAAGGCTAATGATGTAATCCCAATATTCAAGCATTTTAACTTGATTTTAGGCGATGGATCGAATGTAGGTCAAGCACTTAAATATGAGAATAAAGATTTCTTTTATGCCACTAATGAAGGAAAAGAAAACTGGGTTGTGTTCAAAACTCCAAATGCCGGGAATACCCATGGAACTTCTAATAACACAAGGACAGAACTTGCTCAGTTAAAAAAGTGGTCCCCCATGACCAATGCAAAATTAAGCGCAGCACTCAAAGTAAATCAAGTTGCTGTTACGGGCGATGCT
>Ga0209603_1004726_pt1 | contig 11212 bp, 14 predicted proteins | sample COGITO_mtgs_1206_FD_184812 | JGI IMG/M metagenome (GOLD analysis project Ga0209603, IMG submission 184812) | Pelagic marine microbial communities from North Sea - COGITO_mtgs_120607 (SPAdes) (version 2) | ecosystem: Environmental > Aquatic > Marine > Epipelagic ... | reverse complement strand
AAAGTACTAATTGAAACACATCGCCTCGGAAGCAATGTTCTTTTCCTTTTTTAACAAAATCAAGAAATTCAACATCGGTGAGGTTTGATGTTTTGTTTCCTAGTTTTTTAAAACTAAATGGAGTACTGTTTTTAGTATTTAAAAGAAGTTCTATTTTTTCTAAATTATGCTTTTCTTTATATACATGAGAAAATAAGTGCGCTTCGTGATTGAAAAGACTAATAGCAATAATGTTTTGATAGACGGCATAATAAATATCAGGAATTTCATGTCCTGGTTTAGTTTTGTCTAATGTTATATTTTCAAATTGATCTACAGCATCATGAGCGATGTATCCGAACATACCATTACTAATAAATTTAAACGGATATTTTTTACTATCAAATTGTTTTGAAAATTCATGAATTTTCTCTGGAATATTAATCGTTTCATCAATTACTATTTTTGAATTACTTTCATCAGGATATATGGTAGAAAGTATTCCATTTTTTAGTTCAATAGAAGCAATTGGATTACAACAGATATATGAAAAATCATTATTATTAGCATGATAATCACTACTCTCTAATAACAAAGAATGGGGAAAAACATCCCTCAGTTTTAAGTATGCACTTACCGGTGTAAGGGTATCAGCCAGTATTTTTTTATGCTCCGTTTGAAGTGAAAAAATTTTCATTTTAGGTCCATTAAAAAAGGCTTGTCGTGATGACAAGCCTTAAGTATATATTAAATAAATCAGTTAGTCTTCTACGAGTATGAATTGCTATTCGTGTGCCACCAGCTATTTAAAATTGTTAATTTATTCATTGGATCAAAAGTAATATAAAAATATAATAATCCCAATCTTCTAACAATAATTATTTATTTGCATGCGAACCGTCACAATATCCTTCAGAATTTTGTGTGTTTCCGCAGCCACATTTTGGTCTTTCAATATTCATATTTAAAATTTTAATTTAATATCTAAATCGAATTCATTATTAATTGCTATATCACCAAGATTATCAAAAAATGAGTTTGATCTATAACGAATATCGTATTTAGTTCTATCTATTGAAAGTTTTGCCATAGCTTCATTATTTTCTAAATGCATATCGAAAATGATAGGATTGGTAATTCCTTTGATGGTTAATTCTGCTGTCACTTCATGGTGATTTTCTGTTTTCATGATTGCTTTTTTAATGACAAGTGAGGCAACAGGAAATTTTTCAATTCCAAAAAAATCTTTGGATTTTAAATGGCCTTCTAGTTTAGCTTTGTATTCGCCCGATAGATCTGTTACAATTATTGAGGTCATATCAACTTTAAAACTTCCGCCTGAAATTTTGTTTTCAGTCATTTCAAGATTTCCAGAAATTAAATTGATATTTCCTTCATGTTGTCCCGTCACTTTTTTTGCTAACCAATTAATAGAACTTTCAGTAGTATTGATTTCCATTTCCACAGACTGGCTCCATGAATTTAGGCTAGCTGTAGCAATAATAATTAGTGTTAAAATATTTGTTTTCATAGAATTTTTAACTAATTGAATTTAATATGGAGATTAAACTATTTAAATCTTTAGAAGGTACGTTACTGAGAATTTTTTTTTCTATCTCATCTATAATTGGATCTATTTTTTTTAAAAAATCCAAACCATCCTCAGTGATAAATAATTCAATTTTCCTTCTGTTTTCTTTACAGACATTTCGTTTGACTAGTTTTTTCTGAATTAATTTATCAATTAATCGAGTTGTATTACTCATTTTATGTACCATCCTCTTTTGAACAGTAGATAAATTTGCAGCTATTCCATTTTGCCCTCTCAATATTCTCAAGACATTAAATTGTTGTTCTGAGATATCATGAGGTTTGAGTCCTTTTAACAAAACATCTGAGATAAATGCGCTTGCTTGTAAAATCGAAATAATTGCATTTTTAGGATTCATTAGTGAATACAATATTTGTATATACAAATATAATATAAATTATTTAAGTTCAAAATATTTTTTATTTGTTTTAACTAAGAACAGATCGTACATTGCCTTAAATTATTATTTGATGGATTTATCACAAAAAGAATGGACTTCAAATCAGGTGGAAAATAAAGCTAGCATTATATTAGATGTACGTACACCGGAAGAATATGATTCAGGACATATTTTGTCAGCTCAATTATTGGATATCAGAAACCCTCAAGGGTTTATGGAAGGGATAGCTCAATTAGACACGAGCAAGACCTATTATGTTTACTGTCGATCAGGGGCTAGAAGTGCACAGGCATGTCAATTATTAAAGCAACAAGGTATTACGGATTGTTTTAATCTTTTAGGTGGTATTTTAGACTGGTCGGGTGAAACTACTTTATAAATACCCCCTAATTCTATTTCTTTTAATCAAAAAAAGTTTTCTTAAACTTGCGCAATAATTTTTCATGTAGTTTTTCGAAATCACCCAAAAAAATATAAAAATATATCTATCGAGTAAATATATATCATTTAATTATAGATTGGTAAAATGTTAAAGCAAAAACGAATTAGACTTTTTTTTGAACGTAATGGATTTGCAGTTTCTACTCGTTTAGCCGAAGTCTTGGGTATGAAAGTTAAAAGTGTACGCTTATTTTTTATTTATGCATCTTTCACTACTTTAATAGGAGGTTTTTTAATTTATTTGACCTTGGCATTTTGGCTCAAATTAAAAGATATGATTTACACAAAGCGAAGTTCTGTTTTCGATCTTTAATTTAATATTTCTTTAATCAATCTTGTGATTATAAAAAAAAACACAGACTCACTCTTTTTTTAAACTAAATAGTCTTGTATTCATATTATCATAGATTTGTTTAATTACAGATAAAATAATTGACTACCAAAAAACTAAATCAGATGTTTATTGTCGATAAGTTTGTTTTTCATTTGCTTTTTAGGATATTGAGCTCTTAAATCATACTCTATAAAATATTTATGAAACTAAAATTAAATAGAACTATACTTTTAAGTTTTTTTATAACTTTTTCAAACACATCTTTATTTTCTCAAGAACGCGGTTTGGATGAGCGAATTAATGACGCCTTTACCCCAGTCGCAAACTGGTGGGAAGGTTTAGTATTACATAATTTTCCAGGGACTGAAATACCAACCATTATTCTTTTACTAGTTGGAGGTGCCTTATTTTTTACAATTTATTTTGGATTTGTAAACGTGCGTCGTTTTCCAATGGCAATTAATACTGTACGCGGAAAATATGATGAAATTGATGACCATGGAGCTGAAGGTGAAGAAGGAGAAGTAAGTCACTTTCAGGCACTTGCAACTGCAGTTTCTGGAACTGTTGGAAATGGAAATATTGCTGGAGTAGCACTTGCTATTGCAGTAGGTGGACCTGGAGCTACTTTTTGGATGATACTATGTGGACTTTTAGGAATGTCTACCAAGTTTGTTGAATGTACCCTGGGTGTTAAATATCGAGATATTGGAGAAGATGGAACTGTATATGGGGGGCCTATGTATTACTTAACAAAGGGCCTTCAAGAAAAAGGTTTCACACGTTTAGGGAAAGTATTGGCAGGAATTTTCGCATTTCTTTGCATTGGCGCTTCTTTTGGAGGGGGTAATGCTGCTCAGTCTAATCAAGCTGCTATGCAATTAGTAGAATCTTTTGGAATGACAGGGGGGAGTGCTAGAACTATTATTGGACTAATAATGATGGTGTTGGTTGGTGTTATTATAATTGGTGGTATTAAACGAATTGCATCAGTAACTGAAAAGGTGGTGCCACTAATGGCATTGATGTATATTCTGGCATGCCTTTACATCATTATTTCAAACATTACTTTTGTAGATGATGCTTTTGGAATGATTTTTTCTCAAGCCTTTAATCCACAAGCAGGATTAGGAGGTTTATTAGGTGTTTTAATTACTGGATTTAGACGAGCCGCTTTTTCAAATGAAGCAGGGGCAGGTTCTGCCTCAATTGCTCACTCTGCAGTTAAGACCAAATATCCAGCCTCAGAAGGTTTGGTAGCTTTATTAGAACCTTTTATTGATACTGTAGTTATTTGTACTATGACAGCCTTGGTGATTATTATTTTTAATGGAGATAATACAGTCTTTAATTACGGCGGTGAAGGAGGTGTTGTTATGATTAATGGAGTTGCTTCAGAAGGAGCAGGAATTACAGCAGCAGCTTTTGCAAAATACATTTCATTCTCAGGGCCTTTCTTAACAATTGCAGTTGTTTTATTTGCAATTTCAACAATGATTTCGTGGTCTTACTACGGCCTTCAATCATGGATGTATATTTTTGGAAAAAGTAAAGTATCGGAAATTGTATATAAATTAATGTTCTTAGTTTTTATTGTTATAGGAGCTGCTGGAGATATGTCTTCGGTTTGGGCTTTTTCCGATGCAATGATTTTAGCCCTAGTGTTTCCTAACATGATTGGATTACTTATTTTATTCCCAAGAGTAAAGGAAGAATTAGGGAATTTTTTAGGGGCAATAACAGAGGCTAGAAAAACATAAGAAAATATTTAAAAAAATAGTCATTTTGTGAATTGTCAAAACTTTAGTAGTATTCGTCTTTAACTACATACTTTATTTTAATTCAATAGTTAGCTAATAAAAAAGTGAACACGCAAATTTCATTTTCAAAAAGAATCCTCTGATTGATAATTCTATGGCAGTTAATTTATTTAAAGAAAACAGAATAAGTTTGAGTAAAAGTTGCTTGACAAATAATTAAATACAAAACACTTAATGACAAAATCGTTATTTAAATTTTGTTTTAATTTTTTCTAAATTCTCCAAACAAAACAAACAAATAAAAATTATCTTAGCATTAAATTTTTAATATGATTGATTTCGAATTACAACCTGAAATTAATACTTCTGAAACCCAACGTATGGTATTTGAAACGGCTCGCGATTTTGCTGCTCAATATATCTTCCCAAATTTTATGGAGTGGGATGAAGCTCAGTATTTTCCTAAAGAAATTTTCGAAAAGGCAGGTGCTCTTGGTTTTATGGGAATGATAATTCCAGAAGCTTATGGAGGTTCGGGAATGGGTTATCATGAATACGTAACTTTAATTGAAACTATTTCTATTGTAGATCCATCTATTGGTCTTTCAATAGCTGCTCATAATTCACTGTGTAGTAATCATATTTATTCTTTTGGAAATGAAGATCAGCGTTTACGTTGGTTGCCTGATCTTTGTTCTGGAACTTTGATAGGCGCCTGGGGTTTGACAGAACACAACACAGGTTCTGATGCTAAAGGTATGTCTACAACTGCTCGTAAAGATGGGAATACGTGGGTTTTAAATGGAACTAAAAATTTTATAACCCATGGAATTTCTGGAGATATTGCCGTTGTAATTGCACGAAACGGCGAAAAAGGGGATAGTAGGGGAATGACTGCTTTTGTAGTCGAAAGAGGTACTCCTGGATTTACTGCAGGGAAAAAAGAAAATAAATTAGGAATGCGAGCTTCAGAAACTGCTGAAATGGTTTTTGATAATTGTGTAATACCTGATGAAAATCGTTTAGGCCCTGTAGGTGACGGTTTTATTCAATCGATGAAAATATTAGATGGAGGTAGAATATCAATTGCAGCTCTTTCTTTAGGAGTTGCTAAAGGTTCCTTTAATGCTTCTTTGAAGTATTCTAAAGAAAGAAAACAATTTGGTAAAGCCATAAGTAGCTTTCAGGGGATTTCCTTCAAATTAGCAGATATGGCAACTGAAATTGAGGCAGCTGTTTTACTAACACATAAAGCTTCTGAGTTAAAAAATCAAGGTAAAAATGTTACGCAAGCAGGAGCAATGGCTAAGTTATTTTCATCTGAAGTTTGTGTCAAAGTGGCTAATGAGGGAGTCCAGATTCATGGGGGGTATGGCTTTACAAAAGATTTTCCTGTTGAGAAGTTTTTTAGAGATTCAAAGCTCTGTACTATTGGTGAAGGGACTAGCGAAATTCAAAAGCTAGTGATCGCTCGAAAGCTTTTGAGTTAGTAAAATTATTTTTTACGCCAATTTTTTAAATATTAATATTTTGATTATCACACTATTTATTGTGCACTGATATGAAAATCAGCTTCTTGGATATTTTAGATATTTTATGTTCTTTAGAAATTATATTTATAATTGTTCCAATAAACCTTAGTAGTTTGTAAAATAGTTTTACCTATATTTGCCCTCATTATGAAAGGAGGTGCTACATTATGTTAATAATTCCAGTTAAAGACGGAGAAAATATTGATCGCGCATTAAAGCGATTTAAAAGAAAATTCGATAAAACAGGGGGTATGCGTCAATTGCGTGCTAGAAAACAATTTTTAAAACCATCTGTAAAGAACCGCCAAAAAATTCAAAAAGCTCAGTACATACAGGGTCTTCGTGATAGCGAAGCCATTTAAGCTTTTTTAGTTCATATTAATCAACGTTATCCTATTATAAGTTTATAACTTTATATGATAACGTTTTTTTATGTCCATACATTCTTTTTTAGAATATATCTCACTGGAGAAAAATTCTTCGGTTCATACCCAAACAGCATATCGGGGTGATCTTGAAGATTTTAAAGGGTTTCTATTAAAACAAGATCTTCCAAATCAAGATAGCTCTTTAGAAAAGGTTTCTTATGGAGAAATACGTTCTTGGATAGTTTTTTTAATTCAAAAAGGGAATAGCACTCGAACGGTTAATCGAAAAATATCAGTGTTACGTTCGTATTATAAATTTTTAATGCGTGTTGGTTCTATTGAGCGCTCTCCTCTTAAGGAGCACAAGGCCCTTAAAATGGCCACAAAAGTTCAACTTCCTTTTTCGCAAGAAGAAGTTGCTAGAGTATTAAATTCTGATTTTTTTCCAAAGAACTATGATGGAGTGCTTCAAAAGACAATACTAAGTTTATTTTATTATACTGGTATTCGAAGAAGTGAATTAATAGGATTGAAATATATAGATATTAATCTCTCAAAAGATTTAATTAAAGTATTGGGAAAACAAAATAAAGAGCGTCTTATTCCACTATTACCTGAAATTAAAGATCAGATAAAAAAATTACTTTCACTTCAAAATCAGAGTGGAATATCACATTCTGAAAGATTGTTTTTTCAAACAGAAAATGGAGGAAAACTTACAGAAGCCTTTGTTTATAAAACTGTGAATGATTATTTTGGAAGGGTATCTACTAAAACCAAAAAAAGTCCTCACGTATTACGACATAGTTTTGCAACTCACTTATTAGATCAGGGTGCGGATTTGAATTCAATAAAGGATTTATTAGGACATAGTAGTATAGCTGCAACACAGCATTATACTCATAGTAGTATGGCTAAGATTCAGGAGGTGTATAAAAAAACACATCCTAGAGAACAGAATGAATAGTATTTTTTTAAGATTTTAGAAATACAATTCATTTCAGAGTTCCTAATTATTCAGCAAATGTTTTCCTTAAGAAATTTTCTACAGAACAATTATGGAAATCAACCAGTAAAATTTAAACAGCATTGCTTTCTTTTTAGGAAACTAATATTATATTTGCGCCAGTTTATTGAAATATTGAAAGGTCATACATTTAACTATTATGCAAATTTTCATACAAATAGTTAATTTAATAACTATTTTTTGATTGTAACCTTTTTTAAGTACAATAATAGTGTACAACTGCCGATGTAGCTCAGCTGGCTAGAGCAGCTGATTTGTAATCAGCAGGTCGTGGGTTCGAGTCCCTCCATCGGCTCAAATAAATTCAAGTACTTCTATAAAAGTTTTAAATACGATCATTGAAAATGGGGAGATACTCAAGCGGCCAACGAGGGCAGACTGTAAATCTGCTGACTACGTCTTCGCAGGTTCGAATCCTGCTCTCCCCACTCCTTTATTTTCTAGGATATAGAATAGTTTTCGTTATCTTTATTAAATAAGTATCAACACTGAATTAATCAGTACAATGCGAGAGTAGCTCAGTTGGTAGAGCGTCAGCCTTCCAAGCTGAATGTCGCCGGTTCGAACCCGGTCTCTCGCTCTCTTTTTTTGCCGACGTAGCTCAGGGGTAGAGCGTTTCCTTGGTAAGGAAGAGGTCGGCAGTTCAAATCTGCTCGTTGGCTCTACTGTTAATCAAGGAGTTAGACCAAAATCATCTCAACACTTAAATACACTTAGTGAAACCTTAGTGAAATTTAGGTGTTTTTTTGTGCCCACACTTTTCATTCATTTTTATCGGAATACCATTGCATTGCCATCGCATGATGACCATATGCTAAACATATGTCGAACACATGTTAAACATATGTCGAACACATGTTCATCAATGATATTTGATGTGAAAAAAGATGCAAAAATATGACCGATTTCTGAAGTTCAAACGTATATATAGTAAGTAGAGTTGAGATTGGTGTGCTGAATATCCCGAATGTAGTAGGGAAATAAATGTTCAAATCATCAGTAATTACGGGCTTTTCCAGTTGGTTTAGCTATCGTTTCTATTACACTAATATGAAGTATGAAAACACATTACAATATTCAAATTCAATAGCAGACATGTTTAATTGGAATTATACAACATACATCAGAACACATACATGGTTAACACCAGAACTTGTACAAAAGTGGTGCAATCAAATATCAAATCGTAGGTGCATCGATGCAGTTTGGTCAAGTATAGAAAGGGATAACGCGAATATGAACCATCTTCATTTAGCAATAGCAGCACCTGCACCTGCACCAGCACTTAAGAATAAAATTGTAAATGCAATAAATATTTCAAAAAGTCACATTGGTGATGTTCAGCCTATACGCGCTAAATATCAGACAATACAGTACATCAATAAACAATTGATCCGCGAAAATCGTGAAGTTAATTCATATCACGGTCTATTTATAAATCCTAAACATTAACACAATGAAATTCGAATCTAAGATTTCTATTCCTGTTTCTTCAGCAGACAAAAAGTTTCTAACTGACAAAGCAAATCAAAGCAGACAAACTGTTTCTGGTTTTGTTAGATCTAGACTATTTGATCGAACTGATCTGAGAAGGGAAGAACAACTTTTCTAATTATTTATTTTTTCTATGACCCCTGCGAACAAACTGGGCACACATCCCAGGCTCTTCCCAAATAGCGAATACAGGGGTCTTTTTTTAATCTTTTAAAACATAAAAAAACATGAAATATTATTTCCAAGGCATTTCCTTTAAGCCTCGAAACATTGCAGTAAGTAAGCTGAAAACACCATCTGTAAATTTTATTAAAGATGCCATTTAAACCTGGTCACAATATTGGACGTCCTTCTGGATCTAAAAACAAAGCTTCAGAAGTAAAGAAAATAATTGCATCAGTTGGTGCAGCTTTCACAGCAGAAGAAATAATTGAAGACTTAAAATCAATGTCCCCCAGAAGCAGGATTGATGCATTACAAAATATTTGGAAATATATCGAACCAACTAAGAAATCTGTTGAAGTAGAAGAGTTTACACCAGAAGATCAAAAAGAAGAATACATCCAGAGACTGCGAGACATACCTTTGGAAAATTTCAATAAATATTATGGAAACAACTGAACAATATTTGCAAAAGCACTTGGTTTTAGACCAAGACGGAACTGCACGAACTGCTTTCTATAATCTTGCAGTTTATAAGAATATACAGGCTGCACGAATAGCGATCGAATACTACCAGAAGTCTGCTGCTTTTATAGATGCAAATGGAAACGAAGCTTTCTTTTTAGCCAACACCGTTATTTCATTTAACGGTTGATAGGGTCATATTGTTGTTTTTATGAATGCGCCTCTAATTAACTTTAGGGGCGTTTTCTTTTAAACCACAGGGATATCCTCTTCATTAAGTTCTACAATACACTTTACCAAGAATGAAACAAGCTACTAATGAAGTAAGTGTGGACTTGCCTTTGTTTATAGAGTAAGTTCAGAAAGAAAAACACGGAGTAGAGATATTGTAGATTTTCTTATATTAGTAGCTTATTAACCATAAATCAATTAAATGAAATCAAGTACTTGTCTTAAAGTCTCTTCTGTCTGTTTTTTTCTGTTGAGCATTTTTGTCCTTATTACATTATGGCTTACTCCTGAAGTTTTACCTTATTATCAAAATCAAGAAGCTATTGAAGCAGCCAGAGGATGGGGGGATGTTAATGGTATATTGTTTTTATCACTTGCTTTAATTTGGTTTTTATCAAGTAATTTAGAAGACCTAAAGCCAAAAAAAGTTATTGCAATGAGTAATTTTATTATAGCTATAATCTTATTGAGTTTAGCTATATTTCATCACTTGGTATTAACAGGACCACCACCACCAGTATTTATTTTAATCACTATTTCTGGAGGTATGGGTTTTTATGCTTGGAGAAAATCAACTACTTAAATCATCGGCATATCCTCTTCATTAAGTTCAGGAATAAAAACGGAGTAGAGTTAGATTTTTTATATTAGCATATTATTAACCATAAATCAATTAAAATGAAAAAATATTTAATTATTGCACTAGTAATGACAACACTTATTTCTTGTAACTCAAATACCGATATGTCATTATTTAAGGAGAATAAAGAAATAGCCAAAAAATATCTTGCTTCATATGAATCGCCAACAGACTACGAAAATTTTGTTTCTATGACCGATGAAAAAATTGAGCATCAATCTCCAATGTATGGAGCTGGAATCGTTGGATATGAAAAAGTTTTAGAGCAGGGGAATTTCTATATGTCAAACTTTTCGGATGTTTCTTTTAATGACACGAGGTGGCTTCCAGGTGTTGATGAAGAAACCCTTAAGGCAGATGGTAGCGTTCGAGTTTACGGTACTTGGAAAGGGGTTAGTAATGCTTCAGGAAAAAGTTTTTCGGTTGATGCTTATCACTATTTCGCAATAAAAGAAGGGAAGATTGTTCAATCTGGTGACTTTTTTGATGCTACTGGAATGGTTATGTCTGTTCAACCAGATTCTGAAGAATAAGTTGAATAATTTCTCTTTTTAAAGAGCAATAAATTTTATAATTATTAACGCCTCTAATTAACTTTAGTGGCGTTTTCTTTTTAAACCACAGGTATATCATCTGCAGGAAGTTCTGGAAGAAAAACACGGAGTAGAAATATTATAAGTATATTTAGGAAAATGAAAAACCTCTTAAAAAAGCTTTTTTTTTACTTCCTTCTCTTTACAGGTATGATACTTTCAACTTCCCATTTAGGGGATAATTATATGGGTATA
>Ga0209603_1004720_pt1 | contig 11220 bp, 13 predicted proteins | sample COGITO_mtgs_1206_FD_184812 | JGI IMG/M metagenome (GOLD analysis project Ga0209603, IMG submission 184812) | Pelagic marine microbial communities from North Sea - COGITO_mtgs_120607 (SPAdes) (version 2) | ecosystem: Environmental > Aquatic > Marine > Epipelagic ... | reverse complement strand
ACTATGTTGTTGAAGAATGGATGAAAGAAAATGAATTAGCAGTTGAAAGAGGAATTAGAACTGAAATTGCTGAGGACTTCATTACTGGTCTTAAAGACTTATTCAAAGAACATTATATTGATGTTCCAGAAGAAAAATACAACGTACTAGACGACTTAACTAATCAGAATAAAAAACTTGAAGAAAAGTTAAATGAACAGATTGCAAAAAATGTTGATTTATCAAAAGAAGTTTCTCAATCTGCAAAGTCAAAAGCAATTAACGAAGTTGCTTCAGACTTAGCTGATACAGAAAAAGAAAAGTTCGAGAAAATGGCTGAGAATGTTGAGTACGATAGTGCTGACAAGTTTAGAGAGAAGTTAGAAACTATTAAAGAATCTTATTTCCCTAAATCTAAAATTGAAGAAGCAACATCTAAAGATGAAGTTGATTCAGTTGCGGCTAACGCTCCAATTGAGAGCAATACCGATGCTATGGCTGCATATACAGCCGCTATTACTAAAAACCTTAAATCTGTAAAGATTTAATTAATTAATAAACTTAGGAGAGATAAAAATGTATCTTACTGAAACATTACAAGACAAATGGCAGCCAGTATTGGAGCATCCTGATTTACCGAAAATCGGTGACGCATACAAAAGAGCTGTAACAACTGTTATCTTGGAAAACCAAGAAAAAGCAGTTAGAGAAGACAGATCATTTATGTCAGAAGCTGCACCGGCTAACGCAACTGGTTCATCTGTTGACAACTGGGATCCTGTTTTAATATCACTTGTTAGAAGAGCAATGCCTAACTTAATCGCATACGATATTTGCGGTGTTCAACCTATGACTGGTCCAACTGGTTTGATTTTCGCTATGAAATCAAGATTTGGTTCACAAGCAGGTGCTGAGGCATTATTCAACGAAGCTGATTCAGACTTCTCATCAAGAGATGCTGCGTCTGACACAGGTTCAACTTCTGTACAAGCAGGAACTAACCCGAGTGTACTTAATGACTCACCCGCTGGTACTTACACTACTGGTGACGGTATGTCAACTGCACAAGCAGAAACACTTGGTGACGGAACTGATGAGTTTGCTGAAATGGCTTTCTCAATCGATAAAGTTACGGTTACTGCAAAATCAAGAGCTCTTAAAGCTGAATACACTATGGAACTTGCTCAAGACTTAAAAGCAATCCACGGTTTAGACGCTGAAACAGAACTTGCTAACATCCTATCTTCTGAAATCCTTGCGGAAATCAATAGAGAAGTTGTTAGAACAATCTACACAACTGCAAAAGCAGGTGCTCAAGTTAATACTACAACTGCTGGTATTTTTGATCTTGACACAGACTCTAATGGTAGATGGTCAGTTGAGAAATTCAAAGGACTATTATTCCAACTAGAGAGAGATGCTAATGCGATTGGTCAATTAACAAGAAGAGGAAAAGGTAATATGATTATCTGTTCAGCTGATGTTGCTTCTGCACTTCAAATGAGTGGTGTATTAGATTACGCTCCTGCTCTTGCTACAAACCTAAATGTTGATGACACAGGAAATACTTTCGCTGGTGTATTAAATGGTAAATTTAAAGTTTACATTGATCCATATAGTGCTAACATTTCTGCTTCACAATTTTATGTTGTAGGTTACAAAGGAACTTCACCTTACGACTCTGGTATTTTCTATTGCCCTTATGTACCATTACAAATGGTAAGAGCTGTTGGTCAAGATAGTTTCCAACCGAAAATTGGTTTCAAAACTAGATACGGTATGGTTGCTAATCCTTTCGCAACAACTAACGGTGCTGGTGCAATCGATTTAACATCGCCTGCAGCTGGTGACCAGAATGTTTATTACAGACGAGTTAAGGTTACGAACATTATGTAATTTTACTTTACTGTAAAACACTTTAAAAGGGGGCTTCGGCCCCCTTTTTTTTCGTCTAAAATTCATTATAAATAGTAGTATGACAGATACAAACATAATCGATAGACAACCTTCTAAATTTGACTATGCAAGTCCGATTCAGTTTAGGTTTAAAATGACTAAATTGCCTAATGTAGAATTCTTTGTACAGACAGCAAACATACCTGGTATATCTTTAGGTTCAACAAACCAAGAAACACCTTTAAAAGATATTGCTGGCGCTGGCGATAAAGTAAATTACTCTACTTTAGATGTGTCATTTCTAGTTGATGAAAATTTAAATAACTACAAAGAAATACACGACTGGATTACAGGTCTAGGATTTCCACAAAACCACGATCAATTTAAAACTTTACAAGGAACAGGTGCTGATAGATTTCCTGGCACAACTTCAAGTACAGCTGCAACAGGAACAAGCATAGCACAACCTCTTTCAGAAGGTGGTATATATTCAGACGCTACACTTACAGTTTTAAATAATAAGAATATTGCTAAGACGGAAATAAGATTTCAAAATGTTTATCCTATATCTTTAGGTTCATTATCTTATGATATCAAAGCAAGTGATGTTGACTATTTGCAAGTACAGGCAAGTTTTAATTATATGTATTATGATATTGTACAAGTATCTTCTTCATAGTATAAAACAATATAGGATGATTTTTGATGAAAACTTTAACATGGATCGACACGGCTGTCTGCCTCGGTAATGGGCAATCAAGACAAGGCCTAGACCTCACAAAGATGAAAGACTATGCAACTGTAATAGGTTGTAATGCAATCTATCGAGATTTCACTCCTGATATATTAGTGGCATTAGATTCAAGAATTGCACACGAGATATATCGTAAGGCAAATCTTAAAGACATGAAAGTTTATTTAGGTTACTGGACGCCTGTACCTATATTTGTTGCAAAAGAAATGATGAAGACAATGGCAGACAAGACTGATATCGTTTGGAATGATAGTGATGAGGTTGTTTATCATGGTGCCGATGGTGTATTCACACTTACAAAGGGACACAATTTAGGTATAACTTATGTGACAGGAGTTTCAAAAGGAGATGAGATAATAGATATTGAGCCAGATGTAGATAATTTTGCATATGCAACAGGTAGTCGATCAGTACACCTTGCTTGTGAATTAAATGCCAAAGAAGTTTACATAGTCGGACATGATCTATATTCTGATACCGATAAGGTAAATAATATATATGCTGGTACAGATAGTTATGCCGATAAAGACGCATTGGCAGCTAGACCTAATAATCCAGATGAAACATTTAATTGGATACTACAACATAAGAATACATTTGATAAGTTTCCGAATGTTCAGTTTTATAAGGTAAATAAAGGCGAAGCAAAAACCGCTTCCACTATTAACGAATGGAGCTCATGTGCTAACTTAAAATATATAACACAAGAAAAAATGCTAAAACAGCTTTACAATTAACCGAAAAAATGATATAATACCAGTATGACATTAGAAGAATTACAACAATCAGTTAATAAAGACTTTAAATTAGATGATACCGAATTAGACGCTGAATCAATTAAGATACCTTTATTACATAACAAATATTTACAACACTTTAATAAGTTTTCTTTATTACTAAAGAAGTCTGAATACGAACATAAAACTATGACAAGAGATAAATGGGAATACTACACAGGTAAAGCAGACCCTAGTGTGTATCAAGAGAAACCATTTGACATAAAAGTATTAAAGGCAGATGTACATATCTATATGGATTCTGATCCAGAATTACAAAGAGCAGATCAGAAGGTTGCTTATCTTAATCAAATAGTTAAATACCTTGAACAAGTTTTAAGAAGTATTAATAATAGAACATTTTTAATTAAGAATGCTATTGAATGGAAGAAATTCACTAGTGGTGCAATCTAATGGAACATCAAGAAATATTCCCAACACATCTTTTTATTAAAGACGATTACATTGATCTCGATAGAGTTAATGTTATGAAAGATGATGTAATGAATATATTATATAAGAATAAACCTAATTGGCAATCAGTTTTCAATCTGGATAAAAGTATAATGTATAAAGCATTAGCAAAAGACATTGTTATATCTGCATTTGAAATATTTAATAGATTAGATTATAAAGCAGACAAAATAGAAATAACTGATATGTGGGCAAATGTACTAAAGAAGAATGAAACTCATCAGCCACATAATCATTCAAACAATTTTTTAAGTGGCGTTTTTTATTTAAACGCTGACGACACTATGCCTGGTATTACTTTTCAGGACCCAAGACCAGGTGCAAATATTATACTACCGAGAAAAAAAATGGATCATATAAACAACGCAAGCCTATTACATTATAAAGCAAAAACAAATCGAATAATTATGTTTCCATCTTGGTTAGTACATTGGGTGCCTATAAATCTATCAACGAATAATCGTATAAGTATATCATGGAATATACAGGTAAAAGGGCAACTAGGTGAACACTACGAATTTCAATCGGGACAATTCTAATCTCATCATCATAGAAAAGAAAAACGAAGTTTACATTACGGTAAACTGCGAGTCGGATATACAAAGAGAGATATCGGAGTTTTTTACTTTCTATGTACCAGGGTATAAGTTTATGCCAGCATTTCGTAATCGTATGTGGGATGGTAAGATAAGATTATTCTCACAAAAAACAAAAGAAATTTACTTCGGACTATATCCATACATCAAAGCATTTGCTGAAGAAAGAGGATACAATATAGTTGCTGGCAAAGATGTAGAGATAGATAATAAGGTTGACAAAGAAACGGTAACTAAATTTTCAAATAGTTTAGGTCAAAAATTTGAAGCAAGAGATTATCAGATAGACGCTATATATCATAGTTTAAAACGCAATAGGGCGTTGCTAGTGAGTCCTACGGCTTCAGGTAAGTCATTCATCATATATTCTTTAATTCGTTATTACTCTCATCTAATTAAGGATGATGATAATAATCGGACTTTATTAATTGTACCTACAACATCATTAGTAGAACAAATGTATACCGATTTTGAATCATATGGTTGGAATGTAAAGAAGTATTGCCACAGATTATATAGTGGTTACTCAAATCAAACAGACAAAAAAGTCTTAATATCTACATGGCAAAGTCTATATAAGTTGCCAAAAGAATACTTTAAACAGTTTGGTTGTGTGTTTGGTGATGAGGCACATTTATTTAAATCTAAATCACTTACAGAAATTATGACTAAACTACTTGATTGTAAATATCGTATTGGTCTTACAGGTACTTTAGATGGTGCTCATACACATAAGTTAGTATTAGAAGGACTATTCGGCGCCGTAAACAAAGTGACTACAACTAAAAAGCTAATGGATAAGAAACAGTTAAGTAATCTGGCCGTGAGATGCTTGATTCTTAAACATAATGAAGCCAATTGTAAAATAGTTGCTAACGGTAAGTATCAAGACGAGATAGACTATCTAGTCAGTAGTAAAGCTAGAAATAATTTCATTCGTAATCTAGCACTTAAAATAAAAGGCAATACATTAGTTTTATTTCAGTTAGTAGAAAAACATGGTAAAGATTTATTTAAAAGTATAGAAGATAAAGCGGAAAAAGATCGAAAGGTTTTTTATATATATGGTGGTGTCGAAACAGAAGAAAGAGAAAAGGCAAGAGCCATAGTAGAGAACGAAAGTGACGCTATTATTGTAGCAAGTTATGGTACTTTTTCAACAGGTATTAACATTAGAAATTTACATAATATAATCTTTGCAAGTCCATCAAAGAGTAGAATAAGAAATCTACAATCAATCGGTAGAGGTTTAAGGCTAGGCGACAATAAAGTCAATGCTACTTTATATGATATAGCAGATGATTTAATTTATAAATCTAAAGAAAATTATACCTTAAAGCACTTCCAGGAAAGAATAAATATATACAACGAAGAAGAATTTGATTACGAGATACATAATATTAACCTAAAGGATTAAAATGGATAATACAGATTATCGTATGGTAAAATTAACTGATGGTACTACTATTATGGGTACTATTAAAGTTGATAAAGATTTCTTACGAATCACAAACGCATTAGAATTAAATACAGTAAAACGGGAAACTGAAGTAGGTATGAAAGATGACTCTACTTTAGCACCTTGGTTACCATTTACAGATGATAAAACATTTGTAATCCCTAGAGATAAAATATTAGTAATTACCCAAGCGGACAAACACATATCACATTATTATGAAGTTATATTAAGTAAGTTAGAAAAAGCAAAACAGAATGCCAAACCTGTATTATCTGCCGAAGAAATGGATAAGATATATGCTTTGGCTGATCAGATGGATAGATTAAGAGAAACTGAACCTAGAGAAAATATACAATGGTCAGAAGAAGATTTAATTGATCTATTTGGAAAGAAAACTATACACTAGAAATAGCAGCTAAGCTTCTCCCCAGCGACCTACATAGTCGAGTATAACATACTTCCTAGGACTGTCAAGCATTAGCAAAAAATACTTTAAAGGCTTTACATTTAGTAGCAAAAATGATATAATGAATATATTAATCAAGAAAGATAAATTATGAGTGAAACAAAACAAAGTAAGGCGAAACTGAAACCTCATTATGTAGATAACAAGAAGTTTCTAGGCGCCATGATTGAACACCGTCTTAAATGCCAAAAGGCAGAAGACAAAAAAAGAAAAGCACCTGAAGTGACCAATTACATTGGTGAGTGTTTTTTAAAGATTGCTAATCACTTATCTTACAGACCGAATTTTATTAACTATACTTATCGTGATGATATGATATCAGATGGTATAGAAAACTGTTTACAGTACATGAGAAACTTCAACCCAGAAAAATCTAATAACCCATTTGCATATTTCACACAAATTATATACTATGCATTTATCAGAAGAATACAAAAAGAAAAGAAACAGCAAGATGTTAAGGCCAAATTGATTGCTAGTTCTGGTAGTGAAATGATGTTAGATTCATTAACTGGCGATGACGCTCAATATAAAAATCAGATGTTAGAATTCTTACAAAGAAATGTAAAAGAAAGTGACCCAGCTGAACCTAAAAAAGTAAAGAAGAAAAAGAAAAAATAGATAATGAAAATAGCGTTATTGAATGATACTCACTTCGGTGTGAGAAACGACAGTATGATCTTTGATGACTTCTTGCATAAGTTTTACAAGGAAGTATTCTTTCCATACCTAGAAAAACATAATATCAAAACACTTATTCATTTAGGTGATGTGGTTGATAGAAGAAAGTTTATTAATTTTAGAGTTGCAGATAACTTTAGAAAAGGTTTTTTAAACAAACTATGGGAAATGAAGATAGATACTCATATGTTAATCGGTAATCACGATATCTATTTTAAAAATACAAATAAAGTAAATTCATTACAACAATTATGTACAGCACCTGATGGTGTCAACGAACCTTGGATATATGTAGAACCTAAAGTAGTTGACTTTGATGGTTTAAAGATATTAATGTTACCTTGGATAAATCCTGAAAATCAAGAACAATCATTTGATATGCTAAACACAGCACAAGCTGATGTCTGTATGGCCCATTTAGATTTAAATGGTTTCTATATGCACGAGAACATAACACAAACACATGGATACGATAAGAGTATTGTAAAAAGATTTGAGAAAACATTTAGTGGTCACTTTCATTCTAAAAGTGATGATGGTCAAATATTTTATTTAGGTAGTCAATACGAAATGACTTGGTCAGATTATGGTCAAACAAAAGGTTTTCATATATTTGATACTGAAACAAGAGAAATAGAATTTATACCTAATCCAAATACCATATTTGAAAAATTAATGTACAATGATACCGAAACAAACTATGATGATTTTAATATAGATCATTTACACAATAAATTTGTTAAACTAATTGTGGTGTCTAAAAAAAACAATGAGATGTTTGATAGATTACTTGACAAGTTATATAATAAAATAACTGTACATGAGTTAAAGATATTAGAAGATTACTCCGACCTTAATGCTAATTTAGTAAGTGATGATGTTGTTGAAGGCACGGAAGATACAATGACACTTGTAAACAATTATGTAGATCAATTACCAGTTGATTTAGATAAAGATAAATTAAAGAATATGATTAAAGAAACATTTGTGGAAGCACAAGATAGTGATATAACAGCAGAATGATAGTATTTAAAAAAGTAAGATATAAAAACTTTCTATCAACAGGTCAACAGTTTATAGAAGTACAATTAGATAGATCAGCCAAGACATTAGTTGTTGGTGAGAACGGTGCAGGTAAATCAACCATGCTAGACGCATTATGTTTTGGTTTATTTCAAAGAGCATTTAGAAATATTAAAAAAGAACAAATGGTCAATAGTATCAATGAGAAAGATTGTGTTGTAGAAGTAGAATTTATCATTGGTCAAAATCAATATAAAATCATAAGAGGTATCAAACCTAATATATTTGAGATATGGTGTAATGGTGTCATGTTAAATCAAGACGCAGCTGTAAGAGATTATCAAAAACATTTAGAATCAACCATACTAAAATTAAACTTTAGATCATTTACACAGGTAGTTATACTAGGTAATGCTTCGTTTGTTCCTTTTATGCAATTGAGAGCAAGACATAGAAGACAAGTCGTAGAAGAAATATTAGATATAGAGATATTTTCTAAAATGAATTTAATGTTTAGAGAAAAAGTTAAAGCACAAGATGAAGTAATTAAACAATCAGATTTTAATTGTCAGTTAATAGATGGTAAGATAGAATCACAAAAAAAACATATAGAAGATATGAGTGGTAATAATCAACAACTGATTGATAAAAAACAAATAGAGATACAACAAGCTCAAACAGATATAGATAATTACAAGTTAGACATAGACAAAGTAAATAAAGAAAAAATTGAATTACAAAATGAGATATTAGATGAAACTAAAATAAATAATAAGTATAAACAACTTCACAATATGGAAGCGAAGTTAGAAAATACTTGTAGTAAACACAAGAAAGATTTAGAGTTCTTTGAAACTCACAACGATTGTCCTACCTGTCAACAGGCTATAGATGAGGCATTTAAATCAACAATGATTGATAAGAAGAAGAACAAGGTCATTGAAATAGATAGTGCTATGGGTCAGTTAGTAAAAGAAATCACGACTACCGAACAAAGATTACATAGTATAAATGAAACAATGGTCACAATACGAGAAAAAGAATTATTGATTAATAGATACGAAACATCTATATCAGAAATTGAAAAGTATATGACCAATAAACAAAATGAAGTTGATGAATTAGAAGATGACAAGTTTACCACTGGCGCTGCAACAGGTAAACTAGAAGAATTACAAGAACAATTAACAAATGCTGAAACAGCAAAAGTTAAACAAAAAGAACAAAAAACTTATCTGGATACTGCTAGATATCTTATGCAAGATACAGGTATTAAAACTAAAATTATTAAACAGTATCTACCGATAATGAATCAGTTTATTAATAAGAATTTAGCAGACATGGACTTTTTTGTTAATTTTACTTTAGATGATGAGTTTAATGAAACAATTAAATCTAGGCACCGTGATGAATTTAACTATCACTCGTTTAGTGAGGGCGAGAAGTTAAGAATAGATTTGGCAATACTATTTACTTGGAGAGAGATTGCTAAACTTAAAAACTCTACAAATACAAATCTATTAATATTAGATGAAATATTTGATAGTTCATTAGACGCTTCAGGTACAGATGAGTTTATGAGAATATTAACAAACAAACTAGCAAAAGAAAATGTTTTTGTTATTTCACACAAAGGTGATACTTTATTAGATAAGTTCCCTAGTATATTAAAATTTGAGAAATATAAAAACTTTACAAGGATGGCATAATGGCTGAAAAACTAACACCAGAAAAGATAGAAGAAATCGCTAAAAACTTTGAGAAGATACAAGATAAAAAAATACCTATAATCAAAGGCGAGAAAGAAACAGTTAAACTAGACTATGGTAGTTTAGATCAATTAAGACCTGAAAATAAACCAAAGGCACCAGAAAAAAGAATATTACCTCTAATACCACCTAGTGATCCTAGATTGTTAATGCAGATTGCACCTTTTATAGATGACACATTAAAAGAGTTTGACTTTAAAGATAGAGTTGATCTATCAAAAGTAATGTATGATAGTATGGTTAAGTATGGTGGTCTAGGTCTTTCTGCTAATCAAGTAGGTTTACCATATCGTATGTTTGTTATGGGAGGCCACCCACAAATAGAAGATGGTAAAGTAAGATCAGTATTCAATCCATTAATCAATGATGTAAGTAAAGAAACAGTACAGTTTAAAGAAGGTTGTTTATCTTATCCTTTTTTATTTTTAACTATTACTAGACCTAAATGGTGTCATGTAAAATATACGGATCAACATGGTAAAGAGATTGAAGAAATATTACATGGTATGTCAGCGAGGGTATTTCAACATGAAAATGAACATATGAATGGTTATGTATTTACTGATTTAGTAAGTAAGTTTAAATTAGATCGTGCTGAAAAAGCAAGAATGAAAATGATTAAAGAATTTGCAAAAGGTGGTGCTATACGATAATGCCTATACCTAAACAAAAATATATTCAATTAAAAGCAATGTACGACTTTCAAAGAAAAGTAGAATACAATAAAGAAAAGTTAAGAAAAGCAGTAGAAGTTATGTTAGATGAACCAGACATTTTATTTAATGATATATGGAGTAGAATGAAAGAAGATGAAATGATAGAGGCACCAAAAGATTGGGTACCAAAAAATGATAAACTTAAAATAGAAGGAGAAGAATGAGTAGTTTTAAAGACAACTCTGGTTTAGAAGAACACAAACCTAAAGCAACCCAGGCTGAAAGAGATGAACAAATGAAAAAGTTTTTAGCGAAGGGGGGAAAGATTGAAAAATTAAAACCAGGTTACCCTATTAATGTAGGTAGTTTAGATAAGAGTAAGAAACCAAGATATACAAAAGATGATGTACAACAAGGCCTTGCAGTTGGTAAAGCACCTAGACCTAATTACGATACATATAAAAAGGGATCATATCACGACTTTGATGTAGGGGGTGATAAACCACCTGTGTGGTATCCACAACCAAAGAATCCTGTAGGAGGCAAATGATAAAAGAATTAAATATAGAACCATATAAAAACTCATTAGAAAAAATATCAACATTTTTAGATAACTTTGAATTTAAGAAAGTTAAAACAAAATACACAAAGGGTGATGATTGGACTGCATTATCTTTTCATGGTTATGGCA
>Ga0209603_1004709_pt1 | contig 11238 bp, 8 predicted proteins | sample COGITO_mtgs_1206_FD_184812 | JGI IMG/M metagenome (GOLD analysis project Ga0209603, IMG submission 184812) | Pelagic marine microbial communities from North Sea - COGITO_mtgs_120607 (SPAdes) (version 2) | ecosystem: Environmental > Aquatic > Marine > Epipelagic ... | reverse complement strand
CTGACATTTCATTCCATAAAGATGATGCATAATCCTGATTATGACCTAAATAAAGTGATCCTCCATGAATAGGATATAATTCTATTCCATAAGATGCTGCGATGTCTGAAGTCCAAAAAGTTCCATTATCAAAAGAGTTTCCCCAAACTCTAGAAACTAAACTATATTCTTGTGAAAATGGTGCGGTAGAAGCAGTAAAATTTTGATTACTAGTATCAAACCAATATTCTTCAACTGCAGTTTGTTCTGTTGTGTAGATATAAATACCTAAATCTCTTATTTCGTCATTTTCAGTTATAGATCCCCAATGAATTAATGAAGAGGCAAATTGCATACTTTCTGAAGTTGATTCCTGATCATTTCCTTGAGGGAAAGTTGCAAATCCATTTGCCCAACTATGACCTGCATAGGGGCTAAAGTTTCTTAAAAAAGGAAAGTCCTGATCATTTCTATCATAAGAGGCAGCATCACGAATTAATAAATTAATCATCTCTCCCCAATCATCTGACCAACCAGGCTCAAATTGTTCCATAAATGCCGCAAATTGTTCCATAAAAGATGCAGCATGTATAAAATATCCCCAATGAAAATGATGGTCGTTAATATTATTATCTTGCCCATGACCAGCAGGGTATCCTATCATGGTAGACCAATCATTATTGTAATAAAATAAAAAAGCAACTTCTCCAGATTCAACTTTTAACCAATCTTCTAGTCGCTCTTTAATGGTGGCGATCATATTGTCTCTAGCTTCATAATCTCCAGTTTGATCAGCAATCCTTGCAGTTTGAATCAGTCTATTCATCACTTGACCTTCGTTATAAGAATCTGTCCAGGTTGCCAATCCATCATTTTCAATTTGTGAAATCTTTTGATTCAATTCCGATGGACTAAAACCTTCACTGTAATTTGCTAAATATGGAAGTGTTGGTAAAATTCCTTTAAAAGTGTTTTCTAACGAGAAACTATTGCCTTTTAGTGTTTTTAAATCTCCTCTTACTGTTGTATAAGTATATTCATTAGGGGAGTCAGAATTAGAAGCTAAATTATTCCATTGATGAGGTAATAAGCCTAATAACATATTGGTATTTGTTCCTTCTTTTACTTCTGTTGTCACAGAGAATGTTGTTGTAACCTTTGAATTGGTTTCGTTATAAGCCCATGAAGTTAAAGTTTTTGTGGGAAAAACATATGCGTATTGTTTATATTCATCAACTAATGTGGTTAACGTTGAAGAACTTTCAGGTAACATGGCCATAGACCAATAATTATTTCCATTTAATGATGATGTGAAAATAGCACCATTTTGAGACCAGGTACTTCCTGCAGGAGCATAAAAAACAAAATCTTTTGTATTTGAAGCATTTTCGATGATAAGAACTTCATTTAATATTGTTGAGGTTCCAGAGTTAACTTTTATTTCTACCACATCAGATGATCCTTTTGAAAAGTATAAAAAAGGCATCCCTATTCCAGAGGTAGCATCTAAATTATGAGATCCATCATCCCAATTCATTGTAACTGTCCAATCCGAATAATCTGATACAGTTGTTTTAGTTACGTTTAGCCCAGCAAGACCAACCTCTATCGGAGATGAGTCTCCAATAACACCCCAAGGTATATGAGTAACAATTAAGCCTTCATTAGTAGTTTTTAAAGTCATCGGATAATTAAATAAATTATCTGCATGATTTTCTTTAATCAATTTAGACCACCAATCATTAGTAGGAACAGGTTTTCCTATGGCATTTCCGCTTAGTTGTGGAATACCCGATGGATATCCGTTTCTACCAGCGGAATCTGTACCTGGAAAGTTATTTGTATAACTTCCATTACCCACTGAAACGGTTTGTGAAAATAAAAATTGTGAAAAAAGTATGAAGAGTATAAACAGTATTTTTGATTGGTTCATTTTTAATTTTTTGGAGTTCAAATATATATAGTTTTTAAAAAAAAAAAGTGATAAATATCACATTATTTTTTTCCTGTATGATTTTTATTTATTCACCAAAAAATTGCACATTAATTGCGATATTAAGATATAACTTTGATAATTTATTAGTATTTAATTTTCAGATAATGCAACTTTTTTAATTATTGATTTTAATTTTGTTAATTTAATTTGATTATCAACTTCTAAATTAAAATTAGAGGTTAAATAACCAATTCCATTATGCTCGCCATTTTTGATAGCTACAAAAGCTAAATAAGATTTAAAGCTATCCAATTTGAATTTTGCCCCTTTCGAATAAATTGAATCATTTTCATTGATATCATTTGGATATACCAACTCAACAAATAGACTTGTACCTCTATTGTCTACATCAAATATTTTAATATCATCCTCAGAAGCATAAAAACTATTCAACAATTTTTCAGCATTTACGGCATCTTTTTCATTATTAAATTTAATAAGAAAATCTCTTGACATCCTTGGTGAAATTTCTGAGAAGTTTTTTATACCAATCATCTCTGCAAATTGAATATGCTCCTTTAATCGCCAGTAAAATGTTAAATGCTCGTGAGGTTGTTGATGGAGACCAGTAGTGATAATTAGTTTAATATCTCTTAACTTCAATAGTTCACCTATCTGATAGTCATATTCTGAAAGAATTTGAATTAATGGATCATAACCATTAGGACAATACCAATCTGGGTTTTTTAAATTTCCTTGATATGCATTTGAATTAAATAAATAATGATGCTGTATATGTGCACCTGAATTTAAAAATATATTTGAAAAGTCGGGTTTATGATTTTTCCAAAGGGTCAGATGAACATCTGCTAATAAACTATCAAGAATTAACGCTTTAGCTCCAGGATTTTTTGCTTTGAGAATAGTTTTTACATAATGAAACCATCTTGAGATGGGAACATACAATAAAAGTCCAAGACCTAATGAAATCATTGATTTCAAATTTAATTTTGATTTAGCATTATCATTTACTGATTGATGAACGGCCTGATACAATGCTTTTACAATCCAATTCCCAGAAGGGTTCGTTTTAGTCCAAGGGTCTGGAACAAAAAAAGAAGGATTTTTTAAACGATTTTCAGCATTAAAAGGAGAAACCGCACCAACAGAAAGCCCTTCAGCTTCCAACTCCTCAAATATTTGAGAAAGCTCAGGTTTATTAACAATATCTCCTAAACGAAAAATAGTATGTTCTTGATAACTTTTCCCAGAATGTATGGTTACCCATTGCACCCATGGCTCTAAAAGTTTATAATCATTTTCTGAAATTGTTTCTATGGGAGGTTGTATCTCAAGTATTTTTTTAAAATTGATTAAAAGACCCTGATTTATATAAAATTTTATGTAATCAAAATTAAGTTCGTTTAAGCCTAATAATATTGTTTTATTTTTTAATGGCATATTTACTATGTGTTAAAGTTTGTTTATTTCTTGTGTATATGTATACATATTTTAAAATTAATGAAGGTAAAAGTCTTATAAAAACGGTGGGTAAACCAAATAGAATTAACTCTTTAAAGCTGATCATTTTATTGTTGTATCTAAAAATAAAAAGTTTTATTTCAGATTTTACATATTTAAACCCTCTTCTTCTTTTGTACATGTTTTTATTTACTCTAAAAAAAAGTAACGATTCTTGAATATTTCCAAAAATATTATTCTTGGCTGCCATTCTCAACCATAAAAAAGTATCTTCTTTTAGATAAATATCCTTATAACCACCAGCTTCTATAACTTTACTTTTTTTAAAAACAGTTACGGGATGATTAAAAGGAGAACCATATTTAAGCCTATTTATACATTTGCTATGGTCATCAGGTAGACTTTTTGTAGATATTACATTTTCCACTTCCCCCTCGAACTCATCTACAAAAGAACTTACTACATCAATATTTGGATTATTTTTAATAAAATCTAGTTGAACTTTAAATCGATTTGGTTTTGAAATATCATCAGAATCCATTCTTGCAATAATTTCATGAACACATTTTTCCAAACCTATATTTAAAGCATTTCCAAGTCCTACATTTTTTGTAAGAGAAATTATATCCAATCTACATTTACAACTTTCACTAAAGTTTTCTAATACGTTTTCTAATTTTAAATTCAACGGACCATCTTTAATTATAACTATTTGATTAGGCTTTAAATCTTGCTCGTTATGGATACTTTTTAGAGCTTTATCAAAAAATATATGATTATCATTTTTATAAACTGATATCAAAACTGAAAATTTCATCATTAAATAATATTAATTTTATTAAAAATAATTAACAAATATGTATAGCCTAGGATTTAGAACAGATCCATTAAAGTCAATTAAACCCAAGGAAAACTTCCGTTTTTTTCTATGCCCATAATATTTGTTTGAATAAAATATAATAAAGCATATAAATAAACAATAATTACCTTCCAATTTCTAAAATTTAATATTAATTCTTTTTTTGATGAAAGTAATAAGCCTAAATAAAAAAGTGAATTACCAATTCTCTCAATTGGCATAAAGCCTAAACTTGCAATTTGAAGAAGTAATCCAATAAATAAAATATTAAATCCAATTGACTTTTTTTGGTAATAAAAGAAGGATATCAGTATTAATGCAAAAAAGCTCCTATATATCATTAATCCCATACCAACATCATCACTAGAATAAAATTGATCCTTTAAATATGCTGAACTCGGATTATAAATACTCAAAAAATAAAAAACTTTATACTCAAAGTATTTTTTTATTGCTAAGATTATAGAAAATAATAAGAGAAGAAAATAGAGTATGTTGGGAATATTTTTCTTCTTTCGTTCAAGAAAAACAAAGAAATATATAAACGGACTTATAATAATATTACTAACGTGAACCAAACCTGCAATTAGTCCAGATATGAATACTCTTCGACTACCTAACTTATCAATCAAATAAATAAACAAACTTAATCCTAATAATTGTCTACTTTGATCTGTTGCAACGTTGAAAAAACCAAAGAGTATAAGTAATAAAAATCCGCTCAACCATGTTTTTTTAAACCTAAATGTTAAAGAAATTAATAACATTGTTAAAAACGTAACTGTAAATAAATAAAACTGAAACGAAGGAGATCTAGATATTATAAAGTGATATAAAGGTTCAAAATAAACTATAAATGGATTGGTGAGACTTTTATTGATTACATTGATATAATAATAATAGTATTGTTCTGTGTCATTTCCTGTTTCAATAGACCTTAAAGAGTATATTATACCTATAGTTATCGAAAAGAATAGCAAAACTAATTTTCTGTTCATTTTATTCCAAATGAAATAAGAAAATATAATTAAACCTACAAAACAAAAGTACATTCTATTTTTTTAAAATTATTGTAAAGATCAGTTTTATGAAATGATAATCTCTCTAAGTGTATTTGAATCTGGTATATGTGCCGAAATACCGAACAAATTGTTGACAATTTCATCTTTACGTTTTTTTGGCTGATCCTCGAAAGGTAAAGTAAAAACATCTTCAATCTTTTTCTTATCCAAATTAAAAGTTTTTAATTGAGTTGAAATCCGTTTATTTTTTTCTTTTACATTCTTACCCTCATAATAAATATTTTGATTAAAAATTCTATGATTTTTCCCTAAAGCATAACAATAACTGATATGTGTACCTATACTATTTGAGATTGTAAAATCAGACATTTCAATGATGCTCCTCAATCTAGATAAAAAATTTTGATCATATTTATGACCTGCACAAACAATTGTACAGCCCAATTCTTGATAGTTTGAAACAACTTTTTGATTTTGAGCATCAAGATAATAAAGACATACTAAAACCGTATCATAATTAACTTTCTCCTCTAAAATTTTATTATTAAACACAGAATAATTGTATTCAACTTCTAGATCTTTTACAGAATGAGAAGGAAAAACCAATAAAACTCTTCCTATTTTACTTTTTATTTTATTAATTTCAGTGTCATTTAAAAGAGATTTAGCGTACAATATATATGGTCCTATAGCTATAATTTTTTTTTGACTAACTAAACTTATATGCTTCTTTCGTTCTTCTCCAAAAGTTATTATTTTTTTTGGAAAAGAAATTAGAGAGTCCTTAGATATATAATTACCTATATATATTCCATGTTCAAAATGAACATTTAAATTTTTATTTATTGGCTCATTTATGTATTTTTTAATAGCATACGATATACCATACAGATTATTATCAGCGATTAAATCGTATGGATAGTATAATAAATCTTTTGATACCTCAAAATAATCCTCTAAAATATTCATTCTAGATCGTTTATTAACCTCTAAAAAATATTTTTTTTTATTTTTGAACCTGATGAGTTTGTTCACATGGGTAATCGCAAATTTATTAGCAAAAAGGAACCCTCTTAGATTATCATTCATATTAAATTATCAAAAATAGATTTATAACCGTCAATCATTTTTTCTTGTGTATACTTTTGGGTAAAAAGTGCTTTCGAATTTTGACCTAATCGTATTTTTTTTATAGAGGTTTCATTGACCATCTTAATTATAGCTTCTTTTAACAGAACTGAATCATTTGGTTTTATTAATATCCCATTATAATTATCTATTACTAAATCTGGGACTCCTCCAACAGAGGCAGAAATTATTGGAAGACCTAATGACATTGCCTCTATAATTGCCATTGGCAAACCTTCATCTCTGCTCGCTAGCAAAAAACAATCCGATTCTAGTAAATATTTTTTAACATTCTTTTTTGTTCCTAAAAAGAAAACATTTTCAATATTTTCTTTCAAACATGTGTTTTTTAAATCTTTGACTATACTTCCATCCCCAATTATGTTTACAATAAACTTTTTTCTTTGTGTTTGTGTCATTAATGATAAAGCTTCAATCAAAAGATCATGCCCTTTTCTTTCACATACTGTTCCCACAGTAGTTATCGTAAATATTTTGCGTATGGTAGATATTTGTTCATTTTCAGATTTAATACCATTTGGAACAACACTAACTTTGTATCCAAACTGTGGGTATACCTTTAAAAAGTTATCTTTTGCAAAATCACTTAATAATATTATTTTATCCACATCTGACAAAACAGAAATTGCAATTTGATTTTCATAATAAAAAGATGTTTTTTTATTTTCCTTTAACTTTGGAAAATACGAAAACAACATTTTAAATACTTCACCATTAGAATGAAGAACAATTGTTTTTTTCTTTCGATTCCATAATTCCTTATCATTTTTTTTCAAATGATAAGGAGTCAATATATCGTGAAAAAACAGAATATCAACATCTAATATCTTATGCTTATATTTTCGAATTACAAATTTCACGTTTCTATGATACTGCATCCAAACATAAATTTTTGTTAAGAGTAAAGAATATTTAGAACCTTTTTTTAATACTTTATGCCCTGTTTTTTTTAAATATTCTTTCAATCTAAACTTTGAACTCAATTTGTTTTCACTTTTGATAAAAGTACCATTAGCATCGAGTGCATAAATTTTAAGATCAAACTCATTTACTGTATCAAATCCTAGAGCAATATTTCTTAAAACTGTTGAAGCTCCTGTAGGAGCTTTTAATGCCCCATAAAAAAGTAATCCTATCTTATGCATGATTAATTCTTTTTTTTTGAATATAATAACTATGAGAGACTACTTCAACAAATAAACTAAAAACCAAAGTAATTGACATTGAAATTAAGGAAATCTGATCAAAGAAGTATAAAACAACAACAATAAGACAATAAAAAAGCATAGAAGTTATTATTCCTTTGGTAAAGTAACGGTCAAAGTTAAATGCTATTAAACCAAGAACTCCTCTAGAACCACTTAAAGATAGTAATGGTAATGTTATTGATAAAATATAGAGTGTATTTTTAAAAACCTCAATATCATTTTTAAAAAAATATTGAAGAACGCTATCGGGTATACAAACAATAATTAAAATCACTAAAAATGAATACGTTAGAGATAATAACTCAAGTTTACGCACCATAGTAAAAGATTTTTTTATAGATATTTTAGGAAAAACTACTCTATATAAAATAGAACTTGGAATAATTAATATTCTAATTATTTTATTTGCAAAATCATAAACAGCAACCATCTCAAAATTTAAAAAAACACCAATTATAAATGTGTTAAAATAATCTTTTGTGTTCGCAACTATATTAGATAGAAATATAGAAGAGCCATCAACTAGTTGTTCTTTGATTTTACATACAGAATAGGTAAAAGTGATGTTTTTTCTACCTAAAGAATTGATTAATAGAATAACGCTTATAATTCCAGAAATAATCATTGATATAGAATTAATAATTGGAACATAATAGTAATCATTTGCCTCTTTTACGACAATTATAATTGCCACCAATGAGATCAATTTAGAAGTTAAAATAATATAAGTTATATTTTCCATCTTTTCAACCCCTTGGAAGTACCATTCAGGGTAAAGCAACCAACCTATAAGACTAAAAAAAGTTAACCCATAAATTTCTTTATGATTACTAAAGAAAGGAATAAACATAAGCATGCTTGTAAACAATATAGAAATAAAAATGAAGATAATAAATTTAGAAATATAGGTTGAAGATATAATTTCATATATTTTATTTTTGTCATTTTTATGCAATGCGATTTGCTTGGTTGCAGTAATATTAAACCCATAATTTAAAATTAACAAAAAATAACCAATTATTGCTTGTGCAAAAATTACTATCCCATAATTTTTAACTCCTAATACTTTTATTAGATATGGAAATAAAAGAAAACCAATTATTAATTGAAAAAACTGAAGAATACTTAAAAAAGAAAAATTCTTTACAATTTTTTTATTCGATTTAAATAATGCTATTAATTTACCTTTCTTCAAAATACTTCGAATCTAATGGGGTTCCTTTTTCTATTGAATATTTAACTTTTTTTCCTAAAACCTCATTGTAAAATTTTGGATGCATCCCAAACCCTGGTCTTATTGATCGTATATTTTTTTTTGTTAAAATTTCTCCAACTTTAACATCTTTTACAACATAAAGAGATCGACAAAAGTCTTTCCCTTTTTTTTGTTTTTCTGTCAAAGAATAATCTACAAAACCAATAGCACTTTCGGCCTCTCTTACAGCTTTCACCATTTCAGTGAATTCTGACTCATTCATGGAGAAAGAAGCATCTGCACCACCTATAGACCTATCTATAATAAAATGTTTTTCAATAATTTTAGCTCCAAAAACGGTTGCTACAACAGGAACCGTAGCCCCTAAAGTGTGATCGGAGAGCCCACTAATTACATTAAAACGATTTGCTAAATCTTTTACCATACACATATTAGCTTCATCTATTGGTGCTGGATAACTGGAAGTACACTTTAATAATGCAATATTATTATTACCCATTCTTTTACATGCATCTAATGCCAATTCAATATCTTTTTCTTCAGCTATACCTGTAGAAATAATAACTGGCTTTCCTTTTGATGCTACTAATTCTATTAAAGGAATATCTGTAATTTCAAAGGATGCTATTTTATATGCAGGAACATTTAATGTTTCCAAAAACTCAACAGATGTTGAATCAAATGGGGATGAAAAACAAATAAGGCCTTCTTCTTTTGCTACTTCCATAAGTTCTTTATGCCATTCCCATGGTAAATGTGTCGATTTATATAAGTCATATAAATACTTACCATCCCACAAAGTTCCTTGATTGATTTTAAAATCTTCTTTATTTGAATCAAGAGTTATGGTGTCGGCGGTAAATGTCTGCAGTTTAATACAATCTGCACCAGCTCGTTTGGCCGCTCTGACTGTTTCAATAGCTGTTTTTATGCTCCCGTTATGATTTGCAGATAGCTCTGCAATAATAAATACTGGAGAGTTTTGATCAATTGTAAAGTTTGCTATTTTCATATAATTTTTTATTTAATATACTCCTCAAAACCTTTATAAAACTTCCTGCCAACAACATTTGATCTATTATCGGACAAGGTATACCCCAATAAATCTTCAATAGACCATATTAAATCTTCAAAACCTAATAGATGTCTAAAAAGAACAGTACTTGAGAACCTTGGATTTATTTCAAAGACCTTCGGTTGGTTTTCTTTTATTCTTAACTGGATATTAATACTTCCAACTAAATCCAACTTCACTGCTATTTTTTCTAGTAGATTCGAAATATTAGTATTTTCAATCACTTCTCCATAACCACTATAACCACTTGTAAGTTCTCTTTTGAAAATCTGAGTTCGTATTTCTTTTGAACTACTTCTAAAAACACCACAAGTAAACTCACCCTTTTCATCACTTATGAATTCTTGAACGACATAATCATCTATAGTATTTTTGGTGTGAAATAAAAACTCTTCTATTGAATTAATCTTATGAATATCTTTGCTTCCTGATCCTGTCTTGGATTTTAAAATAACTGGAAAATTATCGATTCTTTTTAATGATTTTGCTAAAAATGTTTCTGGAAAAGGTAAATTTTCTTTTTTTAAAAATTCAGCTGTTTTAAACTTATCAAAACCAATTTCTAATGCCAATGCTGAAGCTGTAATCATTTTTGCTTTACCAATTGTCTTTAATATGTTTTGTTCAGAAAAAAACCTCAATTCTGGCTCTGCAATTGGGATAATCAAATCAATGTCATGCTTATCTATAAATAACTCTAATCTTTGCAGATAATCTGGATGTGTAAAAGGAACACCAATCAAAAAATTAGGGTATATAAATTGTGCGGCATTTTTATTTGAAATGTCAATTCCAAATAAATTTTTAGTGTACTTCGATTTTAATAATATTTTCCCAATGCTCTGTCCAATATCTCCTCCACAGCCTGTAACTAATATGTTGAATGCTTTATTCATAGATAATAAATCATTTTCTTTTTAAAACTTTTGTTAAATATTCAATTTCAGGGTCTTTTTCTGAAATCTCTTTTATTAAATCCTTGGTATTATAATCAGTACTGAAAAATTGAAAACAGCTATTATTTGTATTGATAACACACCATGATGCCTTGCCTCCAGTTTGTCTAGATTGACCTACTGAGCCAGGGTTTATTAAAATAGTATTTTCATTTCTAATTGCAAAAGAATAATGAGAGTGTCCAATTAAAACAAAATCAAAACCTATAATATCACATTTATTAATGATCTCCTTTTCACAATCTGGATATATATAAAAATCATTTGACCATGGGCTTCCATGACACATTAATAGAGAGGTTTGACCAAATTGTACTGTTTTGGTTTCAGGTAAATCAATCAAAAAACGCAATTGT
>Ga0209603_1004707_pt1 | contig 11240 bp, 7 predicted proteins | sample COGITO_mtgs_1206_FD_184812 | JGI IMG/M metagenome (GOLD analysis project Ga0209603, IMG submission 184812) | Pelagic marine microbial communities from North Sea - COGITO_mtgs_120607 (SPAdes) (version 2) | ecosystem: Environmental > Aquatic > Marine > Epipelagic ... | reverse complement strand
ATTTATAATGGTGGCAAGTTCAATACTGCGTTTTTGGTCTTTTGGATGGTCTGGATTGCCTTTCCATACTAGTCCAATTCGGGGCTTTTTGGCCTCGCCAAGGTATTCCTGCCACCATTGCATGCGATCCTGATTAACTGCCAAATATGATGATGGAAAAGGAATAGTTTCAACCGTTGTGTTAAAAGCCAGTGGTAGGCTCATAAGGGGACAATGAAAATCAAAGGCAGGTAAATCTGTACCTTTTTCGAATATTTGCGCGGCTGGTAAGAGGCTCTCCATTATGCGCATTAAAGGTCTCTCAATCTCAAGCAAGACAGTGCATTTCAACCCTCTAAATTTTTTTATGTAACGACAAAAATGCAGACTGTCACCAAGGCCCTGTTCACTATGGAGCAATATTGTTTTACCCCTTAAAGAGGGGGCGCCACGCCACAAAGGTTTGTCAAAATCACGTTTTTTAGAGGTAAAGTTCGGGCTATCCCATCGGTATTCATATAGCTGCCAAGCATTTTCATAATCGCCAATCATAAGATGTGTTAGCGCCTTATTAAAATAACCATCAGCAAAATCTGGCTTCAATGCTACACACGCGCCAAAATCGGTAATGGCCTCGTTAAATAGGCGTAATTCCCGAAACGAAATGCCACGATTATTCAAAGCCTGAAAATGGCCCGGGTTGTAAGTGATAGCTTTGGTGTAATCAGCAACAGCCAAATCAAATTTTCCCAAATTTTGGTAGGCAAGCGCACGATTATAATAAGCATCAGAGGATTTTGGCCTGAGTTGAACAGCAGCGCAAAAATCTGCAAGTGCCGCATCGAAATATGACTGTTTGGTATAGGCGATGCCACGGCTACTGATAGCCTCAAAAAAATCAGGTTCAATAGCAAGAGCGAAATCGAAATCTCTGATAGCCAAATTATATTTTTTGTTCAAGCTATGTATGTGGCCGCGTTGAAAAAATGCCTTACAATATGTGGGGTCAATTTCGATTGTCTTTGAAAAAACGGCAACTGCGATATGGTGCTGTTTTAGGTTTTGCGCTAGCCAGCCAAAGCCAAATAGCGCGTCTACATCATTTGGGTCATCTGTCAAAATTTGCCGATATACCGACTTGGCTTTGGCATAGTCGCCTTGTTTTTGAAATTTTGAAGCAACTGACAACAAATCTGAGCGCAACTTACCCGCCACCGCATTAGTGTGTGTTTTGCCAAATTCACCTTCTTTGTTGACAGCGCCCATAATTAACCTTTTGCTAAAATATAAATAAACAATTCATTATCAATTAGCTGTTTAACTTTTATGATCATTTATCGCCAGTTTCAAAGCCAAGGAACTTTGTCTTACTTTGTCAAAAAATTCGGCGTGAGTGCCGACTCTCTGCGTCGTTTCTGATGTGCCGATGACTTTGGCAATGTTTTCCTGCATGGCAATTTGAAGCAAACTGGTTTCGTTGTTCCATGCTTGAAATTTTTGAATGGTCTTTTGAATTTTCCGGTGTAAGCCACGATTTTTTTCTGGCTTCTTGTCGAGTTTTATAACTTGGTTTGCCGCGATAATAATACGGTCAAGCAAGTTGCTATTTTCTTGCAAATAGGCATCGATTTTAGCTTTTGAGAGCGATGCTTTGTCTTCAAACCAAATTTGTTTTTCGCCACTCGTCAGGTTTAGGTTACGACTTGTGGCGAAGGCACTGAGCGACATATGGTCAAAACCTTCGATGAAAGCGCCGCCCTCAGTTGCGTTTACAAGATTGATGTTTGGATCTTTATTTTTCCATTCTTTGGCAATTTCCGTACACCGTTTAATTTGGTAGTGAAAGCTGTTGCGCGTCATCACTTTGTCACCATAAAATCCCGGAACCTCAATATTAAACATTGAAATTTTTGCATGCGCTGGAAGCAGATCTGTTGCGCCTTTCGCATATTGTGAATCACCATGTGTGGCAAGATCCTGCCCGATAAAGCAGATGTTTTTGAAGCGTAGATGATGGCACAAGCATAGGCCATAAATTGATACGCTCGGCACATTAAACGGCGTTGGCGTGGTGCCGAATTTTTGATGAATATCGAAATAATGCTGGGCCAGTGACCAGATGATTTGCTCCGCTGGAATTTTTAAAAAACCTGGGTTTATTGTTGGTTCGATCAGAAAGTTTTTGATTGTGTTTTGTTGATCGGGTGCTAAATTCCTGGCTACTTCATCATCCTCTGCATCAAGTTGAATAACAAGATCAGGGCACACACCAGCTGCGTTCAAAACCGGCAAGGATCTTAATGCAGTGACAATGAACACTCGATCCTGAATGCGACGTAGCGCGTCTACATTTTTATTTAAAGAGGGTCCAGATGCCACAATAACGGCATCTTTAACACCTGCGACCCGCAATTCATGAAGATTTTTGGCATTGTGCAAGCCAGGTAGATTACGAACAACATTTTCCGCCCAAGATTGACCAAATTTGGAGACAGTTCGGGTATTTTCAAATCTTGTTTTTTTGCCAGCATTCACTGCGTCGATTATGGATTGCTGAAGATCTTTTGACGTGCGTTGATCTATTTCACAAGACAAGGTAATGACCTGCTGGGCTGGGACTTGAATCAAGGCAAATAGCCTCTCCAATTCCTCGGCGGATGTGCAAATGTAGGTGTTTTTGGGGTTCTCAATTGTGGCATCAATTACTGGCGCGCTATTAGGATAGTAGACAACAACATGCTTTTGACCGCGATCTTTAAGGGCTTCGGTGATGTGGTTTGATGGCGGTGAAATAACTACAGCTACGTCATTATCAAAATGCCATTTTTGTGGAAGGACGTTGTCAATGAACAAATTGCAAAATTCATCATTTTTGAAAGATAAAATGGCCGGTGCAGCTTGTTTGACACGTGCGCACCAAGTGTTAATAAAATGTTGGGTTTGCGGGTTTGTTGCGTAAATGTCTTCATCTAGCTGTTGGATAAACTGTGGGTCGGCTAGCATTTCGCTGTTCAACTGCGCATTTGCATGCCGTCGCTGATCAATTAAAACCCTAATTTCTTTGTCTTTTTGATGCGCTTTTCTATCAAAAAGCTGTTTGTCGATGTTGAATAGCGTGTCGCGAAGTTTTGCGATCTTTACGTTTGGCATGTTGTTCATTGCACAGGCTCCAATAATCTGTGCTTGTTGTGCAATCTTCATGCCATCGCAGAGTTAGGGGTAGTCCGGTGATGACGGGCGCGATTGTTAAAAAAATGAGGGGGAAAGTCCCCTTTCCCCCTCGCGGCTACCCACCCAGCACAAACTCCTATTGGAGTAGGGCAAGGATAGATTGCTTCGACTGATTGGCTTGAGCGAGCATTGATGTTGCTGCCTGGTTTAGGATCTGTTGCTTTGAGAGGTTCGTGGTTTCCGTAGCAAAATCCGCATCCATCACACGCCCAATAGCCTGCTCAGTCATAACAGATGCTTTACTTTGGTTGGCAACGGAGAAGTTCAGTCTGTTGATAAGAGAACCAAATTTAGCTTGCTCACTTGCGATCGTTTGAAGTGCAGTGTCCATTGTTCCCATCGCGACCGTCGCGTCAGACTGTGTTGCAACCGTTGCTGCGTGAATCGCCAAGCCTGAGGACGCAGTGTCGATGAAACTCAAAGTAATGGTCTCTCCGGTGGTATTTCCGGCTTGTATTGTGACGCCGGTAAATGAGCCGTCAAGGACGGCAATATCGTTGAAACGGGTATTCTCAGCAATCAGTGTTACCTGATCAATGAGCGCAGTCACCTCAAGTTGGGCGTTGGCGCGATCTGGCGTATCCTCATAAATACCGTTTGCCATCTGCACGGCCAGCTCTCTGATACGAAGCACCATGTTACGTATCTCATTCAACCCGGCTTCTGCTGTCCCGATCAACCCCATGCCGTCTTGAGCGTTTCTGATCGACATGTTGATGCCTCGCAGTTGAGACTCCATTTTACCGGCAACGGCAAGGCCAGCTGCATCATCGGCCGCGCTATTGACGCGGGAACCTGATGACAGACGTTCCATTGCCTTTTCCATTCTCGTCGTGGCTGATACTGCGCTGGCGCGTGCGTTGAGTGCCCCAGCATTTGTGTTAATCGATGTCATTGTAAGAACCCTTTACGATTGTTGCTCCAGACATCACAACGACGCGAAGTAATTTTATTTAGGAAAAAATGTAAAAAAGTTAAACATTGGCATGGTACTTGCTTTCATGACCAAGGTTCGGGGCAGGGATACCTGCCCCGAACTTAATCTGTTACTGGATCAGTTGGAGAAGCAACTGCTTTGACTGATTGGCCTGCGCCAGCATCGATGTGGCTGCTTGATTGAGGATTTGATTTTTTGACAAATTTGTTGACTCAGTCGCAAAATCGGCATCCATAATCCGGCCGAGGGCTTGCTCGGTCATGACACTCGCTCTACTTTGATTGGAGATTGAGTAATTCAACCGGTTGATCAGCGAACCAAATTTGGCTTGTTCTTGAGAAATTGTTTCAAGTGCCGTGTCCATTGTGCCAATTGCAACTTTTGCGTCAGATTGAGTCCCGACAGTAGATGCGTGAATCAACAGGCCCGATGATGCCATATCTACAAAGCTCAACGTGATCGTTTCTGCCGTGGTATTTCCGGCTTGTATTGTGACGCCGGTAAATGAGCCGTCAACTACGGCCACATCGTTAAAACGGGTGTTCTCAGCAATCAGTGTTACCTGATCAATGAGCGCAGTCACTTCAAGTTGAGCGTTGACGCGGTCTGGCGTGTTCTCATAAATGCCGTTGGCCATCTGTACGGCCAATTCACGAATACGAAGCACCATATTCCGAATCTCGTTAACGCCAGACTCGGCCGTTTGAATAAGTCCAACACCGTCTTGCGCATTGCGGATCGACATGTTGATACCACGAAGTTGTGACTCCATTTTACCGGCAACGGCAAGACCGGCCGCGTCGTCGGCCGCGCTATTGACGCGGGCACCTGATGATAGCCTTTCCATGGCTTGTTCCTGGCCTCGATTTGCGCCCATTGTATAAAGGCGTGCATTTAACGCTCCGACATTTGTATTGATGGCTGTCATTTTTAAGTCTCCTTACATTTAGTGAATAGCCGGTCCTCTCGGACTTTATTTTTAACGACATAGGTTAAAAATATTTAGTAGAAAAATTAAAAAAAATCAAAAAAAACAATATCTTATGATTTTATTATAGGCCAAAAGCATTCATCTCCAAACAGCGTCTGGATGCGTGCCTTGGTTTAAAAATTGTAGATTTTGGACTTAGTTAAAGAGCGATAATAATTTGCTCATCGACTGATTGGCCTGCGCCAGCATCGCAGTGTTGGCTTGTGACAACACTTGTGCTTTTGATAGCTTTGTTGACTCTTCTGCTATATCGGCATCCATAATGCGGCCGCGGGAAATCTTCGTCGCTTTGGTGGTTTGTTCCAGCACAGAAATTGTATGACTAAACCGGTTTTCGTAAGCGCCAGCCCGTGATAATTCGTCTGATATAGAAGTTAGTGCTGCTTCAAGCGTCACCATCGCAGTTTTTGCATTGGCTTGGCTGCTGACGTCAACAGCGTCAATACCTAGGCCGGATGAGCTGTTGTCTTTAAAAAAAATGCTGGGGCGCTCATTCGCGGTGGGGCCAGTTTGGATTCCCACGTTTTGCATAGTCCCGTCCAGAAGTGCAACGCCATTAAAGTTGGCATTTGCAGCAATCAGATCGATCTGCTGCAGAAGTTGATCAATTTCAATTTGCGCTAGGCTACGATCTGGGTTGTTGACATAGGTGCCGTTTGCCATCTGGACCGCAATTTCGCGCATCCTCAGTGCCATGTTTCGAATTTCGTTAAGGTTGGCTTCAGTAGTGTTAACCAAGCTCACACCATCGGCCGAATTTCGAACAGCGCGCTCCATGCCAGTAATCTGCGCTTTCATGCGGCCAGCAATGAATAAGCCGGCTGCATCATCTGATGCGTTTGTGATACGCATGCCGCTTGAGAGGCGCGTGAAAGCCTCGATCTCAACTTTAGTGTTCTTCTTGCCGTGATATTGCACACGGACTGCTGCTACATTGGTCGCGATAGAAGTCATCTACCTGCTCCTGTATGTCTGGTTGGATAGCCGTAACCATCTCTGGTCAGTCAACTCAACGACATCAGGAAAAATTATTTAGTTTTTTTTACAAATATTAAAAATCCGAAATAGCTTGAATATTTTGAGACAAATGCTCTACTAAGATTAATCAGTGGTTTAGGTGTTTAGGACACGCGTTAATGTCATTCTGTCCAAAATGGATATTTGAAGTGGCTTGTGCCGCTGCTACCGAAAACTATCTAAGCCGTCAGTTGGACCTGAACACGGTGGCAAGGGGGTATGCGGCTACGTTATCTGAATTCTACCAGCCCATTAACCCAGAAGAGATTGCAGGCGTGATAGAACCAATATTGCGGTTTTTGGATGAGCTTGACGCTGGAGAAGCCGCAGCACCGATGGTAATGGGCTTTTGTTACAACAAAATTAACTTTGAACAGCCGAATAAACCACGCAAGTTGAAAGGGTTGTTTGGGTCTGCTGACGAACCTGTTAAAGGCCGCGAGTATAGCGCTGAAGCAGCGGTTAAGTCATTCAAAGCCTATGTTTACGGGCTCCGCAACGCATTGGTTGAGTTAGCGCCTGCCGGCTGGAAAATGGAAGATGTGGAAGACAGTGAAGTTTTACAAAAGCTGACAAACCAAAACCTCAGCCCGCTCGACTTTCTATAGGCGTCCGCCTGTCAGGCCTCGAAATGGACTTGGACTTGGGTTTAATTACCTGAATTCCAAGACTTGATCAAATTATCGAGAAACTCACCAGTCTTATTGAAACTTGACACCGCTGTTTGCATAGCAGTGAATTTTTGTACATAAATAGCACGTTGATTTGCGATTTGCTGATCTAGGGCTTCTTGTTCTTCAACAAGGCTATCGACATCGTCTTCTAGATTGTAAATTTTTTCATCGATATCGCCATTCAGCATGAGCACGTCATCAATATATTTTGAGAGGGTTTGCATGATGCTGCGGCCCATGTATACATTTGTGCTGACTGTTGTTTTGCTGGTGTCTAACAGCAATCCAGTGGCACCAATAGTGGCGCCAGCATATCCATAACGGTTGGTGCCGGCAGACATGTTTTCTATGGTGCCGCCGGTATCCTGTAGCGTTGCTGCTCCACCTGAAAGTGCAAACTGATAAATGCCCGGGGTGAATAAATCCGTTGTGGCACTACCGGTGACCCCAGCATCGCCAGTGCGTATCATAGATGTTGTCACCGCGGCAAAATGTTCTGGATTTGAGCGAAAATACTCGCGGAACCGAGTTTCATCGATCGATAAGGTGCCATCAAGTTCAGTGACAACACCAAAACTGGACAAATATATCTCAGCATCATCATAGCCGGCAATGGCGGTTGATGTTAGATTCTTGATCTTGTTCTCGGTGTGGCGAATGAAGTGATCACCATGTAACGGTCCGCTATCTTCACTATTTGTACCGGGCTTACTTTGCTCTTTTAAAAATGACAGCAGATAGTTAACTTCGCTAATGACTGTCTCAAGTGTTGCTAAAGCATCGGTTTCTGAGTAATTTGAGCTGATTGATTGATCTGTGCCAAGATCACTAGAGGTTACATCACTGAGCGTCAACGTCACTCCAGAAAATAAATCAGTGATAGTGTTGCTGGTTCTCTCTATTTCGATGCCGTCGATTGTAAAATTGGCATTGGTAGCCGCAACAACTTGTGTTGCACTGTCAGCGAATGTTACAACGCTTCCAGGATTGTATTTTAGTACATCATTTTCAGAACCACTCAGGTGTGATGACATCCGAAGCGCATGGTTTGCGCCTTCTACCGATTTTACCATTAATGAATAGTTGCTGTCTGACACCTCAATGATGCTCGCGGTAACACCTATTCCTGCATTATTAATTTTATCTCTCACATCTGTTAGGGATGTTGATCCTGCAGTGAAATTAAGGGTCGTGGCACTTGAGTAGTCTGGATTGGTTGTGAAAGTTGAGCCGGTCCAGGTTCCAAAGCGTAGGCTGAGTTCATCTATACCAATATCAGCAGTTGTTGATGAAAAGCCACTTCCACCGTTGTTAAAATTCAACACTTGTGCGGTGGCTACCGAAGTTACATTGATCGTATGTGCAAATTCGCTGGCAAGGCTGCTGTCTGTTCGGCTCAGCGTCACATTGCTGGTGCTAGATGATAGGCTGAGCCCAATTTGGCCATTCAGGGCGGCGGTATTTGTTTGAAACACACCTAATTCATTTTTCAGCGTCCCGAGGGCAGAAATTTTTACCGTTGCTGTTTCTTTGGCGTCATCAATCTGGTTTTGTTTTGGCACACGTTCAGCATCGACGAGAGCGTCGACAATCTGTGGGACATTAAGTCCGCTGCCCGCACCAAGGGCGCCGAGGTAATCTGTGGTAGACATGGCCTGTGTGTTTATCCTTATTGGTTCTGCCTAAGTGACAAACTGCAATTTTTGTGCCTATATGGTTTATTAAACGACTTATCTGCTGCTCGCTTTAGGCCATGCCGCCAAAATGGTTGTGGTCAATCACAATTATCATAGCAAAGGCTGTGGCTGCAAATAATATGAAGCATGGAATAAAGCATTATAGTTTTGGTCAGGCATCGCGGTTTGTACTTGTTACACTGGTCACTGGTACCGGCATCGGCTTGACGGTATCGCTGGTGGCAAGCCTGTTTGTGGCTGGCTTGCATTTTCTGACCGATCATCGCCACTCAATGGGTGCAGATTTTGCCCTCTTGCAGTTTGCTGGTGGGTCATTGGTGCCGATGTTATGGCTGATCGTTGCGGCCTTTTTGTTGTGGGGCGTCCGGCGTTTGTTTGGCATTGTGCGTTGGCATGGGCCAGCCGACAGTATTTTTGGGGCACATCGCCTTGACAATGAAATTGACGTTAGGGCGGGTATCGGGTCAAACATTGGCGCATTTATTGCCATGGGTGGGGGCGCGTCTGTTGGTCAATACGGCCCATTGGTGCATTTTGGTGCGACGATAGGCACTTATATCCGGCAAGCCTTTGGTAATAAAACAATTGGTACAGACGTGTTTATTGGATGCGGCGTTGCCGCTGCAATTGCCGCCGGGTTTCACGCGCCGATTGCCGGCATTGTGTTCGCGCACGAGGCCGTGTTGCGACATTTTTCCTTCAGAGCCCTAACCCCCATTGCCATATCAAGCATCACATCAGTCTGGTTTGGAACAGCTATTTTTGGCGGTGAACCACTTTTTGTGTTGGATGCCGCGGCGACTGATTTGTTGCCAATGGTGCCGATATTATTAGCAAGTGGGCTATTATTTGGGGTCATCGCGATGCTGTTTATGCTCGCGCTTTTCAAATCAGCCGAAATCGCCGCTAAAACTGGCTTTTCTCCCTTAGCGCTGGCGCTGATGGCGGCAGTCATATGTGGATTGGTGGCAATCTTTGTGCCTGAAATTCTTGGAAGTGGTGCAACTGAAATAAGTATCATTTTTAGTGGTGGGTATGCCCTTGGGTTTCTGTTTCTGCTATTTGTTTTAAAGCTACTAGCAACATCATTATGTATTGGCTTTGGGTTGTTCGGCGGGGTGTTCTCTCCGGCGGCCATGATTGGTGCAGCGGCTGGTGGGTTCATTGGTAAGCTCATGGCCACTCTAGGGTTTGCCACGGTGCCAAATTTGTTGCCCGTTGCCGGCTTTGCAGCGGTAACGGCGGCGGTTGTTGGTGCGCCTATTTCAGTTGTTTTGGTGGTGTTTGAGCTCACTCAATCTTATGAATTTGCCGTAGCCGCCATGTTGGCAGCGGTGATTGCCACATTTTTTACTAGCCTTGTTTTTGGGCATTCATTTTTTGATGAGCAATTGCTCAGGCGCGGGATCGATATGTCGCGGGGGCGGGGTGATTTTGAACTTCAATCACAATCCATCATCCATGTTGTCAGTGATGATTTTGTTGCCCTCTCGCCAGATGCAAAAACAAAAGACGCGATAGACAGTCTAGTTAAAGCCAAAATGAGTGAAGGGTACTGCATTGATGCTAACCAACAATTCATTGGCAAATATGCGTTGCCTGAATTGCTGTCTGCGCCACGCCAATCTGGATTGGCGCAGTATCTGGTGACTAATCCTCTGGTGTTAGATCATGATGCCTCGATTTTGCAGGCGATGGAAGTGGCAAGTAATTTTGTCGGCGAGTCCATTCCAGTCATTCAGCAGGAAAACGGGCGCATGGTTGGCGTTGTATCAGAGGCGGACATCTTTAGGGCCTATCTTGCAACCCAATCACGCGTTCATGCCCTAGAACATGGTTAAAGAAAATACCATATCAAATCAATTTCAAAAGCCCGCTATTGATCAGATATGCCGCCTTTTGAACGTTACTCAATAGTCCATCCATGACATCAACCTTCTTAAGCTGGCGGACAGTATTCTTCACAGACTGATCTGTAATCAACAGTTCTGAACTTGCTGTTTGTGCCGAAATGGCATTAAGAGAGCTTTGCAGGGCGGTTTCCTTGCTAGCCAAATATGCATCTCGAAATTTAATTTGTTTGATAGCATCAGCTATGACAGCTGCAGCTTCTGTTGCGGTATCTTCGGTCGATATATCGATGCCTTCAATGATGGTTGGCGGGTCATCAGCCCGGGTTACCGAAATGTTATCGATATGTAAGATAGCACCCGACGTTGCTTCAATGTTGTCTATCGTAATAATCAGATCATGCGCTGGGCTGGTTCCGCCTAAACTTGCGCCTGAAACGGTTATGGTGTCATCTGGCTCATATCCAGATCCCCCATTAGTAATCGAGCTCACACCGTAATTTCCATTGCCATCAATGGAAATCGTGAAAATAGCTCCAGTGCCATTACCCGATGTGCTGGCTTGGGTGACGTTATTGAATGCGGCAGCGCCCACTGTTGTAAGGGTTAAGGTAGCATCATTCTGTGTATCTGTGCCACCAACATTTGACCCGGCAATAGTTACGATGTCATTCAGCGCATAGTTTTCACCAAAAGTTGTAATTTCTGTCACCGCGTAATTGCCAGAACTATTTGAAGAAATATTAAATATTGCACCGCTTCCTGATCCCGTAGTTGATGACTGACTGACTATGTAGCTTTTTGGGTCGAGTGCTGTGATAGTTAGCGTTAGGTCGTTTACTACATCTGAGCCACCGAGGTTTG
>Ga0209603_1004700_pt1 | contig 11252 bp, 5 predicted proteins | sample COGITO_mtgs_1206_FD_184812 | JGI IMG/M metagenome (GOLD analysis project Ga0209603, IMG submission 184812) | Pelagic marine microbial communities from North Sea - COGITO_mtgs_120607 (SPAdes) (version 2) | ecosystem: Environmental > Aquatic > Marine > Epipelagic ... | reverse complement strand
CTACTTTTTGTTCTAATTTTTACAGTGTTTGCCAATACTTTTGGCATTGCACAGGATGTTCAAAACCTAAACTCTTTAACTAAAACAGTACCAGAAAATGACACACAAGGAGTTAAAAATGATTCAATTACAACTAGAGAAGTTAAAAATGTTGAGATAGACTCTATTACAAATGATAGTCTTTCAAAACCTAAAAGTTTTCTAGAGGGTATTGTGAATTACAAAGCAAAAGACTACACTTCTATTAATCAAAAAACACAGCAAATTTACCTTTATAATGAAGCTGAAATTCAGTATAAAGACATGGACATCAAGGCTGGAGTCATTATTATTGACTACGGAAAAGACATTATTTATGCAGGTCGTTTAAAAGATTCGCTGGGAGTTTACACACAACATCCTGTTTTTAAACAAGGAAATGATTTGGTAGAGCCTGACTCTATTGCCTTTAGCATTAAGACAAAGAAAGCCTTAATTTGGAACTCAAAAACCGAACAACAAGGAGGACGGATCATTTCAGATTTAACAAAAAAAGAAAATGACTCAGTGTACTTTGTTAGACGTGCTAAATTTACGACTTCGGAAGATCTTGAAAACCCAGAATATTACTTTCTGTTAAGAAAAGCTAAGATAGTCCCTGGTAAAAAAGTAGTGACTGGGCTTACAAATATGTTTATAGCAAATGTCCCAACACCCATTGGATTTCCTTTTGCATTTCTTCCTATGTCTAAAACACGAACTTCTGGGGTCATCTTCCCCACCTTTGGAGAACAGAACAACAGGGGGTATTTTCTTCAGAATGGGGGCTATTATTTTGCATTAAGTGATTATTTTGATTTAGCGACTTTAGGGGACTATTTTACAAATGGAAGTTATGGAGCGCGAGTTGAAAGTAGTTACGCCGTACGCTATAAATTTAGAGGGTCATTAAGTTTTCGATATGAAAACTTAATTAATAGTGAGCGGGGCTTTCCGGACTACTCAAGGAGTGCTATTTATAATTTAAGATGGAACCAAAGTCAAGATTCTAAATCAAATCCTAGTTCACGGTTTTCTGCTTCTGTTAATTTGGGATCTAGCACCTATTTTCAGGAATCTGTGAACCAGCTCAATTCATCAAACTTTTTAAACAACACAATGTCTTCCTCCGTTTCTTATTCCAAAGCTTTTAAGGGAGAGCCACAAGTAAATATTAGCCTAACGGCAACGCACTCACAAAACACCAATAAGGGCACTATTAACATGACTTTACCCACATTTCAGGGTAGTGTAGATCGTATATTTCCATTTGCACCAAAAACAGGGAGTAAAAAAGGCGCTCTCCAAAATATAAATTTTCAATATAATGTTCGTGCTGAGAACCGCATTCAAACCACAGACTCCTTGTTTTTTAAAGCGGAAATGTTTGATGATGCTAAAGCAGGATTTCAACACACCATCCCCTTGAGCACCAACTTTAAGGTGTTTAAACACTTTAGCATGAGCACCAGCGCAAACTTTAAAGAAAACTGGACCTTTAATACAATCAAAAAGGAGTACGATATAGAAACTCAATCTGCAATCACAACGCCTCTTAAAGGATTTGACTCTTATCGCACCTACAACTTTAGCACAAGCGTAGGAACCACTGTATATGGAATGTTTGAATTTGGGGAGGATAAAAAAATTCAGGCGATACGGCATGTAATGCGGCCATCAATTAGCTATAATATTAACCCTGCTTTTGATCAGTATTACGAAACTTACGAAGTTATTAGTGCCGACGGCACTACCTCTAACGAAGTTGACTACACCCGATTTGAACAGTCGTTATTTGGATCTCCTGGAAAAACATTTTCTAGCAGTGTAGGGCTGTCACTAAACAATAACTTAGAAGCAAAAGTTCGTGACAAAGACAGTACTGCAACAGACCCAAAAAAGATATTTTTATTAAACTCCCTAAATTTCTCTACAAATTACAATGTTGCTGGTGATTCATTGAACTGGAGTCCCGTAAGAGTCTCTGGAGGAACGCAACTATTTGACAGTAAAATGAGTCTTAATTTTGGGGCTACTCTGGACCCCTATGCTCTTGATAACAACAATAATAAGATAGATGAATTTAATGTAAATAATGGCGGTAGCTTGTTTCGATTAACAAGTGCAAATATGACCATGAGCTACAATTTGTCTAGTGAGACCTTTGAAGGCGGAGATTCCGAACAAGACCAAGCAATTGAAGAGTCTGTAAAAAGTGGTGGGCGCGCAGATGATTTGTTTGGAAAACCTCAAGACTACTCTACCCAGTCCTTAAAAAAGGACGACGATAAAAAGACGGAACCTTCAGCACTTTATAACTATAAAATACCCTGGAGTTTAAGATTAGCCTACGCAGTTAATTATACTAATTCCAGGCGTCAAAGTGAAATTTCGTCTCATTCATTAATGTTTTCAGGAGACATAGAAATTTCTCCACGTTGGAGTGTTGGTGCCTCCTCTGGTTATGATCTTAAAAACAATGGATTTACTTACACGCAATTACGTTTTGAACGGGACTTATTGAGTTGGAGAATGAATTTCTCTTGGATTCCTTTTAGCAACCGAAGTTCTTGGAATTTCTTTATTGGAATTCGATCGAGTATGTTTAAAGATATTAAATACGAAAAACGAAGACAGCCAGACAAACAATTATAAAACTATGAAAAAGATTATCACGACTCATAAAGCACCTCAACCAATTGGACCTTATAATCAAGCCGTAATGGTAGGTAATATGTTATATACTTCTGGTCAAATAGCTATACACCCTGAAACAGGTGATTTAGTAATGGACTCCATACAAGTAGAGACTACTCAAGTAATGGAAAACCTTAAGGCCGTTTTGGAGGCTGCTGATATGACGTTTGAAAATGTGATTAAATCCTCCATATTTATTTCAGACATGAATACATTTGCAGCTATAAATAGTGTTTACGGAACCTATTTTGAGGAATCAACAGCACCCGCTAGAGAAACCGTAGAGGTGGCTAACTTGCCTAAGTTTGTAAATGTAGAAATTAGTGTAATTGCAGTAAAGTAAGCACTTAGGAAGCTCTAGTAATTTCAGCGTGATATTCAACTAGCCCTTCAATTGGACGGCGCTCAAAATTACCCACGGTAAATCCAAATTCCCGTGCAACTTCTTTAATTTCTTCTTGAGTAAAATAAGCAATAGACCCTGCAAAATGAACAGGAACAGTCTTGAGCTCCTTTTATATTGTAGTATCATATTTTTAACAAATATGCGCAGACCTTCTTTAATTAGGTTTTGAACATAGTCTGACTCTTTATTAAGAATCATGAACTCTGCAAAGGTTGCTAGGTACGCATTAGGGTTTGCTTTTTTGTATAAATTACTTTTAATCACATCGTCATTAACGTCATACCGCGTTTTGAAAACTAATTTCAAATCATGAGGCATATGATCAAAGTAATAATCTCTTAGGAGTTGTCTGCCATAATAGTTTCCGGATGCATCATCCATCACTGAATATCCTAGAGAAATTATTCTTTGTTCAACCGAATTGCCGTTATAATAAGAACAGTTAGACCCTGTCCCTAAAATACAAACAACTGCAGGGCTGTGAGAAACCCCTACGGTGGCGTATACTGCGGCATACGTATCTTCTTTAACAACAACTTCCGCATTTTCAAAAATAGACTGCAAAACACCTTTAAGCATTTTCACCGGCTTTTCAGTACCACAACCAGCTCCGTAAAAATAAATATGAGAAACCTCTGATTTATTTTCATAAATAACATCATTTTCCTTGATAATATCAAACGCATCTGTACTAGAAATGATCGCAGGATTTAATCCTTTTGTTCGTTGTTTTTCAAAAATAGGCTCTCCACTGGAAGAGTCTATGGCAATCCAGTCGCATTTAGTTGAACCGCTGTCTATTACAAATATCATATTTGATTGGTATTAAAAAAATACACCGCTAAAGTAGCAGTGTATTTTATAAGGTAGTGCTAATTAGATCGCATTAATGTATTGTGCAAGGTCAACTAATTTTGAAGAATAACCATATTCATTATCATACCAAGAGATAATTTTAACGAAGTTATCATTTAACGCCATACTTGCGTTAGCATCAAAAGTACTTGTTAAAGATTCAGAAATAAAATCTTGTGAAACAACTCCTTCTTCAGTATAACCTAAAACACCTTTTAATTCGTTTTCGGAAGCATGTTTTATGGCAGCTTTCACTTCATCAAAGGAAGCTCCTTTTTCTAAACGACATGTTAAATCAACAACCGAAACATCTACTGTAGGTACTCTAAAAGCCATCCCTGTAAGTTTTCCATTAAGTTCTGGAATTACTTTACCAACAGCTTTAGCTGCTCCTGTAGAAGCAGGTACGATATTGTTTAATGAGGCGCGTCCAAGTCTGTAGTCTTTACGTGAAGGACCATCTACTGTAAACTGAGTTGCAGTTGCTGCATGAACAGTAGTCATAAGACCTTCGGCAATTCCAAATTTATCATTAAGAACTTTTGCAATAGGCGCTAAACAGTTTGTTGTACAAGATGCATTAGAAACGATTGTATGATCAGCAGTAATTTCTTTATTGTTAACTCCCATTACAAACATTGGTGCGTCAGCAGATGGTGCAGAAATGGCCACCTTTTTTGCGCCAGCTGTGATATGCTTTTGAGCACCTTCAAGTGTTGTGAAGATCCCTGTACAGTCTAAAACAACATCAGCAGAAACTGCATCCCATTTTAAATCTTCTGGATTTCGTTCTGCCGAAACACGAATTTCATTTCCATTAATTACTAAGTTACCATTACTAATTTCAATAGTACCTTGAAACTTTCCGTGAACAGAATCATACTTTAATAAGTATGCTAAGTGCTCTACATCTAATAAATCATTAATTCCTACAACTTGAACATCGGGTCTGCTAGCAGCAACACGAAAGGCAATTCTTCCGATTCGACCAAATCCATTAATTCCAATTTTTACTTTTGACATTTTATTATTATTTTGATTAATTCTTATTTATATACTCATTATATCGGATACTCTTAATAACTCTTCATCAATTTTGGAGTGTCCTTTGACAGCTTTATCTATGGGATATAACTCTAGTTTGTTGTTGACAGTTCCAACCATGAAATTATTTTTCCCTTCTAATAAAGACTCCACCGCCTTGACTCCCATTCTGGAAGCTAAAACTCTGTCAAAACAAGATGGCGATCCCCCACGTTGCATATGACCTAGAACCGAAACACGCACATCATAACCATCAAGATTTTCGTCAACATAGTCCCTTAGCTCAAATACATTTTTACCAGTCTTATCGCCTTCAGCAACCACCACAATACTAGAGGACTTTCCTGTGTGTCTGCTTTTCTCTAAAGACTCTAAAAGGCGATCGAGTCCCAAGTCTTCTTCAGGGACTAAAATCTCTTCTGCTCCCGATCCAACTCCTGCATTCAATGCAATATGTCCTACATCGCGTCCCATTACCTCAACAAAAAACAAACGCTTGTGAGAACTGGCCGTGTCTCTAATTTTATCGATTGCTTCAACCGCAGTGTTTAGAGCGGTGTCATATCCAAGCGTGTAGTTAGTTCCAACGATGTCATTATCAATTGTACCAGGAATACCAATGATAGGGAAGTTAAATTCTTCATTAAAAATCATTCCACCCGTAAAGGTTCCATCTCCGCCAATTAACACTAATGCATCAATATTTTCCTTTTGTAATTGCTCGTAAGCTTTTTTACGACCCTCTTTAGTTCTAAACTCTTTAGAGCGTGCTGATTTTAAAAAGGTACCCCCTTTATTTATGATATTATTGACACTTCTAGCATCTAAAACTTTAAAATCTCCTTCTATCATTCCTTCGTATCCTCTGTAGATACCCACACATTCAATCGTGTGATATGCACAGGCGCGTACAACGGACCTAATTGCTGCATTCATCCCAGGGGCGTCGCCTCCAGATGTTAATACCCCAATTTTTTTTATCTGATTTTCCATAGTTGTAATGGTTTATGTTGTAAAATTAATAAAACTTATATGTTAAAAAATAATCAAAGACATCAATTTTATCAACTTCAACAAATTCAAACGTTTTCGTTAATAACTATTTGATTTTGAAGCTAAAAAATTAATTATACGCTAGGTTTTTGGGGATGTTTTACTTGAAATTCATAAAATTAGGTGTTTCAGAATTGGAGTCCGCATCAGTCGTTGATTTTATTTCTTTAGTTTGTTTTTTAAATAGCGCCTCTAAAAGCTCTTTTAAATTATCAAACTCAATATTATATGATAGCCCTACCCCTTGTGTGTAGCCAATTTGTTCACTAAAATTTTGAATACTATTTTCTCTATTAAAAAATTTAAGAGACAAGGTACGGTCTTGATTTAACAAAACTTCTACCTCAAAATCTCCGGCAACTGTTGTTTCACTTACACCACCAACAGGCACTCCAACTTTTCCGTTAATTAAAATATTATCACTTATTTTGGTAGACATAGTCACTCCTACTCGACTGTCTGTTTCATAGTCAGGAGTTGTTTTGCCTAAGTCTAAATCAATTCCTAACTGAACTTTATTCTCGTCATCTGCAAAAAGATCATTTAACATGCTTGTAACCCCATCTGATACCAATCCAAAAGCATCTTGTGAATCTAGTGTTAGCTCGCTTCTAAAAGCTCCAGTAGCCAACAAGGATAGTGCTTGAAACTCTTTGCGATCTTTGTCTCTTAACCTATCCGCTAACTCACTATTAAGGGTCGAATTAACACTTGGAAAACGAATGTCAAAATTTAAATCTGGGTTTTCTAATTTTCCTGTCAAATGAACTTCAACTTCGGTCGGAATGCTTTGATTAATAGGATTATCTAATAATGTTGACGGATTTACATTGATTCCCTCATAGAGTGCTTTTATGTTGATATCTGCATTTAATGGACTTCCATCCCAAGCCAGAGTTCCGTCTTTAACTACTTTAAATTTCTTTTGAATAATCCGACCAAAAGAAAAGTTATAAATTCCGGAGAGGACTATAAAATCGCCAAACATTTGAAACTTACCTTTGGTGTTAATTTGAGCCAACATACTTCCATTACCACGCCCAATAATTGAACTTCCAGTTTGTTTGTCTATTACAATTTCAATTTCAGCATTATCATTAATATCCATGTTAAACTCCATTTCAAGTCCTTTCACATCGTCCAATTCAAAATCTCGGGCAGTTGTTTTAGTTGTTTTTTGATCTGGACTTAAAAAACTTACATAAGAGCTTTCAGATAATATCTCACTATCATTTAATGGGATCTTAAAAACTGTTCCCTCAGAGGTCCCCACATTAGCCTCAATAAATAACTGATCTGTGGGCCCAGAAATATCAATATCGCCATCTATAAAAGCAGTCCCATAGTAGAGCGATTCATCTTGCTCTATTGTGTTAAGCACTAGGAAGCGATCTGAATCAATAGTTAAGTCCAATGACCAATTCGAAAAATTATTGTGACTGATACTTCCGTTTAAATAAGCCTGGGATTGGTAATCAACATCTCTCATTAATGCTTTCTCAAAAATGAAGCTTTGATTTTTTAGATTAATGATAGAAGCCTCTGCAAAATCATATCCTACATTAAGATAAGGGATGGCTAAACCTCCATTATCTAAAAGCAAACGCCCCTCAATTTGAGGTTTTTCAAGTTGACCTTTAACAGAAGCAAATCCTGAAATGCCTCCACGAATATTGGTAATCACATCTGCTCCAAAAGGATTTAAAGGATCTAATATAAAGTCCCTAAATGAAATATCAAGGTCAAGATTCGAATTATCACCAGACACATCTAAAGTACCCACTACAGATAAAGACTCCTTAGCATCCTCCTTCAAGGAAATATTTACATCATAATTTGTAAGGGATTGATTCCCTTGAATAGCTGCCTTAAAAGAACCTAAATTAAAATCATTAACCTCAAAATTATCTACAGTTAAACTAGACTTAGGGAGGAATACACTTTTTGATTGGTTAAGATTTAGGCTGCCATTTAAACGACCCTCTAGTTTTAAGTTTTTGATTGAAGGCATTATTTTTAATAGGCCTACATTTTTAAAATCAAGATCTATATTTTTGTTATCTGAGCCCTGTGTAAGTGCATTTAAAAGAATCTCCTCATCGTTATAAGTCATCTTTATATTATCAACCATAACTTCCTTAAAAGCTCTATCAAACCTAATCGTATTTTGTGAATTCTGAGAATTGTTTATGTGCCATGGTGTCTCCTTGAAAAAGACAGTCGATTTCTTAACTCCAACCACAGATTTGTTAGACTCGTCAATGGTGTAATATAAATTTAAGTCAAATGAATCTTTAGATTTTTCACCGCCTTTAAATTCAGATTTTACGTACAAGGTATCATTGAGTGTTACATTTATTAAACTAAACTCAGAAACATTATAGTACTTTGTAGCGAGACTGTCTACTTCAATATATGAATTAAATAACGGGTTATCATTTATTAACTGAACCTTAATCTTATTGGCAAAAAAGTCATCCATTTTTATCGTAGGAGACTTAAACGTAAGTTTAAAGTTTTTAGGATCACTCTCTAACCTTCCTTTTACAGATGTATTGGGCCCCAATTGTAAATCTGGATAAAACAGTTCTACAATTTTATTATAAATCTTAAAGTTGAAGTTTAAGTACTGATTTTCTAGAACCTCAAAAGAATTAAACCTGGTGTAAATATCTCCTACTGAATTCCTCATTAAATCAGGAAGTTCGTTGATTCGAAATTCCCCTTTCAAACTTCCATTTATTATTTCAGGTGAATTTACCTGAATGGTCCTTTCGTTATTTCTATCAAACGATGAAGTGATTTCAAAGTCTTTGAACTCATAACTGTCATTTTGATTCTCATACAGTGCATCTTTAAAGCTAAGCACCCCGTATACATCGTCAATAGTAGTCCCTTTCATATCGACAGACATTTTCCCTTTTAGCACAGAAGTTTGGTCTCGGTCCACCAACTTTAAGGCTTTCAAGTTAGCATAATCTATGATTGCTGAAAAGTCATAAATATTTTCACTGCTTGAAAAATCTACAAGTCCAGAAAAATTTAATTTTAAATTAGCATCTGCAGTATCCAACTGACCATTAAAAACCTTATCCATAACTACTCCTGAGACCTGCAAATCTGAGTAAGTATAATCTTGAAACACAAACGAGCTAACCCCCCCATTTATATTACAACTAATTGATTCCTTGCTAAACCCACTTCCTACCACATCAAGACTAGAAGTAACTAAGCCAATGGTTGGCTCTTCAATAGCGCTTCCTAAATTAAAATCTATGAAACGTATTTGCCCCACATAGGAGGCACTGTCAATTAAGTCTAAATCGTCTAAATTAAGATCAATAAAAAGGGATCCTATTTCTGTAGAAACAGCCATAACGGCTTGAATAGACTCATTGGTTATATGTGCACGACCATTCATATTAAAGCGGCCTAACGCATTAAACCCTGGTGGAATCGTATTCCCCAAAACTCTTGGCAACAATGCTGCAAGATCTTCATAGGTTGACGATATTTTATCAAACTCTCCATCTAGCAAAAAACCATCTGAACTTGATTCAAACAGCTCGTTAATATGGAATTTCCCATTGATAGACGTATTGCTGTTCGTTTGTAAATTAAATTCATCGAATTTTAAATCCTTTAATGTCCCTGAAAAAGCAGTATTGAGCTGAACCTTTTGATTAGCGCCAAACTCATCATATAGTAAATTAAACTCTTCTAGGTCTAGAGAACTGTTTTCAAAAAAACCAGAAATTTGAACCTTGTCAGAAAAAGAATTTAGATCCTCACGCTGGTAATTAAATTGGAGGTTTCCAGAAACTAAGGACGATTTTGTCTCAATACTCAAATCAGAAAACAACATTTTAGTTGGTGTGTAGCTGAATGCTGTTTCAATATTTTTCAAGACCAACCCACTTGAATCTACAAAAGAAAGACGTTTTATATTTGCATCAATATCAGGTCCAGAAATTAAAAAGTCTGTAGCTAAAATAGTGAGCTCAGTAAAATCTAAAACAATAGGAGTTTCTTTATTTTCATCTGTAAGGCGAAAAACACTGTTGTTGATACTCAAACTACTTGATGTGAGTAAAAATTTACCAGCCTTTTCTCGTGGGTTTTGCTTATCAAACTTATCGACAAAAACATCTAGGTTTGTATCACTTTCCCCTTTATAGGTCTTGACGTGAAAAAAGAGGTTATATAAATCAACATCGGCAAATACGAGCTCATTACTAACAATTTTTGCGAAGCTTAAAACAGAAGTGTTGAGTTCAGAAACTGAAATCATAGGCGCTTCAAAATGATCCTTAATTAAAATAGACTTTAATTCTACATCTCCGTTGAACTTCAGACCTAGCCTTTCAATTTTAATATTTGTCCCATACACTTCATTAATTTCACCAGTAGCATAGCTACCCAAACTAGTTTGGATCGCTGGAACTGACAAAAGAACCACCAATAAAATGAAGAACAACGCGAGGGTTGAGATAACTTTAAGTACTATTTTAATATATTTATTGATATGCTAGAGAGGTTATTTTATTCACAATTTAACTATTAATACTAAAATTTAAACTCTGTAAAGCATTTATTTTACTGCTATTTTTTTTATTTCTTTGCAGTAGTCTAATTAATAGATTAAATTATACCTAATTATAATTACAAATTAAACGAATATTCTGACAAAATACTCTTAATGAGCTTAAAAAATACATACATTTTAGGAATTGAATCTTCTTGCGACGATACAGCAGCTGCTGTACTACGCAACGGAAAAATACTAAGCAATGTTGTGGCCTCCCAAGCAATACACGAATCTTATGGGGGTGTTGTTCCCGAATTAGCATCAAGAGCCCACCAACAAAACATTGTTCCAGTAGTAGATCAGGCAATACAAAAAGCTGGCATTTCTACTACCAGTTTAGATGCCGTCGCATTTACGCAAGGCCCTGGGCTTATGGGCTCTTTACTAGTGGGAACTTCATTTGCAAAATCACTGGCCTATGGACTTGATATTCCACTAATTGATGTCAACCATATGCAAGCGCATATATTGGCTCACTTTATTGAAGAAGATGGCTATGAGAAACCTCCATTTCCATTTATTGCAATGACTATTTCTGGTGGACACACGCAAATTGTACGTGTAGACGACTATTTTAAAATGACGGTAATT
>Ga0209603_1004698_pt1 | contig 11255 bp, 10 predicted proteins | sample COGITO_mtgs_1206_FD_184812 | JGI IMG/M metagenome (GOLD analysis project Ga0209603, IMG submission 184812) | Pelagic marine microbial communities from North Sea - COGITO_mtgs_120607 (SPAdes) (version 2) | ecosystem: Environmental > Aquatic > Marine > Epipelagic ... | reverse complement strand
TAGATTTGGTTTAGAAGAATTTGTTTGGGTTAATATTTTAAATGTTTTTAAGAATAGTGAATTAGTTAAAGAAGAATTTAGAAAGAAGAATTTACCCAAAGAATTCAATGAGGAGTCTATTAAAAAGAAGATTAAAGAAAACCTAATTAAGATTAAAAGAAGAAAGGTTAAAATTGACACTATCCATAAGAAATTAGAAGAAAATACTATCAAAAACATTACACTTAAAATAAGTGACCAAATGTTTGAAAACATCAGATTAAGTGTTGAAAAGGAAATAGAAAAAATTGAAAACGAAATCAGTCAATTAGAAATACAAAACGAATTGTGGTTGAATAATAATGTCTGGGAAGATTGGTTCGATAGTTTTAAATCACATTTTAATAAAATATGTAATTATACAAAGTTTGAGGATAAACGGAAATTTTTAAATGATTACATAGATAAGATTGGTGTAGAATGGGATAAAAAATCAAATACTCACAATATCAAAATTAACTTCAAATTGAATATTGTAAAAGATAAAGGAGAATTAGTGAGTAATGATATATACAAGATAATAAAGGGTAAGAATGATTTAGATATTAATGGTGTAAATGTTAGAAAATTCAACAATTACATCAATAAAAAACGACAAAACAAAACTTACCTTTTAGACTACTCCACCGTTACTGATTTCGCTAAATTTCGAGGCTGATCTACATTTTTATTCAACATCACTGCAATATGATATGACAGTAATTGAAAAGGAATGGTGGTTAACAAAGGGGTTAATGCTTCTTCGGTTTCGGGAATTTCAATCACATGATCTGCAATTTCTTTTACCTGAGTATCCCCTTCTGTTACAATAGCGATAATTTTACCAGATCTCGATTTTATTTCTTGAATGTTACTCACTACTTTCTCGTAATGTCCTTTATTGGTTGCAATCACAAAAATGGGCATGTTCTCGTCTATTAAAGCAATAGGACCGTGCTTCATTTCTGCAGCAGGATAGCCTTCTGCATGAATGTAAGAAATCTCTTTTAACTTCAAAGCACCTTCGAGTGCAACAGGGAAATTAAATCCTCTACCAAGGTACAAGCAGTTCTTGGCATCTTTGTAAGCAGCCGCTATTTCTTTTACTGTGTCGTCAATTTTTAACAACTGTTCTATTTGAGAAGGAATGAGTGCTAATGTTCTTAAGTAGTTTTGAAATGCTGATTTCGATAAGGTTCCTTTCTCTTTTGCCAATTTTAATGCAATTAAAGAAAGTACGGTTATTTGTGTTGTAAATGCTTTTGTGGATGCAACACCTATTTCTGGTCCAGCATGCGTATATGCCCCCGCATGTGTTTCTCTTGCAATGGAAGATCCCACTACATTACAAACTCCAAAAACAAATGCTCCTTTGGATTTTGCTAACTTAATGGCTGCCAAAGTATCTGCTGTTTCGCCAGATTGAGAAATGGCAATCACAACATCTTTTGAGGTAACTATTGGGTTTCTATACCTGAATTCGGAGGCATATTCAACTTCTACAGGAATTCTTGCCATATCCTCAAAAAGATATTCTGCCACTAATCCTGCGTGCCAAGAAGTACCACAAGCAATAATGATGATTCGGTCGGCATTTAAAAATTTCGCAAGATGATCGTCTACGCCAGACATTTTAATAATGCCTTGGTCTGGCAACATTCTACCTCTGTAGGTATCAATGATTGCTTTGGGCTGTTCATGAATTTCTTTTAACATGAAATGATCATATCCCCCTTTTTCAATCTGCTCTAAACTCATCTTGAGCGTTTGAATGTTGGTGTCTACCATAGAATCGTCCATGATTTTACGGACTTCAATGTCTTTCCCTACTTTAACAATGGCGAGCTCTTCGTCTTCTAAATAAATAGCATTCTTCGTAAATTCAATAAAAGGAGATGCATCGGATGCAACAAAAAACTCTGAATTATCTTTCCCTACACCAATTGCAATAGGACTTCCTAGCTTGGCAATGACCAACTCATTTGGTTTTGTGATGTCAAAAACGGCTATAGCATAAGCTCCAACTACATTGGTTAAGGCAATTTGGACCGCCTTGCCCAACTTACATTTGTTGTTCTTTTTTACTTCTTGAATTAAGTTGATGAGCACTTCGGTATCGGTGTCACTTTTAAAAGTATATCCTCTGCGAGTTAATTCTTTTTTTAAGGTGTCATAATTTTCAATTATTCCATTATGCACAATCGCTAAGTCTCCTTGTTCAGAAAAGTGGGGATGAGAGTTTGTATCGTTTGGAACTCCGTGAGTTGCCCAACGCGTGTGCCCTAATCCTATTTTTCCTACTTTTCTCTTTTCTTCATTATTCACAATAACCTCAAGGTCGGCAACCTTTCCTTTGGTTTTAGACAAGTTCATTTCTTTACCATCATACATCATGATCCCAGAACTATCGTAACCTCTGTATTCTAGTCTTTTTAGTCCATTGATTACGATTGGATATGCTTCTCTATATCCAATATATCCTGTAATTCCACACATAAATTTTGAGGGTGTTTTTTAATCTTGTTTTTTTGAATACGATATTTTTAATTCTGCTTTTTTAGCGCCATTGTTTGAAGATTCATTCAAAAGAGTGACCATTTTAGGATTCCAGCTATAGGGTCTAAAAATAGTATCATTCAAAATTAAATCGGTCCTATTAAGTGCTCTGATTGACAACTTCGGATTGTAGTCTGTTTCTGAGTTTAATAGCTCTGAAATATAATCTGGGATTCTAAAAGTATATTTCATTTCACCGTCATCAGTTGTTTCAAGGTAACCGCCGAAAGTAGATACTCCTGTAAAAACATCTTTAAGGTGACTTTGAACTATTGCTTGTGAATTTGGGTTTACGTAATCTTTATACAAATACAATCTTTCTGGAGCTAAATCGGTATCTGCAGATTGATCGACATAAATTGTTAACAACGCATCATTTACTAAAATGTTTTTTAATCGCAACTCATCTAATTGATCTGGAACTCCATTATCATCCGTGTCTGCCGTTCCAAAAAGAGTAATAGACCCTTCGCTCCCTGCCGTTCCTTGTATTTTTATCTGTTCATCTGAAATTGATGGAGAAGGCCCCATGTTGTAATAGCTTCTTCTAAGACCGTTCAAAGGAAAAGAATTGTTCTTTTTTATGGTGTCTAAAATTTCAGTACCTCCTTTTACTACGGTATTTGTGTAATACACTTCAATAGAAGGGTTTAATGCTGGGTTTGTATTGTTAAAAGCATAAGAAATCAAAGAACCATCAATACCAGAAGCCTCTATAATTAAACCTCTAAAATAATTATTAAACGCTTCTTGAGAGGAAAACTCTGCCGACTCATATTTATCAAAGAAAATTGATTTGAATTTTGCTTCATCCATCGGGATTCTTGCAAAAGGCAATGGAACATCAGAACCGTTTGTTGTAATTTTAATAGTATCTTTATCATATAAGTTTCCATTATTTAACCATCTGCTTACAACAAACATTGTATCTGTATAGTAAATTAATTCACCTACCTCTTCTCTTTGGGGCTTAAATTGATAATTAAATTCACTATTTAATTCAGAGCCTATTTTTTGAAAAGGTTCGTCAGAAAGATAGTTACTTATTTGTGTTGGATCTTCAAGATCTAATGTACTTAGATACTCGTTGGACTGATATAGGTTTAATGTAAAAGGAACTGCTTGATTTCCAAAAATAGAATCTAACGAATAGGTTGGATCTGAAATATCATTTTCGGTTAAAGTTGCTTGATAAGGTAGTTTTAAAAAGACCGTATCAATTGTTGATATTACAGTTGTATCTGCAGTATCAAACTCTTCGTCTGTGTACTTTAATATTGTTGGAATTCCTACTTGAGTTAAAATAGATGCTTCTAATTTTTCATAATCCGCACTATTATAAACCCCTAGCAAATACTGTCCCGGCTCTAAAGTAACGTTATCCGTTCTAATACGATCTACTTCTTTGTTCTCCAATTCGATATCGACCAAAATCTTATCTGTTGAAAAAACATTGTTGGTAATAATTGTTGTTCCAATATCTGTAAAATCTTTTTCGCAAGAAAGTATTCCTGAAAAAACAACCAAGAATACACTAATAGAAACACTTTTTTTTATAATCTTTTTCACTTTTCAAAAATGTTAGTTTACCGATAAGATATCAGCGTAAAAATTTAAGTAAGGTTCTTTTAAGTCGTCAGACTGAAACTCTAAAACCGGTTTATTTTGCGATGTTATAAAAGAAACGATATCCTCTGGCATGCTTTCGCTACCGTGAATAATTGCATCCGAATTTTCTATTGCACTTTTTAAAATATTGGTATGTGTTGGAGTTTTAATGGTCGCTATTTTAGCAGCTGCAATTTGATCAAATTTAATTTTTGATGCCAAATCAGAACTCAAAGCACCCTCAAAAGGATTGTTGTAAACCGAGGTAACTATTTTACTCTCTGTAAACAATGGCTCTTCTTTGTAAAACTCTTTTAAATATAAAGGTAAAAGCGATGCCAACCAACCATGAACATGGATAATATCTGGGGCCCAGTTTAATTTTTTAACCGTCTCCACAACTCCTTTTGCAAAGAAAATTGCACGTTCGTCATTGTCGGAAAACAACTTATCATCCTCATCCGTAAAAACAGCTTTTCTTTTAAAATACTCTTCATTATCAATGAAATAAACTTGCATTCTTTCTTTGGGAATGGATGCCACTTTTATAATCAATGGCATGTCAATATCATTAATTATAAGGTTCATTCCAGACAATCGAATTACTTCGTGCAACTGGTGTCTTCTTTCGTTAATTACACCATATCTTGGCATAAAAATCCTTGTCTGAACACCTTTAGCATGCGAGTTCTTCGCAACGTTGAATGCTGTTGATGATAATTCTGTTTCAGGTAAATACGGAAGTACCTCAGACGATACATATAAAATTCTCTTGTCCTTCATTAATCAAACTCTTTTATAAGGATGCGAAAATACAAATTATTATGCTAATATCATGTTAAAATGGTAAGTTTGCACTTATTTTACCTCGATATCCAATGAAAGTTTTTTATACTAAGGTTGCCTTAAATACCTATTTAGATACGCATAAGAAGAACAAACAGATTGGATTTATTCCAACCATGGGAGCACTGCATGAAGGGCATTTATCACTTTTAAAAAAATGTAACGAAGAAAATGATATTTCTGTAGTCAGTATTTTTGTAAATCCCACACAATTTGATAATCCGGCGGATTTGCTCAAATACCCAAAAACCTTTCAAGATGACACAAAAATTTTAGAAAGCGCGCAATGTGATGTTCTTTTTGCTCCCGATGTAAAAGAAATATATGCCGAAAATATTACTGCCACTTCTTTTGATTTTGAGGGCTTAGAGCACGAAATGGAAGGAAGGTTTAGAATCGGTCATTTTGACGGAGTGGGTACTGTTGTAAAAAGACTTTTTGAAATTGTAGCTCCCAATAAAGCCTATTTTGGAGAAAAGGATTTTCAGCAATTACAAATTGTTAAAAAAATGACCCAAAAACAGCAATTGCCTCTAGAAGTCAAAGGCTGTAATATACATAGAGCAAAAAACGGATTGGCAATGAGCTCAAGAAATAGTCGTTTAACTAAAGCGCACCTAAAGGCAGCCCCTTTTATTTTCAAAACACTGCAAAAAGTGAAAATGAAGTTTGAGACAGAAGCTCCAAATACCATTATCGAATGGGTAGAAAAAGAATTTGAAAAACAATCGCTATTGACCTTGGAATATTTTACAATTGCAGATGAGAAAACACTAAAAAACATCAAAAATAAAGATGAAAAAACACAGTACAGAGCATTTATTGCTGTTTTTGCAGGCGAAATTCGATTAATTGACAACATTCAAATTTAACTTTCATTCTTCAAAAAATAGCATTAAGAACTTAAAAATAGTATTTTTACAATATGTTAGTACAAGTCGTAAAGTCTAAAATCCACCGCGTTAAAGTAACGGGTGCTGATTTAAATTATATCGGGAGCATCACCATTGATGAAGATCTAATGGATGCTGCCAACATCATTGAAGGTGAACGCGTTCAAATTGTAAACAACAACAATGGGGAGCGTTTGGAAACCTACACCATTCCGGGCCCTCGTGGAAGTGGAGAAATCACACTCAATGGTGCTGCTGCCAGACGGGTTGCAAAAGGAGATATTTTAATCTTAATTGCCTACTGCTATCTGGAACTTGAAGAAGCTAAGAAATTCAAACCTTCATTGGTTTTTCCAAACGAAAAGGACAATACCTTGACATAGCTTGAATTCAACCTGTAAAAAAATATTAAAAACTACTTTACCGCTTCTTTTAGGGGGCATTTTAGTTTGGTATTCTTTGGCTAGAATGGATCAGGAAAAGATGTTTTTCCATCTAAGAAATGCCAATTATGCATGGATTTTTCTTGGCTTATTTTTTGGTGTTTTAAGTCATTTATCTAGAGCTTATCGTTGGAAATTCATGCTAGCACCTTTGGGGTACAAACCAAAATTCACCAACAGTGTTTTAGCGGTATTGATTGGTTATTTTGTAAATCTTGCCATTCCAAGAGCTGGAGAAGTTTCCAGGGCTACGGTGATGGTAAACTACGAAAACATCCCTTTTGAAAAAGGTTTTGGTACCATCGTTGCGGAAAGAATTGCTGATGTGATGATGATGTTTTTGATTATTGGAATCACCTTATTTTTTCAATTTGATTTCATCTTGACATTGATTTCTAATAGCTTTGAACCGCTAAAAATTGGACTGATTTTTATTGGAGTAATTATCGGAATTATAATCTTCTCCTCATTTGTAAAAAAAGCAAAGCTGGGGTTTTTATTAAAAATAAAAAACTTTGTTGTAAGTCTTACAGAGGGAGTTACCAGTATTTTAAAAATGAAAAAAAAATGGGCGTTTATTTTCCACACTATTTTCATTTGGACAATGTATGTTGCTATGTTTTGGGCAACCATTCCTGCAATACAAGGATTAGAAGTGCCTGTTGGTGGAATTTTGGTTGGATTTATTGCGGGTGGATTTAGCATTGCAGCAACAAATGGAGGTATCGGCTCATATCCTTTAGCAGTAACAGGTGCCTTTTTACTCTTTAATCTTCCAGAAAGCCCCAGTGAAGCCTTTGGGTGGATTATGTGGTCAGCACAAACATTAATGATTGTTGTTTTTGGCGGATTGGCTTTCTTAGTTTTACCGATCTATAATAAAAAAAAGAATGTTTAGCGTTTCTATTTAAGATTGACTTCGGTTTGTAAAAATTGGAATAAAAAGAAAGGCTAGTATTAAACTTTGTAACTTTACACTTTGTAAACATTGGAACTAAAAATGGCAAAAACCAAAACAACTTTTTTCTGTCAAAATTGTGGCACGCAACATGCAAAATGGCTAGGGCAATGTGGTGCCTGCAAAGAATGGAATACGCTTGTAGAAGAAGTCATTCAAAAAGAAGAAAAACGGGTTTGGAAACAAGCAACAACTGCAAAAAAAACCATCAATAAGCCTCTTAAAGTTGCCGACATTCAACTGAATCCGGAAGAAAGAATTGTTACCAACAACAGCGAATTAGACACGGTCTTAGGTGGTGGACTGGTAAAAGGTTCTGTAACACTATTGGGTGGAGAACCTGGTATTGGAAAATCGACTTTATTACTGCAAGTTGCTTTAAACATCCATCAGAAAGTATTGTACGTGTCGGGAGAAGAAAGTCAATCTCAAATAAAAATGAGAGCAGAAAGACTTAAAGCGACAAATTCAAATTGCTTAATTCTTACCGAAACAAACACCCAACAAATTTTTAAAAATATTGAAGAAACGGAGCCTGATGTTTTGGTCATCGATTCGATACAAACCCTCCACACAAATGCAATTGAAGCATCTCCTGGAAGTATTTCACAAATTAGAGAAGCGGCTGCAGAATTGATAAAATATGCCAAAGAAACAGCAACTCCTGTTTTACTAATTGGGCACATCAACAAGGAAGGAAATATCGCTGGACCAAAAATTTTAGAACACATGGTAGATGTTGTTTTACAGTTTGAAGGCGACAGAAATCATACCTATAGAATCTTGCGTTCACAGAAAAACAGGTTTGGCTCTACAGCTGAATTGGGGATTTATGAAATGCTTTCTTCTGGATTAAGAGAAATTTTAAACCCATCTGAAATCTTAATTTCTAAAAAAGATGCTGATTTAAGCGGAACTGCAATTGCTTCTACATTGGAAGGTATTCGTCCCTTAATGATTGAAATACAAGCTCTTGTTTCTACAGCTGTTTATGGTACTCCACAACGATCTACTACGGGTTACAATCTAAAACGACTGCATATGATTTTGGCGGTACTGGAAAAAAGAGCGGGTTTTAAGTTGGGTGCAAAAGATGTGTTTTTAAATGTTACTGGAGGAATTAATGTAGATGACCCCGCGATAGACCTAGCAGTTGTTGCAGCTATTTTATCGTCCAATCAAGACCTTGCAATCAACCCTAATGTGTGTTTTGCTGCTGAAGTTGGTTTGGCTGGAGAAATACGACCCGTCTCAAAAATTGATCAACGGATTTCAGAAGCAGAGAAGTTAGGATATAAAACTTTCGTAGCCTCTAAATACAATCAAATAGCCTCTAAAAATCATAGGATTAAATTAGTTTTAGTGGGTAAAATAGAAGAAGCTTTTGCCACATTATTTGCTTAAAAAAGCATAAAACTCACTTCTATTGAAACCGTAAAGGTGTAAAACAAAAAAACCGAGCTTTGCTCGGTTTTTTTGTGTGTATGCTATTTTTTTAAGGTATTACTTCTTGTTAACACTTTTAATGTATTTCTCTAACGCCATCGTCATCGAAGGGTTTTCAGGGGATGGTGCAACAATATTACAAACCAAACCAGCATCCTCTACGGCTTTTACGGTGGTGTTACCAAAGGCTGCAATTCGTGTGTTTTTCTGCTCAAATGCCGGAAAATTCTTGTACAAAGAATCAATACCTGAAGGACTAAAGAATACTAAAATGTCATAGAAAACATTTTCTAAATCTGTCAAATCACTCATGACAGTTCTATACAAATCAGCTCTTGTCCATGTAACACCTAGCGTGTCTAATTCTGATGGTATTAAGGGCTTTAATTTATCTGAAGAAGGTAATAAAAAGGTTTCTTCTTTGTGTTTCTTAATCAACTTTATTAATTCTGGAAAGGTTCTCTTTCCAACATAAATTTTACGTTTTCGATAGACTACATATTTTTGCAAATAGTAAGCAACTGCTTCAGATTGACAAAAATACTTCATTGCATCTGGCACTGAAAATCGCATTTCTTCTGCAACTCTGAAGAAATGATCTACGGCATTTCTACTTGTTAAAATAATGGCTGTAAATTTAGATAAATCTATCTTTTGCGCTCTTATTTCTTTTACAGAAATGCCTTCTACATGAATAAAAGATCTAAAATCAATTTTCACTTTTTGCTTATCAGACAAATCAAAATACGGAGAAGTTTCCGTTTTTGGTGCTGGCTGCGATACCAAAATGGTTTTCACTTTCATGCGGTTGTTTTTGTATTTAAAATATCAATTTAAACAAAAGAAATAGGGGTGCTATTTCAAAGGCGCAAATGTACAAAATTATATAAAACAACTTGCTTAAAATCAAGTTTTTGTTATTCGCAAACAACAATCCAAGTTTTAACGCAAACAGAAATAGAATGAATCCGAATAATATTTGATTTGGGAGTGCTGCGTAGAAAAATAAAATTAATGCTGGAAAAGTCCATAAACTTATTGTGTGCGTATAGATACTTTTTGCTGTTAAAAATGAAACTGTTTGGGTTTGTATTGAAAACAAGAACACAAATATTTTTTCTAAAATTCTTTTTGTAGTTAAATAACCCACAAAAACCAACAGTATTTTCCAAAATAAAGAAATCTCTAAAAAAACTTCCTGTGAAAAGTAATTCATTAAAAAAAAAGCTAGTACCCCAAATGTTCCAGTTGTAAAAAAAAACAAAACAACGGAAAATCGATTCAATAAAGAGGCTCTTTCTTCAATTTCTGAAGCAATGAACCCTTTATTAAAAAAAGCAAAAAAATATTCTTTTAGCTTGGTCCTATGAAATCCTTTTAAAAGAAACACACATAGCAACAATACCATAAAAATAAGCGTCACCCAGTTTGTAGAAATATCAATTTTTTCTATTGCTTGCAAGTTGTTTGGTTTTCTAAGATTAACACAAAATTAGTAATTAAATACTGTATATTTGTTTTCTTACCTTGAAAATTGATATATGTCAGATGCGTTAGTTATTATCCCCACGTATAACGAAAAAGAAAATATTGAAGCAATTATTAGAGCTACATTCAGCCAAAAAAAAGACTTCCATATTTTAATTGTTGATGACAATTCGCCTGATGGTACTGCAAAAATTGTGGCGCAATTAATTACTGAATTTCCAGAAAAACTTTATATTGAAAATAGAAAGGGCAAAAATGGGTTAGGAACTGCATACATTCATGGTTTTAAATGGGCGATTGAAAGAAAATATGATTACATAATAGAAATGGATGCGGATTTTTCTCACAATCCAAAAGATTTAGAACGCCTTTATGACGCCTGTTCTAAAGAAGGGGGAGATGTTGCTGTCGGATCGAGGTATGTAAAGAATCAAGTAAATGTTGTTAATTGGGACATTAAACGCCTATTACTCTCTTATTTTGCTTCCAAATATGTGCGTTTTATTACTCGAATTCCTGTTTTTGACACCACGGCTGGTTTTGTTTGTTACCGACGAAAAGTATTAGAATGTATTCAACTTGATAAAATTAAATTTATCGGCTACGCTTTTCAAATTGAAATGAAGTTCAAAGCCTGGAAACATAAATTTAAAATTAAAGAAGTATCTGTAATTTTTACAGACCGAACATTGGGAACTTCTAAAATGAGTGGAAATATTGTATCGGAAGCGCTTTTTGGAGTATTAAAAATGAGAATAAACGGATTGCCAAAATAAATTTGTGCCCATAATTTCAACGATAAGTAAAGAATTAAGACAGGAGGTATCTCTAGATCCAAAAAAAATAAAATCATATAGCCGTTTTGGACTTGCAAAAAAGTTCAGTCAGCATGAGAATCGATATTTAAAAAAAATGACAAAATCAATTTTAATTAGAAACGCCAGAATTGTTAATGAAAATACCACTTTTAAAGGGGATGTTCTCATTGAAAATGAAATC
>Ga0209603_1004691_pt1 | contig 11270 bp, 15 predicted proteins | sample COGITO_mtgs_1206_FD_184812 | JGI IMG/M metagenome (GOLD analysis project Ga0209603, IMG submission 184812) | Pelagic marine microbial communities from North Sea - COGITO_mtgs_120607 (SPAdes) (version 2) | ecosystem: Environmental > Aquatic > Marine > Epipelagic ... | reverse complement strand
TTAATCTTACTGCATACGTTCAAGATGATGGAACTATAAAGGTTCAGAAGTTAGATGACTTTTATTCTAATGGTGTTGAATACGATATAACTAAATACATTGATGTAAATTCAAGTTCTGTTAATGTTGCTTTACCATACAAACAAATAAACTTTAAATTTAAAGGTAATGAAACTCTTTTAGCTGAAAAATTTGATCAATTACAAAACAGACAGTTTTCAACTTTAGAATACAGAGGGGAAACTCCCAATAATTGGGTTGGTCAAGAATATAGTGTAGAGTTACCTTTTGAGAAAATGGTTTACGAGAAATTGACTGATGAAGAAACTTTATCTCCAAAAGATATTATGTATGGATTTTTCGCAGATGATAATCAAGAGCCATATATCGGTTCTCCTTTACTACATTATACATCTTTACAGAATCCAACAAGTATTAGTTTTAGAGATACAACTGTAACGCATAGTCAGATAACAACACCTATTTTTATGCCATCTAATCAAGTTGTTTTTCAAAACAATATATCACAAAAATCTATAAATTTCTTTCCAGAAAACAATGAATGGAATAACGAACAAAACAATAGTAGTTTATTTAATGAAAATTACAAAGAATACATCAAAGATGTCTTTAATAAGCAAAGAAGAATAATAAAGTTTAAAGCATTTTTACCTCTTAAAATAATATTAAAGCACACTTTAGCAGATACATTTATAATTACTGGAAACAAGTATAAGATTAACTCAATTACTACAAATCTACAAACTGGAGAAAGTAGTTTAGAATTATTAAATGAAGTATGATAGAACAAATATTAGATTTATTAAAAGATACAGATTGCAAATCAGAAATAGTGCAATTAGCAAAAGGAAAAAATAAATTTCCAGAAAGTTTTAAAGAAGTATTTACAAGACAAAAACAAGATAAAGAATGGAAAAGATAATTATTGATTTAGAAGCTAAAACAGATAAAGCACTAAAAGGAATTGACAAAGTTGCGGATAGTGTTAAAGACTTAAATAAATCTGTTACAGATGGAAATAAAGAAACTGAAAAATCTTTAAAAGGTGTTCAGAGTGCTTCTAAAGATGCTGCTGGTGGTATTAAAGCTATTGGTACAACTTTAAAAGCTATTGGTATTGGTTTGGTTATTTCTGCTCTTGGTACTTTAAAAGAGTTATTCTCTCAAAACCAAAAAGTAGTAGATACATTTAATATTGTTTTTGAAACTGCTGCGGAAATAGTAGGGCAAGTTGCAACTGCATTTACAGATGTTTACAATGCAGTATCTAAATCAAGCGAGAATTTTGATGCTCTTGGTAAAGTAATGAGTGGTATTTTAACTTATGTTTTAGCTCCTTTTAAGATGCAGTTTTTTGCAATTAAATTAGGTTTACAAGCAGCACAATTGGCTTGGGAAGAATCATTTTTTGGAGATAAAGATCCAGAAACAATAAAAGCTTTAAATCAATCCATATTAGAAACTAAAAACAATATGGTAGAAGTAGCAGTTGGAGTAGTTGATGCTGGTAAATCAATTGTAAATAATTTCGGAGAAGCAATAACAGAGGTTGCAGAAATAGGTAAAGTTGTTGTAAAAGAGTTTGGAGAGGTTAGTATATCTACTGCAACAGAAGCTGCAAAAGCAAATGTTGAGTTACAGAAATCTGCTGAATTAGCTGCTGCAAGACAAGGTTTATTTTTTGAAAAATTTGATAGACAAGCAGAGAAATTAAGACAGATAAGAGATGATGAAACAAAATCTATTGAAGAACGTAAACAAGCAAATGATGCATTACTAATTAAAATAAATTCAGCTGAATCTGCAATGTTATCACAAGCACAAATTCAATTAGCTTTAGCAGATGCAAATTTAAAAAAGGATAAAGAAAATGTAGAATTCCAAGTTGCAAGAATAGAAGCATTAAGAGAATTGGCTGGTGTTGAAGCACAGATTGAAGGTATTAGATCAGAACAAAAATCAAATGCTTTAGCTTTAGATAGAGAATCTTTAGAATTAACAAATTCACAAAAAGAAGCTGATGCAGAATTAAATGCTAATAAAAATCAATTTGAAGCAGAGCAAATAGAAAACGATCTTGCAAGGTTAGAAAGACAAAAAGTATTAAACGAAGAAGAATCTAATTTAGAGAAAAAACGATTAGAAGATAAAAGAGATTTATACAAAAAAGGAACTATTGCATTTCAAGAAGCACAAAATGAACTAACTGCGTATGAACAAGCAAATGGTCAAAAAAGAGTTACAATAGATAAGCAGATTGCAAAAGAAAAAGAAAAAACTGTATTTGAATCTTTAGGTGCTATTGCTGGTTTATTAGGTAGTAATAGTAAATTTGGTAAAGCATTAGCAGTTACACAAGCAATAAGAGATACTTATACTGGAGCAAATAAAGCACTTGCACAAGGGGGAATATTTGGTTACATTGGAGCTGCTGGAATTATAGCATCTGGATTTGCAAACGTTAAACAAATTACTGCATCACAAGAACCAGCTGCACCATCATTCGCAACTGGCGGTGGAGGTGGTGGAACTGTTGCTACTCCTACTGCACCATCATTACCTCCAGCATTTAATGTTGTTGGAGCAAGTGATACTAATCAGTTAGCAGAGGCAATTGGTAGTCAATCACAACAACCAGTTCAAGCGTTTGTTGTTTCAAACGATGTAACAACTGCACAAGAAATGGATAGGAATATTGTAAAGGGTGCTTCAATAGGATAAAAAAGTAGTTGAAAATATAAAATATTAATTTAAAATCATTATATAATTATGAAAATAATAGAACTTATTTTAGATGATGATGAAGCAATTGGAGTTGAAGCAATTAGCGTTGTTGAGAATCCAGCTATTGAATCTGACTTTATAGCGTTAAACAATCAAGAAATAAAACTTGCTGAAATAAGTAAAGAGAAGCGTTTATTAATGGGTGCTTTATTAATACCAAAAAAGCCAATTTACAGAAGAAACGGAGAAGAAGAATACTATATATTCTTTTCAGAAAAGACTGTCGCAAAAGCATCTCAAATGTATTTACAGAATGGTAATCAATCGAATTCAACATTAGAACACGATGCACAATTAAAAGATTTAACACTTGTTGAAAGTTGGATTGTTGAAGATAAGGCAAAAGACAAGACTGCTTTATATGGTTTAGATGTACCAGTTGGAACGTGGATGGGTTCTGTTAAAGTTGAAAATGATGAGATTTGGAATGATTATGTTAAGACTGGAAAAGTAAAAGGATTCTCAATAGAGGGTTATTTTGCTGATAAAATGGAAAGACCAAATGAAGAATTAAAAGAAGATTTATCTACTGAAGAAAAGGTAATAGAAGAACTTAAAAAACTATTATCATAATGAGAGCGGTGTATTGTAAGTGTAAGAATACATACTCAATTGAGTGTAAACAGAATCAAGGTAAAGACTGCAATGCTCCAGATTATTGGAAGCAAGGTATCGGAAGTATAAACGCAACAGAAGAAAACTAAAATTAATTTATATATAATGAAAACACAAAGAGAAGTATTTAATAAACTGTTTAAGGAAGAAAAAGTAGAATTGTCTGCTGAAAAAATTGAGTTAGCTTTAATTGATGATATAGTAAAAGTTTACAAAAGCATTAAATCAAAAGCAGATGGTTTATCAATGAATGCCAGAAGAGCAGCACAAGAATTAGACGAAACTTCTAATAAATCAAAACAATTACTAAAAGAAATTCAATCATCTGAATCTGATTCTAAAAAATTAGTAAATTCTGCAAAAGATTTAGGACTTGAACTACCATCAGAAGCAAGTGTGGCAATAAGACAACTTCAAGCATATAGAAGTGATTTAGCTGAATTACAATCTGCAACTGAAAAAGCTGGAGATATTGTTTTTGGAATGCTATAATTTATTTTAATCTAACCAAAAGAATTTAATATATATAATGAAAACACAAAGAGAAGTATTTAATAAACTGTTTAAGGAAAATAAAACAGAACTATCTGCTGAAAAAGTTGAGTTGGCTTTAATTGATGATATTAGAAGTGAGATGGCAACTGCAAATAAAGGTGCTATTAAAGGTATTGATATGATTGAAGCAGCAAAAAAACCTTTAGAAAATTCTTTAAGAGATAATAAATCTCTTGTTAAAAAATTAGAAAGAACAAAAAAATCTGCAATTGAAATTGGTGCTTCTGAAATATTAAGAGAGGTTCAAAAATTTGAACAACAAGTAAAAGAAAATATAAAAGCAATTGATAAAATTTTAGGAGGTCTGTAAAATTTTCATTTTTAATATAATCAAAATACAAAATATATAACACAATGAAAACACAAAGAGAAGTATTTAATAAGTTATTCAAAGAAGATAAAGTTGAGTTATCTGCTGAAAAAATTGAGTTAGCTATGCCGAGTTTAACTGAATATTCTCAAAAAGCACAAGGAGCATATAACGATGGTAGAACAAGTGCAAGAGGTGTAGTTTCTAAAGCTGCTGATGAAATGTTTGATGCAAGAAAAAAAATATCAAACATAATTAAAGATTTTAGTAAACAATTTCAAAAAGTATCAAAACAAGCAGATGATTTAGGTGTAGATATAAATAACACTAAAGTAGGTAAGAATTTTGCTAAAGTAGGTAAAGAACTGGAGGATTATTCTATATCCGCTTTAGAATTACAACGAAAAATTGAAAAATTTAATATATAACACAATGAAAACACAAAGAGAAGTATTTAATAAACTATTCAAAGAGGTAAATTAAATTAACCAAAATGCAAAATATTAACTAAATTTTATTATATAATTATGAATACAAATCAAACATTAAACAAAGTTAGAATTTTACTTGGTATAGAAGTGAAGTTAGAGCAAATGAAACTTGATAATGGTGCTATTTTAGAAGCGGAAGCATTTGAAGCTGGTGCAGAAATCTTTGTCGTTGCAGATGAAGAAAGAGTTGCAGTACCAGTTGGAGAATATGAAGCAGATGGTAAAATAATTGTTATCGAAGAAGAAGGTATTATAGCTGAAATCAAAGAAGCTGGAGCAGAAGAAGAAGCACCAGAAGAAGAAGTAGTTGAGGAAGAAGTAGAAGAAGAAGAATTATCAACTGAAACTGCATCTCCTAAAAAGATCGTAAAATCAATTACAGAAGAAATGTTCTTTTCTGAAATCGAAAAATTAAGAAACGAAATCAACGAATTGAAACTTGCAAAAGTAGAGGTTAAAGAAGTTGAAGAAGTATCTGTTGAATTATCTGCTGAACCAGAAGTTGAAGGAATTTCTCATAATCCAGAAAACTTAACAGAAAAAAAAGAGTTAAACCTTTACTCTCAAAAAGGTAAAAATAATACAATAAATAGAATTTTTAATACACTAAACAAATAAAAAAATGAGTTTATCAATTACAAGTACTTACGCTGGAGAATTTGCTGGGAAATATGTTTCTGCTGCACTTTTATCTGGTAACACTATCGCAAACGGATTAATCGAGGTTAAGCCAAATGTAAAATTTAAAGAAGTTTTAAAAAGAGTTAGTTTATCTGGTGCTATCGCAAACGCAAGTTGTGATTTTACAGATGCTGGAGCAGTTGTTTTAACTGAAAGAATTATCGAGCCAAAAGAATTACAAGTAAATTTAGAGTTGTGTAAAACTCCTTTCCAATCAGATTGGGAAGCTATCTCAATGGGATATTCTGCACACGATAATTTACCATCTAACTTTTCTGATTACTTTATCGGATTAATGGCTGCACAAATTGCTGCACAAACTGAAACTGACATCTGGAGTGGAACTGCTGGTGCTGGAACATTTGATGGTTTTTCTACATTATTAACTGCTGCTACTTTACCAGCTGGTCAAGACATTACTGGAACAACAGTTGATGCTGCAAACGTTATTGCTGAATTAGGAAAAGTTGCTGATGCAGTACCTTCTTCTTTATACGGAAACGAAGATTTATATATATATGTATCTCAAAACGTATTTAGAGCGTACAAGAGAGCATTAGGAGGATTTTCTGCTAACGGAGTTGGAGCAAATGGAGTAAATGGTTTAGGAAACAATCAAGATATTGATATTCAGTATTTCGATGGAATCAAAGTTGTTGCTGCAAATGGATTAGCTGATGATACAATGGTATCTACTTTGAAATCTAACTTATTCTTCGGAACTGGATTGCTTGCAGACCATAACGAAATCAAAGTTTTAGATATGGCGGATTTAGACGGATCAAAAAACGTTAGATTTATCGCACGTTATACTGCTGGAGTTCAGATTGCAGTATTAGAAGATGTAGTTTTCTACTCTTAATAATAAATAAATAACAATAATAAAGGGTAGGTAGTTAATCTGCTTACCCTTTTTTTAATAACTAAAAAAACATATATCAAATGGCTTGTTTACTTACATCTGGAAGAGCGTTACCTTGTAAAAGTTCAGTTGGTGGTTTAAAGGCAGTTTATTTTGCAGACTATGGTACATTGGGAACAACTACTATTGCATCTGGAGAAATTACTGCAATTTCTGGTACTCCAGACTTCTTTAAATTCGACATCAAAGGTAATTCATCTTTAGAAACAACAATAAATAGTTCAAGAGAAAACGGAACTACTTTTTATACTCAAACATTAAATTTAACTTTAACTACTTTAGATAAAGCAACACAAGAGGAAATCAAATTATTAGCTGCTTCAAGACCGCACGTTGCGATTGAAGATTATAATGGAAACTTCTTTATGGTTGGTTTAGAACACGGAGCAGAGGTTACTGGAGGTACAATTGTATCTGGTGCTGCAATGGGAGATTTAAGTGGATTTACTTTAACATTAGAAGGAATGGAAACTTCTCCAGCTTATTTTGTAACTTCAACAGTTATAACTGCTAATGAAAGTTCATCTCAAATAGACCCAAACGCATAATTCAATTATTTTAATTTTATAAAAGGGCAATCTTAATCGGTTGCCTTTTTTTTTGGTTTAAATAAATAAAAATACAATGTTTTAGTATTATATATATATGAAACATTTATTACCAACTTCAAGTACACAAGCAATAAAGATTATACCAAGAGTATATTCTACATCTGTTTCAATGGATTTGAGAGATGATAGTACAAATACATCTGTTTCAATTACACCAACTGCAACAAAGGTTGGCAATTATATAGAATTATCAAGTGTTTTTGATTTAAAAGAGGGTAGGTTTTACGATTTAAAAGTAATTCAGACAAGTACTCAAAAAATCATTTACAGAGATAAAATATTTTGTACAGTACAATCAACAAACCAATCTAACAATGAACATTATACTGTAAATAAAGACCAGTATAAATCAAAGAGCGGTAATAACGATTTTATATTATTATGAGTAAACACATAAACAAGTATCGAAAACCAAACACTAATAAAGGAAATTCTAAAATTAGTTTTGTTAATTTATCTACATACACATCTCCAGAGATTGTTGAGTCAAAAAACAAAGAATGGATTGAGTTTGGATCAGATAACAACTACTTTCAATTTTTAATTGATAGATATAATGGTTCAGCAACAAACAATGCTGCTATTAATGGTATTTCTCAAATGATATATGGGAAAGGTTTAGATGCAACAGATAGTTCAAGAAAACCAGAAGCGTATGCTAGAATGATTTCTTTATTTAAAAAAGATGTTGTTAGAAGATTATCATACGATTTAAAGTTAGCTGGTCAATGTGCTATTCAAGTAATTTACTCAAAAGATAAAAAAACAATTCAAAAGGTTGAGCATTTACCAATTGAAACATTAAGAGCAGAGAAATGTTCTGAAGATGATAAAGAGGTACAAGCGTATTACTATCACCCAGATTGGGCAAATATTAAACCAAGCGAGAAACCTTTAAGAATACCAGCATTTGGTGTTTCTAAATCTCCACAACCAATTGAGATACTATATGTAAAACCTTATAAAGCTGGAATGTATTATTATAGTACACCAGATTATCAAGGTGGTTTACAATATGCAGAGTTAGAGGAAGAAATTTCTAATTATCACTTAAATAATATAATGAACGGACTTGCTCCATCTATGTTAATTAATTTTAACAATGGAGTTCCAAACGAAGAAGCACAATCTTTAATAGAGAGTAAAATACAAAAAAAGTTTTCTGGAAGTTCAAACGCTGGTAAATTTATTCTTGCTTTTAACGATAACAAAGAAGCACAAGCAGATATTACACCAGTTCAACTATCAGATGCACACAATCAATATCAGTTCTTATCAGATGAATCACAAAAGAAAGTGATGGTATCTCATAGAATTATATCTCCTATGTTATTAGGAATTAAAGATAATAGCGGATTAGGTAATAATGCAGATGAATTAAAAACTGCATCTATATTAATGCACAATACTGTTATAGTGCCTTTTCAAGAACTTTTAACAGATGCCTTTGATAAGATACTCGCATACAATGACATTGCTTTAAACCTATATTTTAAGACTTTACAACCTCTACAATTTGTTGATTTAGACAATGTAAAAGATGAAGAAACAAGAGAGGAAGAAACTGGTGTTAAAATGAGTAAGGTGTTTTCAGAATTAGAAGAATTTGGAGAAGATGAAGATTTAGAAAACTGGGAATTAATTGATGAAAGAAAAGTTGATTATGATTTAGAAGATGAGTTAAATGAAGAATTAAATAAACTAAACAATCCTAAATTATCTCTACTATCTAAAATATATAATTTTGTTACTACTGGAACTGCAAGACCAAACGCAAAAAGTAGTCAAGATGGAGAGAATGAGGATGGTTTACAGTTTAAAGTAAGATACCAATATGCACCTTTATCATTTAGTGAAAATAGTAGAGAGTTCTGCAAGAAAATGGTTAAAGCTAAAAAGATATATCGTAAAGAAGATATTGATATGATGAGTAAAAAAGCAGTTAATGCTGGTTGGGGATTAAATGGTGCAGATACCTATGATATTTGGCTTTACAAAGGTGGTGGAGATTGCCATCATTTTTGGATGCGTAAAACATACAAGGCAAAGAGTAAAAATCTAAAACCAAATGTAGGTAATCCAAATGCAGAGGTAAGCGTAAACAAAGCAAGAAAAGAAGGTTTTAAACCAGAGGTTAATGCAAAAGAAGTTGCAACAAGACCAACGGATATGCCAAATAATGGATTTGTAAATAAAAAAAGATAGATGGCAACAGCATTATTCATAAGTAGAACGGATTTAGTAAAAAATAGTATTCTTGATGGAAATACTGATACGGATTTATTTATACAATATATTAAGATATCACAAGAGATACATATACAAAACTATTTAGGTACTAAATTATACGAGAGAATAAGTAACGATATTATAAACGATACTTTAACTGGCGATTATTTAACTTTGGTCAATGACTATATACAACCTATGTTGATACATTACGCAATGGTTGATTTCTTACCATTTGCTGCATATAGAGTTAAGTCTGGAGGAATTTTTAAACATACATCTGAAAATGCTGAAACAGTAAACAAAGATGAGGTTGATTTTTTAGTACAGAAAGAAAGAGATTTTGCTGAATATTACACAAGAAGGTTTATTGATTATATTTGTTTTGATAGTTCAAAGTTTCCAGAATACACAAACAATACTGAATCCGATGTTTATCCAGATAAGGATGCAAACGAATCTAATTGGGTACTATAATGAGAGCAACATACAAACCAAAACAAGCAAACGTTGTTAAATTGAAAAAGTATTTAACTAAAAAAGAAAAGAAATAATGGCAAACGAAATATACGATAGTACTTGGTGGGGTAACACAATACAAACTGCATCTTCAATAGGTACATCTACTGAAATGATACAAGGTCAGTTTAATATGGAGGATAGGCAAGAAGTTGAAGCAGTAAAATGTTTAGCAGATGCAATTCATAGAATAGGAATACAAGACATACAAAATTAAAAACAATGGCAAAACCAAAATTAGCATTAATACCAGCAGCACAAGGAAGCAATTTTTATTCCGTATTACCATCAAGTGGTGTAGGGGATTTTACCTTTACTCGTAGTGGTTCGGCAACGAGAATAAACTCACAAGGACTGATCGAAACAGTTGGAAACGGAGTATCAAGATTAAACTATCCTTTGATTGATGGTAAGGTTGTAGGATGCCCAAGTCATTTATTAGAGCCACAGAGTAGTAATTTGGTTAATTATAGTGAGGATTTTAGTCAAGGTTGGTCAAAAACTGGTGTAACTGTAACCACGAATCAAACTATTTCTCCAAGTGGAGATTTAACTGCTGATAAATTTATATCAAATAGTACTAATCAACCAAGAGTTGAAAAATCTTTTGCAGTTCCATCATCAGATACAACATATACTTTTAGTGTTTTTGTAAAAAAAGCAAATACTCGATATATAGCACTTTCAAGATTTAGTGGAGGTCAAGGTGCTATTTTTGATTTAGACACAAAATCAGTTGTTAGTTCATCTGCTGAAAATGCTTCTATAAAAGAAATGAGTAATGGTTGGTTTAGGATTTCAATAACACAAACTGTTCTTTCAACAGATGGTAATAATATTTGGAAAATAAACGGCACTAATGGTTCTTCTATTTCTAATGGTATTGTAGGAGATGAAACTTTTATTTGGGGAGCACAATTAGAAGTTGAAAGCTACGCTACAAGCTATATCCCAACTAACGGAAGTGCAGTAACTCGTTCAGCAGAAACTGCTAATGGTTCTGGAGATGCAGCTACGTTTAATGATTCAGAAGGTGTTTTGATGGCGGAGATAAGTGCTTTAGATAATGATGGAACTTTTAGAATGTTATCTATTAGTGATGGAACTAATAATAATAGAGTTAGAATAAATTTTACATCTACATCTAAACAAATACAAACCAGATTAGTTGTTGGAGGTGTTACACAAGCAGATTTATCACAAACATCAGCCAATGTTACATCTTTTAATAAAATAGCTATATCGTATAAAGAGAATGATGTAAAGTTATATATAAATGGAATTTTAATAGCATCTGATACATCAGCTTCAGTTCCTACAATAGGAACTTTTACAACACTTCAATTTGACGGAGGAGGAGCAACAAGCCCTTTTCACGGAAACACTAAACAAGTACAATACTACAATTCAGCATTAACAGATAGCGAATTAGAAACATTAACATCTTGGGTATCTTTTTCAGATATGGCTAACGGACAATTATACACAATACAATAGATATGGCAAATACATTAAATTTAGGAAATGGAAAT
>Ga0209603_1004689_pt1 | contig 11274 bp, 9 predicted proteins | sample COGITO_mtgs_1206_FD_184812 | JGI IMG/M metagenome (GOLD analysis project Ga0209603, IMG submission 184812) | Pelagic marine microbial communities from North Sea - COGITO_mtgs_120607 (SPAdes) (version 2) | ecosystem: Environmental > Aquatic > Marine > Epipelagic ... | reverse complement strand
ACAACATTATAGGAAACATACATGATGAAATCCAGACAGAGGTCAAGCAAGAGAAAGCAGAGGTTTTCGGACGGTTGGCAGTCAGCTGTATTGAAGCAGCAGGACTCCACTACAAACTCAACTGCCCCCTCACCGGAGATTACAAAGTTGGAAACAGTTGGGCAGACACCCACTAATCCTAAAACGGGCAAGCCCAAGTATTACAAGGATAACCCCGAAGCAGTGAAGGCAAGAGATGCAAAGCGTATGTGGGTCAACGGCAAGGAAGTAAAAAAGACACACCCCCTATACAAAGCAGGACGTTACACAGGGTTTGAGGATGCAGCCTTTAGTTCCCTAGAGAACTACAAAGACAACCCAGAGGGTCAGGTGTATGTCATTACCAATCCTGCGTGGGAAGGTTGGGTCAAGGTAGGGATGGCAGTGGATGCGGAAGATAGATTAAAGAACTATCAAACAGCAAGCCCCGAAAGAGATTATGAGTTATTTGACTATGAAGAGTTTGAAAATAGGAGAGTAGCGGAGGGTATGGTACATGATTATCTACGTAAGCGTTTTAAACACAAGAACGAGTGGTTTGAGTGTAGTACAGAAGAGGCAAGGGAAGCACTAGACGCCATATATTCTGAGTTACACGGTTCCGCTATGATGCTTAATGATTTATGTGACGCGGCTGATGACTTTGGTGATGTTTATTTAGGGGATGGTGTATGGCTAAGGGCATAGAAGAAAAGACAACGGACAATGTAGTACAGGACATCTACGCTCTGATGGAAAGCAAGGATGCTGACCCATCTGTGGACGTAGAGGCAGAGATAGACAAGTTCGGTGAGAGCGTCAAGGAACTGATGCGTACTGAGTTTGGTCGGAAGAAGCGAGAGGATAACCGCAAGCTACGCTTGTCTAACATTGGCCGCACCGACAAGTATCTTTGGAACCATGTCAACGGTACAGAGGGAGAGAAGCTACAGCCTCACACCTACGTCAAGTTTATGTATGGTCATTTGATTGAGGAGATGCTGTTGTTCTTGACTCGCATGGCTGGTCACACAGTCACTGACGAGCAGAAGGTGTGCAAGGTAGAGGGTATCGTAGGTCACATGGACTGCAAGATAGACGGCATTGTGACTGACGTTAAGTCTGCTAGTAGCTTTGGGTTCAAGAAGTTCAAGGATGGATCACTGGCCTTTGACGATCCCTTTGGTTACATAGATCAGATCAAGGCATACGCTCACTCAGAAGGCGAGACACAGTTTGGTTGGCTGGCTATGGACAAGGCCAACGGTCACTTGACTTACCTCAAGTATGACCTTGAGGATACTCAGGCTCCCGTGTATGAGGTACTGAAGGGTGACATTACTGACAGAGTTAAGCACATAAAAAAGCTAGTAGAGCAGCCAGAACCAACGGAGTGGTGTTACCAGCCTGTGCCAGACGGCAAGTCAGGAAACTCAAAGCTCTCTATTGGTTGCTCGTACTGTCAGTTCAAAGACCACTGCTACCCAGAGTTAAGGGTCTTCAAGTATTCATACGGGCCAAAGTTCTTAGTAGACGTAGTAAACGAACCACGAGTACAGGAGATCAAGGCAGATGAAGAGGGCTTTTAGATCAGGACTTGAGAAGGATTTATCAGAGAAGCTAGACGGACAGTACAAGTTTGAGCCATACGATCTACCGTACACAGTCCACAAGAAGTACCTGCCAGACTTCGTACATGAGGGCAAGGCGGTACTGGTAGAGTGCAAGGGGTTCTTCAGGGTCGGTGATACACAGAAGTACACGGCCATACGAGACTCAATGCCAGAGTGGGAGTTAGTCTTTGTGTTGTCAAACCCTAGCAAGAAGGTACGAAAGGGTGGCAAGATAACAATGGGAGAGTGGTGTGACAAAGAAGGATTCAAACACTTCACCATTGAGACAGCCAAGGAGTTGACACGGTATATTAAAAGGAAGAAAGTCTAATGGCTATGACACTAGAGGAACTTAAAGAGAAACTGGTACTACATCTGGATGAAGAGTTGACTTGTGAATTATTATCAATCACGACATACGATTTAGTAGAGGCGTTTGAACGTAGGATAATCAGAGATTTTGACAGAATAGCAGAGGACTTTGAAGATGAGACTTAATGACGCAACACCAGCAGACTGGGACAGGCTACAGAAGGATGCACCAGCCGTTGAAAAGAAAGCCACAGGCTTAGAGGCATGGATGAAAGCAGCACACGATGAAGCATCTGAGGCGTGGCATGAAGAAGAAGAAGATGTAGTAAACAACCCAGAGCATTACAACACAGGCAACATAGAGTGTATTGATGCAATAGAGGAGTCCATGTCCAGTGTTGCATTCAAAGGATACCTCAAGGGCAACTGCTTGAAGTATCTGTGGCGTTATGATTACAAGGGTAAGCAGGTAGAGGACTTACAGAAAGCAGGTTGGTACTTAAACAAACTAACTATGATGGTAGTATTTGAGAATGACGGAGAATAAGATGGATCAGTATCAACAGTTTATACACAAGAGCAGGTACGCACGTTGGCTACCAGAGGAGAGCAGACGAGAGCGTTGGGACGAGACAGTCAACAGGTATGTAGACTTCTGGAAAGACCGTGGACAGATAGACGAGAAGGTAGCCCTTAAGTTATTCAACGCTATACACAACATGGAAGTAATGCCATCCATGCGCTGCATGATGACAGCAGGTGATGCACTCGACAAGGACAACGTAGCAGGGTTCAACTGTAGCTACCTAGCCATTGACTCACCGCGCAGCTTTGACGAGCTAATGTATGTACTGATGTGCGGCACAGGTGTAGGCTTTAGTGTTGAACGTAACTTCATCACCAAGCTGCCAGTAGTTGCTGAGACATTCCACAAGACAGACAGTGTGATCGTTGTCAGCGATAGTAAGATTGGTTGGGCCTCTGCATTCCGTGAGCTTATCGCTATGCTGTACGCTGGTAAGATACCTGAGTGGGACATGAGCAGAGTACGTCCAGCAGGTGCTAGACTTAAGACCTTTGGTGGTCGTGCGTCAGGGCCAGAGCCTTTGGTTGACCTGTTCCACTTCTGCGTAGAGATATTCCAGAAGGCAGCAGGACGCAAGCTGACCAGCATTGAGTGCCATGATGTAGTGTGTAAGATTGCTGACATTGTAGTTGTGGGTGGTGTGCGTAGGTCTGCTCTGATTAGCCTGTCTAACCTGTCAGATCAACGTATGTCTAAGGCTAAGTCAGGGGACTGGTGGCGTAACGAGGGCCACCGTAGGCTGGCTAACAACAGCGTGGCGTACACTGAGAAGCCAGACTTTGAGTCCTTCCTGTCAGAGATGCAGAACATGTACGAGAGCAAGGCGGGTGAGCGTGGTATCTTCAGCCGTGTAGCAGCACAGAAGATTGCAGCGCGTAACGGTAGGCGTGACAGTGAGCAGGACTTTGGTACTAACCCATGCTCTGAGATCATCCTACGCAGCAACCAGTTCTGTAACCTGTCAGAGATTGTAGTGCGTGAAGATGATACACTGGACAGTCTCAAGAAGAAGGCAGAGATTGCTGCTATCATTGGTACACTACAGGCTACCTTGACAGACTTCCGTTACCTGCGTAACTGTTGGAAGAAGAACACGGAAGAAGAGGCGCTATTGGGCGTGAGCATGACAGGGATTATGGATCATTACCTGTTGAGTAAGGGAGAGTCTAAGGACTTGGCTAAGTGGCTGGAGGAAGTACGGGATGTATGTGTTGACACTAATAAGAAGTGGTCTGAGAAACTTGGTATTAATCAGTCTGCGGCTATTACATGTGTTAAGCCTAGCGGTACTGTATCTCAGCTTGTCGATTCTGCTAGTGGTATCCATCCTCGCTTCTCTAAGCATTACATTCGCAGAGTCCGTAGCGATAAGAAAGACCCGCTTGCAATCTTCATGGAAGGAGCAGGATTCCCCGTAGAGCAGGATGTTATGTCACCTACATCAGCAGTGTTCAGCTTCCCTGTGAAGTCACCTGAGACATCCGTGACTGTCAAAGAAGTAGGGGCAATGCAGCAGCTAGAACTTTGGAAAGCCTACCAGAACCATTGGTGCGAACATAAACCAAGTATCACAGTGTATTATACAGACAGTGAGTTCTTGCAGATAGCACAGTGGATATGGGATAACTTTGATCTGTGTAGTGGGATTAGTTTGTTGCCGTATAGTGACCATGTATATCAACAAGCTCCGTATGAAGACATAGATGCTGACAAGTTCAAGGAGTTAGTAGCAGCCATGCCAGTGGGTGTAGACTGGGAGGACTTAGGTAAGTTTGAGGAGGAAGACAACACGACAGGGAGTCAGGAGTTAGCGTGTGTAGGTGGTGCATGTGAGATAGTTTAGTTATAACTTGTTACAACTTGGGGGCGCAATGCCCCCTTTTTTATTCATCATCTGAAGCCGCGTATGCAACAGCACCTGTAGTTAGTAACCCTGTGCCTACTAGCTTATTCCTAGCTGACGCTGCTCTGTCTCTGTCAGCTTGTGTCACTGCTGGCCTAGAGTTTCTAAAGGCTCTCTTTGTATATGCCTCGTTTGTTTCATTTGCAGTCTTCTTTATGCCTGTTACTGCTTCCGTTTCTTTAATAGCCCTATTTATTTTTCTTGGTGTCTTGTTAGTTTTTATTTGTTTGTTGTTATACTTAGCACCTGTCTTAATTGAAGACTCAATCAGAGGAGATGCAGTAATCAAACCGTGTCCACCAACAGGGTCTTTACCTAAAATATCATGCCCATCGCTTAACATCGTATACATCTTTTCTTTGTTAGGGTCAACCACTACAAAAGCGTTCACGCCTCCCAGTTCTTTCTGTCTTGAATTAAAAGACTGCTGTGTCACTAAGTAACCTTCAGGCTCTTTTATGTCTACAAGGTTCCTCGCGCCAACAGGATTCCCTGCTTCATCGCTAACTCTAGCCATCTTTATTGCGCGTGTGTTTAGCAGTTTATTAAAAGAGTCCAGAGCTTTCTGTTCTCCTTTGTAAATCTTTAAACCTTTAGCTGACTTTGCTCTAGCCAACAACAAAGTATCTAACATTTGACTAGGCTGACCACTAACCCCTAGCTTTTTCATTAGCTGATACGCATCTCCGTTTAAAGTAGAGGAGACTTGCATAAACTCTACCATGTCTTTGCCTTGGAGTTTAGATACAGCTTTGTTACCACCAATCTTATTTAATTTATTAACAGAGCTTAAGTAAGTATCTGTGGCTTTCCCGTGAAGCGCCCTAACTACTGGCGCACCTGCACCTGACACCCCAATAGACTCTACATAACCTATGTTCTTATCTACGGATGGGTCTTTAATTTGATAATCATATCTGTAGTTTTGCTTTTTAATATGAGGGCCATCAGTTAAATGCTTAGTGGCTCTTTCAACGATAGTCTCAGGAATCTTGCCTGAAGTTCTAAAGCCCTGACCGACAGCAGAAGACAAGGCAGCTACGTCTTCTCTAGGAATACGAGAGTCTAAGTAGTTAAGACCAACAATGCCTTTCTCAAGTAGTGTGTCTTCTGGAGCATCCACTTGACGGTTGATAGAGATGGCTGTCTTTTCTGCGTCCTGTCCTACTTCGCTTATCCAGTCATCTATCTTTGAATCAGAGATACCTAAAACCCTACGCTTTGCTACAGCCTGCGGATCAATACTTTCTTTAATTGAAGGCACAATAGCTTTTGAATACTCTTTACCAAAGTTAATTGCACCCTTCACTGGGTTACTGTAAAACTCAGGGATGCGCGTAGGTACGTTCTGTGCTGTTTTATTAACTAGACTACCTGCGCTCGACAACATGCCCTTAATTGGACGGACAGCCATGCCAGCCAAAGGAATGGCACCTGCATACTGAAGACCCGCCATGAGGTAGTCACCCTGCTGTCTTGATTGCTCTGCTTCTGCAAAAGATTTAGCCTCACCAACAACAGGAGTAAAGTCTATCAGAGTTTCACCCATAGATGCTGCAAAATCTTTTTGTTCTTGAGGAGACATTGCAGCTAGTGCCTGACCTAAGCCAGAACTTGTACCACCTAAGTAACTTGACATTATTTCCTACCTAATAGTTTGTCTCTGTTGTATTCTTCTGCCCCGCCTAACAGGTGACTATAAACTATTTCACCCACTACAGGAACAGGTTTAACTAGCTTCTCAAAGTCAGGATCTTCTTTAGTAAGCTCAATAGCACCTGAGAAAGCAGCATCAATAATAGGAGCAGCGGGCGTTATAAAGTTAGCCATGAAACCACTTAAGTCTCCTCTACCTAAGAACTTTTCTGTTCCATATTTATTAAAGCCAAAGACACCTAGCAAAGCCCACATTGCTCTATCAGGCAGTTCTTCAGGATCAACTTCCCTACCTTTCATAATGTCTTTTACTACTCCAGTGCCTGTGTTAGCTACGGTTAAATAGCCTCCTAGTAAAGCAGCATTCTTAGCCGCTGTTACTTTGTTACCTTTGCTCCATTCCTGTACAATGTTTCTACGTACAATATCATACTGCTTCAAAGTAAAAGACTTGAGCATATATAAGATACGCTCATTAGGGTTGTTCAAATAAGTAGGAGGCATTTCACTTAAAGCAATAGGTTGAACATCTGCAAGAGCATTAAAAGTAAATAGCTTGACATTCTCTGTTATATCTCCTGCTTTAAGGTCACTAACTAAAGAATCAATTTCGTTACCATACACACCCCTATGTTTCTTTCTAAATGCTGCTTCTCCTTTAGCTGTACGCACCTGACCTTTGGCTTGTCTAAAGGCAGCGTTAATTAAAGTCTCTTTACCTAACCTGTCTGTCCACTTAAATAAACTTAGACCCATTGATCTATCAAGTAGACGCGCAGTTGCACGGGGGTCAGCGTTAGTAAGTTCAGCGGCTACTCTGTCTAATCCAAGGTCTATTATACTTATATTTTTAGTACCAAACATTGAGGCAATAGTATTACGTAAGCCGTGTAAAGAAGCTGAGATAGCAGGGTCTGCAAGCTGAGTAACGGCTGAGAAAGGATTAGCAATAGTACCCATGTATCCCAAGTCTTTAACAGTAGCGTTAAGTTTACTAGCAGACTGTTCACCACCTACAAACCTAGCCTTCAGCAGTTCAATTAGTTTGTCTTGTTCGTCAGCGGTAAGCTGTTTAGTTTTAATCAGGTCTTCTACATACTTAGTAACAGACTGATCGACATCTATAACACCATCATTAGTCTTTTTGGTAGACCCTTTAAAAAACTTAGATACTTCAATGTCGTTGACAGCATTACGGATGTACATCGACAGTGCTTCTTCAGGTTCAGCATAGTAAGGCAGGTTAGAATCTGTCAGTGTTAGTTGACGTTGTTGGGCAAAGGAAGGCTTGCCTTTACCATCATGTCGATACCCACGTAACGTACCTTCAATTACTTTATCTTTTTCATGCGGCCTTAAGGTTCTACCTTTAAGTTTCTCAGCCTTACGTAATTGCTCAGAGATAACACCTTGGTATTCTGATCCTAAATCTTTACGCAGCCCACGGTAATCTTTAACAAGACGGGGAAAGTAATTTTCAATTAGCTCAAAGCTACGTCCATTCTCTCGTAGTTCTTCACCTAAGTTTTTTAATAAAGGTACTACTGTGTCAGTAAACTCACGCGCCATTGTCGGACTTACGTTCTTCATCAGCTTAGTGGCTTCATCAAAACGTCCGTTATACAGTGCCTTAGATATTTGGTTCTTAATATTCTTAGGAGCAGACTGTAAGCTGATAAGAAAAGGCTCTACCTCTGCTGTCTTAGCATAAGTCCTACTAGCCATGCTATATTCAGTATGTCTTAAACGTCCGAACACTCCTTCATCAATGTTCCTAACCTGAGTGCTTAAGATTCCTGCTAACCTATCCAAGCCTTCCATGTACTGACGGCTGACAGCACTGTCTTCCACTAGTGCCTTGTCTACTGCTTTAGCTGCATTGGTTGCAGACCTGTGTACGTTTAATCTTGTACCTGTTTTCTCAAGAGCCACTGCTACTTCTTGTGCATCTAACCCTGCATCTTTAAGAATCTGCCAAGGGTTGTCAGGAGCTACACCATCAGCTACTGCAATGTCTAGTTCAGCTTGTGCTTTCTTCACTATCTTATCAGCTTTCTTAGCTGCTACTTTGTTGACAATAGTTTTAGATACATACCCAAGACCTGAAACAAATACAAGACCTGCGGCTGACATCTTTGCAGCTTTCTCAGGATCAACAACTCCTTTCTCTGACAAATCTTCAAGGGCTGACATGCCCCCAAACAAAGCAGCACCTCTAAGTCCTTGCTGTACAAGAGTACGCCCCATAGCTAACCCCGCTGTGGGATCAGTCAGTTGATTCATTATTACCCCGCTAACAGCAGCGGCACTTGTATCATCTTCTACAAAGAAGTGACCATACTTTTCTTGTAATGCTCTGTCCCTCTGAAGAAGTCTAGCTTGTCTTCGTTGGTCAGGAGTCATGTCCATGTAGCCCTCAACTTCAAACAATTCATCAGGCTCTGCATAATCTACAAGATGGTCTTGTCCTGCTAAGTAACTAGGACGGCCTCCTGTTAGACGATCAAACTGACGGAAAGGGAAATACGTTTCAAGGATATTACTGGCACGTTCAAGAGGCTTCTCGTCTTTGTCAACGGAATAACGCCACTGCTTCCATGAGTCAGCCGCACCTGAGTCTATTATAGTATCACCAAATACACGAGAACCTACGCCAATATCATTGTCTTGTAGGAACTTGGAGTTGTCTATATCTTCTTGAGTAAGGACTCTACCACCCAGTTGAGCGTCTTCAGGCCTAGAGTAGACGCGAATAATCTCGTTTCCTTTTACTCTGTCTCCCGCAACAATACCATTTTCAGTTAAGAAAGGAGACTTCCTAATTTCTTCTAAAGTTAAAGCCCTGCCTTCTTCAGTAGTACGTGCGGCTACTGCTTGACGTTCTTCTTCTATCGCTTCTTCTACACGAGACTGTCTTTGTTCTGCTTGAGACTCAGCCACCGCTGCACTGCGCGGATTAAAACCTTTAGACTCTGGATTAGGATCAATACTACTATCACCACCACTACGGGGGTTAGGATTAAGCGCCATGTTTATCTCACCTTATAACGAATTTATTTCCGAATTCATCGTCTGTCATTGTTGTAGGCAAAGGTTGTTTTAGAACTTGTCTTAACGCTTGCTCTCTAGTTAAGGTACGTCCTTCATCCCTTGCTGCTGATACAGATTCTTCTGCTCTTTGGAAAACTATTGTTTTTTCCGCACTGCTTAATTGATTAAACGGAATATAATCTTCGCCTCTAGGATCTATTTTACTTAAGATTGAATCATACAATACAATTTCATTGTCAGTTAATCCTGCGTCTGAAGGCTTCTTAATATCTTTTGGCTGTCTAAACAAGATAGTAGTAGCAGCACCTATGTCACCACCGTTAGACAAGAACTCTACCATGTCATCATTGCCCATAGTCTTAGCTCTTTTAATTAAAGTTAATCTAATTGCTTGGTCTTGCTCTAATTGTTTTAAAGCAGTAGCAGTCTTAGCCGCACCAGTCAAGTCTCCAGTAGCCTGTTGCAATCCTGCCAGTTTACGCAGGTCAGCAGGATCACTCAGGTCTAACTGAGACATAGCCATCTGTAGTTTTTCAGAAATAGTACGCGGGTCTTGTCCCATAGCACTACGCAAGTTACGCTGCATACCTTGTGCGCGTTGTGCGCCAAAGGCTAACCTCTGTTGCTCTGCGTTACCCGCAGTCACTGGATCAATACCACCACTTGAGATTCCCGTAAGGAGTCCTGCAATATCTTGTCTAGCCATTGTTGTTCTCCTTAATAATCTGATAAGTCTAAATTAGCTAAATAGTCTTCTTCGCTAGGGCCACTAATGCCTGCAAGTAATTGCTCAGGAGTAAGCCCCATGTTATCTGCAAACATTAACTGAGAAGCTGAAGCACTAGGAGAGGAAGACTTGTCTTTATTAAAGTAATCTAAAATAGAACCTAAGAAGCCCCCGCTGCCTGTTAATGGAGCAGCGTTTTGCCCACCAATAATTCTGTTAATTAACTGCTCTTGCATTGTAGGCTGTTCGCCTAATACAGTAGACATAAGACCTTGCTGTTGCTGTAGCTGTAAACGATTAGCTAAGTCAGCACCTTGCATATAGGACTCAATACCACGGCCTCCAAGTTGAGACTGTAGTTCTACACCAGATAGCTGACCCGCTTGTTGCATACCAGCAGGAATCTGACTAGCCTGTAGCAACGACAGTGCTTGCTGCTGTGGCATGTAACCAGAGCCTAACAGTCCACCAGCAAGTGATGCAGTCTGTGCTTGTTCAGCCAATGCCTGTTGTCTAGCACCTACGTTAGCCCTTGCCATAGCCTCCTGTCGTGCAGTCTCCATAGCCAGTAGCTCAGGTGATGCACCGCCATAGGCAGCAGAGGATAAACCTAGACGGCCTTGTGACAGCATGCGCTCTTCTAACGCTAGACGCTGACGTTCCTCTTCAGGACGTTGTGTGGCTCTAATGTCTTCGTAGATGCCAGCCTGTACAGCCGCAGGATCAGCCTGTAGTTGACTAAAGAAGCCACCTGCTTGGCCCATGATTTGATTCTGTAAAGCCTGTTGCTCTGGGCTTAGTTGTGTAGTAAAGCCACCAGAAGGGTCTGTACCAACACGAGCTAGGTTGCTAGTGACAGTGTAGGGTTTAAACTGAGCAGATTCCGCAGCCTGTTGGCCTAACTGCTGTGCCATTTCTAAACCAGTAACGCCTGTTTGATAAGCACCTTCAACACCTTTTTGTCCTAAGTAGTACTCACCTGCACCGCGTAAAGCATCACCTAAGTTTCTAGTAAGCAGTCCTCCTAACACAGCGCCTCCAGTGACAGCGCCTACGTTACCGCTTGACGGTGCAGAACCAGCAGCAGGAGCTACCGGATTAAACACAGTAGACCCTACAGGAGCCTGTGTAGGCAGTGTAGTGTCAAAGCCTGTGTTTCTGTAATATTGCTCACGCGCATCATTCGCAGCGGCACTTCCATTAATGTTTCCAAAATCGTCAAAGCCGCCTTGAATGCCCATGTAGCCACCACCACCTTGAGAATAATCTATTGGCGCAGATACAGGCATAGACACAGGAGGCAACATACCACCAAAAGCACCACCAATGGTTTGAGTAGGGGCGTTTAAGCCTCCTCCTTGTGCAGCACCTATAGCAGTTCGTGGATCGTTAATGCGGTTAGGTGTGC